>Ga0209059_1000001_pt1 | contig 157518 bp, 167 predicted proteins | sample GraSoiAngelo_151_FD_186165 | JGI IMG/M metagenome (GOLD analysis project Ga0209059, IMG submission 186165) | Grasslands soil microbial communities from the Angelo Coastal Reserve, California, USA - 14_1009_12_20cm (SPAdes) (version 2) | ecosystem: Environmental > Terrestrial > Soil >...
CCGCCCACGCGCTCGGCCCGCCTGCCGCGCGCTGCGGCGCGCGAGTCTGCAAGGAAGGGCCTTTACGTTCTAACCCAGGCCCAGCGCCGACCGCCCACGTGCTCGGCTCGCCTGCGGCGCGCTGCGGCGCGCGAGTCCGCAAGGAAGGGCCTTTACGTTCTAAACCAGGCCCGAATAGTCCAGTGAAGGCACGAGAAGGCCTTTCATACGCGGCGGCGGGCGTCGATATCGCCGCGTATGAGGCAGCCCTGGAGCGCGTCAGGCCGCTGATCGAGGCAGCATCGGGCCGGATCGGCGAGTTCGCGGGCACCTACGAGCTCCCCGGGCTGGGTCACCTGGTGGCGAGCGCCGACGGCGTCGGCACGAAGATCAAAGTCGCGATCGCGCTCGGCCGGCACCGCGGCATCGGCGCTGACCTCGTCAACCACTGCGTCAACGACATCGCTGTGATGCGGGCCCGGCCGCTCTTCTTCCTCGACTACTTCGCGACCGGCAAGCTCGACCCTGACGTCTTCGAAGACGTCGTGGCCGGCATCGCCAGCGCCTGTCGAGAGGCCGGCGCGGCTCTCCTGGGCGGGGAGACCGCCGAGATGCCGGGTCTATACGCGTTGGGCGATTACGACCTGGCCGGGTTCATCGTCGGCCTGGTCGAGGCCGGCCGCCTGCCTGACACGGCAGCCGTTAAGCCGGGCGACCTGCTTGTGGGTCTCCCGTCCGCAGGCCTGCACACCAACGGGTTCTCTCTCGTGCGCAAAGCCTTCGAAGGCGCCGCTTTGCCGGAGGAGCTGCTGGCCCCGCATCGCTCCTACCTGGCCGACCTCCACGAGCTTCGCTGGAAGACGGCCGCACACGTTACCGGCGGCGGGATCCCGGGCAACCTGCCTCGCGCGCTGCCGCCCGGCCTCGGCTACCGCCTCGATCGCTCGGCCTGGGCGGTGCCGCCGATCTTCCAGGAGATCCAGGAGCGGGGTCGTGTCAGCGACGAGGAGATGCTCGGCACATTCAACCTCGGCATCGGGATGGTGCTGGTCGTCGATCCGCAGGCCACGCCGGCCGGACACTCGGTGATCGGCGAAGTCGTCGCGCAAGCTTGAAGCTCGGAGTCCTCGCCTCCGGCCAGGGGTCGAACTTGCGCAACCTGGCCGACCTCTACTTCGAAATCGTGGCGGTGGCCACCAACAAGGCGCACTGCGGAGCCGCCGAAATCGCCCGTGAGCGGCGGCTGCCGCTCGCTGTCTTCGCTCAGAAGGACTACGACTCGCTGGCCGCCCGCGACTCCGCCATGGCCGGCTGGCTGCAGGGGCAAGGCGTCGAGCTGGTCGTCTGCGCCGGCTACGACCGCGTCCTCACGACGCCTCTCCTGGAAGCCTTCCGGGGTCGCATCGTCAACATCCATCCGTCCCTGCTGCCGGCGTTCGCGGGTGGCATGGATGCGGTGGCGCAGGCGCTCACGCATGGGGTGAAGGTGACCGGCTGCACTGTCCACCTGGTGGACGAGACGGTTGACGCGGGGCCCATCCTGGCGCAGGCCGCGGTGCCGGTCCACGACGACGACACGCCGGCCTCGCTCCATTCCCGCATCCAGATCCAGGAGCACCGGATCCTGCCAGAAGCCATCCGGCTACTCTCAGACCGACTTGCCGCGGCGCGCCCTCCTCTCCGTTAGCGACAAGACCGGCCTGCCGGAATTCGCGCGCGGCCTGGTCGAGCTTGGGTTCGAGATCTACTCGACGGGCGGGACTCAAAAGACCCTCGAACAGGAAGGGGTGCGCGTGCGCGGCGTCAGCGAGCTGACCGGCTTTCCCGAAATTCTCGACGGTCGCGTGAAGACGCTGCACCCTGGCGTGCACGCCGGACTCCTGGCCCGGCGAGACCGGCCCGAGCACCTGGCGGCGCTGGCGGAGCACGGCCTGCAGCTAATCGACCTGCTCGCGGTGAATCTCTATCCCTTCGTCGCAACCGCGACGCGCGAGGGCGCCGGTTTCGAGGAGGTGATCGAGCAGATCGACATCGGCGGGCCGGCGATGATCAGGGCAGCCGCCAAGAACCACGCCAGTGTGGTCGTCGTGGTTCACCCCGAGAGGTACCGGGAGGTCCTGGACCGGCTCCGGGAAGGCGAGGTGTCCCCGGCACTCCGCCGCGAGCTGGCGGCGCTGGCTTACGGCCACACCGCCGCCTACGACTCCCATGTCAGCGGCTGGCTCGACTCTGGCGTCGGCTTCCCCTGGGAGATCACGTTTACCGGCAAGATCGTCGAGCAGCTGCGCTACGGCGAGAATCCCCACCAGGACGCGGCTTTCTACCGCCTGGCGAACGTCGCGGGTGGCCTGGGGACGGCGCGCCAGCTCCAGGGCAAGGAGCTCAGCTACAACAACCTCCAGGACGCGGCAGCGGCCCTGGCGCTGGCGGCTGAATTCGACGAGCCTGTCGCTGCCATCATCAAGCACACGAACCCCTGCGGCCTGGCTGTCGGAGTCGACCTGGCCGAGGCGTATCAGAAGGCCTACGAGTGCGACACCGTGTCGGCGTATGGCGGCGTCGTCGCCCTGAATCGCAGGCTGGACGGTCCCACGGCCGAGCAGGCGGCGGCAATCTTCTTGGAGGTCGTGGTGGCGCCGGGATTCGCGCCGGAAGCGCTCGAGGTGATGGCGAAGAAGCCCAATGTGCGCCTGCTCGAAGCGGCGCCGGCGCGGGCATTCTGGCAGGACCTCGAGGTGCGCAGCGTGCCGGGCGGATTGCTCGTGCAGTCGCCGGACCGGGGCCGGCTCGATCGCGAGTCGTGCCGGGTCGCCACCGAGCGGGCGCCCACCGAGGCCGAATGGGCGGCTCTGGACCTCGCCTGGCGCACGGTGAAACACGTCAAGTCCAACGCGATAGTCCTCGCGCGAGACGGCGCAGCGGTCGGGGTGGGCGCGGGCCAGATGAGCCGGGTCGAAGCGGTCGAGATCGCCGTAAAACGGGCGGCCGACCGCGCTGCCGGCTCGGTGCTCGCCTCGGACGCCTTCTTTCCGTTTGCCGACGGTGTTCAGGCCGGGCTCCAGGCCGGCGTCACGGCGATCATCCAGCCCGGTGGCTCAGTCCGCGACGCTGAGTCGATCGCCGCGGCCGATGCGGTGGGAGCAGCCATGGTGATGACGGGCGTCAGGCACTTTCGGCACTAAGAAAATGGAGCAGGTTCGACTCATCGGCTACCTGCTGCTCGGGGCCAACGTCGTCGTCAGCCTGCTGGTCTTCTGGGCCGCCTGGTACCGGTCAGGCTCGCTGCAGACGGCGTCGATGTTCGCCCTCGTGGTCTGCGTCATCCTGGCCGCCGGCGACTACTTCGCTTACAACGTCATCAAGCGCGCTCAGCTCGCCCGGGGACCTCAGCCACCCGCCGGGCCGGAGCATAAGCTCTGACCCGTGGGATCGAATTTCGGTGAGGAGGGCCGCCGCCTCAGCTATGGCTCCTACCTGAAGATCCCCGAGCTGCTGAGCCTCCAGGAATGCCTGACCGAGGCCCACGACGAGCTGCTCTTCATCGCGGTCCACCAGGCTTACGAGCTCTGGTTCAAGGTCCTCCTGCAGGAGCTGGAAGCCGTCCGCGACCGCATGCAGCTGGACGACACTTTCTGGTCTCGCCACGCGCTCCGGCGGGTGAGCGTCATCTGGCGACTTCTGATCGAGCAGGTCGAGGTGCTGGAGACGATGTCGCCACAGGACTTCCTGGCCTTCCGCTCCGAGCTGGCGCCGGCGTCGGGCTTCCAGTCGATCCAGTTCCGGGAGATCGAGTTCATCTCCGGCTTGAAGAACCCGTCCTACCTGAAGCGCCTGGAGGCCAGCCCCGAAGAGCAAGCGAGGCTGCGCCGGCGGCTCGAAGAGCCGACGCTCTGGGATGCCTTCTGTGCCCTGGTCGAGCGCCGCGGCTCGCCGTCTCTGGAGGAGGTCTTCAAGCGTCGCGACCTCCACGGCGAGCTCTTCGACCTCTCAGAGGGCCTGCTCGACCACGACGAGTCGTTTGCGCTCTGGCGGTCGCGGCATGTGCTGATGGTCGAGCGCCAGATCGGCTCCAAGACCGGCACGGGCGGCTCGACAGGCGCCCAGTACCTGCGCTCGACGCTGGACAAGAGGTTCTTCCCGGAGCTCTGGGCTGTCAGGTCGCGCCTGTGAAGAAGCTCGAGAAGTACAACCCAAAGGTGACCTGCGGCACCTGCCGCAAGTTCGACGGCTACACCTGGTGCAAACACTGGAACTTCTTCACCACCAAGGACTCGCCGCCCTGCCGCTTCTACAAGGTCGCGCCCAAGCCCGCGGCGGCTCCGGACCCGGTAGACTAGCCGGCGACTTAGCCGGCGCCGTGCCGCCGGTCAGGCCCTTTAAGTCCGGTCCGGTGAGGCCGGGAAGGAGATTTTTTCATGGCCGTCGTGCAGCACCTGCAGCACGTGGTCGAGAGCCAGCAGTTCTCCCGCCAGCTCCTCGACGAGCTCATGACCAGGGCCTCCGAGATGGAGCGCGAGCCGCACCGCGCGGCCGGCCGGCTCCAGGGCCGTGTGATGGCCGCTCTCTTCTACGAGCCCAGCACCCGGACCCGACTCTCCTTCGAAGCCGCCATGCTCCGGCTCGGCGGCCGGACCATGGGCACCGACAACGCCCACGAGTTCTCCAGCGCGGCCAAGGGCGAGTCGCTCGAGGACACGATCCGGATCGTCAACGGCTACGCAGACGTGATCGTCCTCCGCCACGACGAGGAGGGCGCCGCCCGTCGGGCCGCGGCCGTGAGCCAGGTCCCAGTGATCAACGCCGGCGACGGGCGCGGCCAGCACCCGACGCAGGGACTGCTCGACGTCTACACCATCCGAGCTGAGCTGGGCCGCATCGACGGGGTCAAGATCGCGATGGTCGGCGACCTCGCCAACGGGCGCACCGTCCGCAGCCTGGCCTACCTGCTGAGCAAGTACCGCGATGTCCAGGTCTGGTTCGTCGCTCCGCCCCAGGTGGCCATGCGCCAGGACATCAAGGACCACCTCGACCAGCGCGGCGTGCGCTGGTCCGAGACCGAGGACCTCGAGTCGGTCCTGGCCACGGTCGACGTCGTCTACATGACCCGGATCCAGAAGGAGCGCTTCAGCGACCTGGCCGGCTACGAGGCTTTGAAGGGCGTTTACCGGGTCGATGCGCAGACCTTGCGAAAGCTGCAGGCGAACTCGATAGTCATGCACCCGCTGCCGCGCCTGGACGAGATCGCGACCGAGGTCGACACCGACCCCCGGGCCGCCTATTTCCGGCAGGCACGCAACGGCCTTTTCATCCGCATGGCCCTCCTGGACATGGTTTTGAGCTAGTGGCGATTCAGGCGCATCTCAAGGCCACGGTCATGGACGCCGACGCCATCCGCCGCTCTTTGACGCGCATCGCGCACGAGATCGTCGAGCGCAACCAGGGCATCGCAGCGGTCGTGCTGGTCGGGATCATGACGCGAGGCGAGCCCCTCGCCCGCCGGCTGGCCGGCAAGCTGGAGGAGCTGGAGGGCAGCCCGGTCGCGGTCGGAGCCCTCGATGTGGGCCGGCACCGCGACGACCTCCACCTCCGCTCGCCCGCCGCCCGCCCGCCCTCGCAGGTGCCGAGCCTGGACGGGAAGGTCGTGATCCTGGTCGACGACGTGATTCACCACGGGCGCACGGCGCGGGCCGCGATGGACGCGCTGATCGAGTTCGGGCGGCCCCGCGCGATCCAGCTGGCCGTCCTGGTCGATCGCGGCCATCGCGAGCTGCCGATCCGGCCCGACTACGTCGGGAAGAACGTCCCCACCGCCGAGTCCGAGCGGATCCAGGTGCTGCTGACCGAGCTCGATGAGCTCGACCGGGCGGTCATCCTGAGGGGGGAAGTCCCCCCTCAAGCGGCCACGCCCGGCGAAGCCGGCTCGTGGCCGACCCCCCTGCTCCAGCCGGAGGAGCGCGGGTGACCTCCACGCCCGTCGCGGCGCTCGTCCTGGAAGACGGCCGCGCCTTCGTCGGCCAGTCCTTCGGTGCTCCGGTGCTGGGCGAAGGGGAGGTCGTGTTCAACACGGCGATGACCGGGTACCAGGAGATCCTGACCGACCCCTCTTACGCCGGTCAGATGGTCTGCATGACCTACCCGCTCCAGGGCAACTACGGAATCAACGACCGGGACGGGGAGTCGATTCGTCCCTGGGTCCGTGCCTTCATCGTCCGCTGGAACTGCGAATCGCCGAGCAACTTCCGAGCGGAGGAATCTCTCGACGCCTTCTTGAAGCGGCATGGCATCCCCGCGATCGCGGGTATCGATACCCGGGCGCTGACCCGCCACATTCGCTCGACCGGCGCTCTTCGGGCGGTGCTGAGCCCCGAGGCCACGGCGCCGTCAGGCGAACGGCTGCGCGAGCTGACCGAGCTCGCCCGCCGGGTCAGTCCGCTCGCCGAGCAGGACCTCGTCGCTGAAGTCTCGCGCCGCCGGAGCGAGGAGTGGAGTGAGGCGCTTCCGCCAGAGCTCGCGCTCAGAGGTGGCGCCGACGCCGCCGGCCACACGGTAGCCGTGGTCGACTACGGCTTGAAGCACAACACTCTCCGCTCGCTGCGGGCGCGGGGCTTTCGGGTCGTGGTGCTGCCCCACACGGCCACCTGGGAGGACGTCAAGGCCGCCGGCGCCGACGGCCTTCTGCTCAGCAACGGGCCTGGCGACCCCGCGGTGCTGGACGGCCCGGTCGAGCTCTGCCGGCAGGCGATCGGGAGGCTCCCGGTCTTCGGGATCTGCCTCGGTCACCAGATCCTCGGCCGCGCCATCGGCGGCACCACGAGCCGCCTGCCCTTCGGGCACCATGGCGCCAACCACCCGGTCAAGGACCTGGTCAGCGGCGAAACCCACATCACAAGCCAGAACCACGAGTTCCAGGTCGACCAGGCGTCCATCCCGGAAGGCGACTTCTTCGTCTCCCAGCTGAACTTGAACGACGGCTCCGTCGAAGGGCTGGCCCACAAGAGCCTGCCGGTCTTCAGCGTCCAGTACCACCCGGAGGGCGCGCCTGGACCGCAGGACAACCAGCACCACTTCGACCGCTTCGCCGAGATGGTGAAGACCGCCGGGCTGCCCGCCCGCAGAGTGGCCGGGGCCGCGCCGGCGGAGCGGCCGCGCAAAGTCCTGATCATCGGCTCCGGTCCGATCGTGATCGGGCAGGCCGCCGAGTTCGACTACGCCGGCACGCAGGCCTGCAAGTCGCTCCGGGAGGAAGGAGTGGCCACGGTGCTGGTGAACTCGAACCCGGCCACGATCATGACCGACGAGGAAGTCGCCGACCGTGTCTACATCGAGCCGCTCACCGTAGAGGCGGTCGCCAAGGTGATCGAGCGCGAGCGGCCCGACTCCATCCTGCCCACGCTGGGCGGCCAGACCGGGCTGAACCTGGCTGTCGAGCTGGCCGAAGCCGGCGTCCTCGAACGCTTCGGCGTCCGCGTCCTCGGCACCTCGATCACGTCGATCCGCAAGGCCGAAGACCGGGAGGCCTTCAAGCGCACGCTCGAGGCAATCGGCGAGCCGGTCCCCGACTCGGAGGTCTGCTCCAGCGTCGAGTCTGCCGAGCGCTTCGCCACTAGCACCGGCTACCCGCTGATCGTCCGCCCGGCTTACACCCTCGGCGGCACCGGCGGCGGCATCGCGGGCGACGTCCGGGAGCTCCGCCAGGTCGTCGCGGGCGGCCTCAGGGCCTCGCCGATCCACCAGGTCCTCGTCGAGCGGTCCCTGATCGGGTGGAAGGAGATCGAGTACGAGGTGATGCGAGACGCGGCCAACACCTGCATCACCGTCTGCAATATGGAGAACCTCGACCCGATGGGAGTCCACACGGGCGACTCGATAGTGGTGGCGCCCTCGCAGACGCTGAGCGACCGCGACTACCAGATGCTGCGCTCGTCGGCCCTGCGGATCATCCGAGCACTGGGCATCGAGGGTGGCTGCAACGTCCAGTTCGCGCTGGATCCCCGATCAGACCAGTACTACGTGATCGAGGTCAACCCGCGCGTCAGCCGCTCCTCCGCCCTGGCGTCGAAGGCGACCGGCTACCCGATCGCGAGGGTCGCCGCCAAGATCGCGATCGGGTTCCGGCTCGATGAGATCCGGAACCAGGTGACCGGACGGACTTTCGCCGCCTTCGAGCCGGCCCTCGACTACTGCGTCGTCAAGATTCCGCGCTGGCCCTTCGACAAGTTCCCGGCCGCCGACCGCACTCTCACGACGCAGATGAAGTCGACCGGCGAGGTGATGGCGATCGAGCGGACCTTCGAAGCCGCGCTGGCCAAGGCCATCCGCTCCCTGGAGCAGAAGCCGCCGACAGCGCAGGAGCTCGAGGATCCCGCCCTCATCGAGACGCCGAACGATCGCCGCCTCTTCGCCCTCCTGGAAGCGCTCCGCGCCGGCGCCGCGCCCGCGGAGCTGGCCGAGCGGAGCGGCATCGACAGCTGGTTCCTGGAGCGCATGCAGTCGATGCTCTCGAGACCCGAGCCCGAGGGCCGTCCGACGTACAAGCTGGTCGACACCTGCGCGGCCGAGTTCGAGGCCGCCACCCCGTACTTCTACTCGACTTTCGAAGAGGAGGACGAGTCGCGCTCAAACGGGAAGGAGGTCGCGGTTGTCATCGGCTCCGGCCCGATCCGGATCGGACAGGGCATCGAGTTCGACTACTGCTCGGTGCACGCGGCCTGGGCGCTGCGCGACGCCGGCCGCTCGGCGGTGATGGTCAACTCCAACCCCGAGACCGTCTCGACCGACTTCGACACCTCCGACCGCCTCTACTTCGAGCCGCTCGACCAGCGCGCCGTGCTCGATGTGATCGCCGCGGAGGGGGCGAGCGGCGCGGTCGTCCAGTTCGGCGGCCAGACGGCCATCAACCTGGCCGGCCCGCTCGAGGAGAGCGGCGTCGGCATCCTCGGCTCGTCCGTGGAGGCGATCGACCTGGCCGAAGACCGGCGCCGGTTCGCCGCCGCCCTGGAGGCGCTCGAAATCCCGCAACCGGTCGGAGCCACCGCCGCCAGCCGTGAGGAGGCAGTCGAGATCGCCTCCCGCGCCGGCTATCCGGTCCTGGTCCGGCCCTCCTACGTGCTGGGCGGCCGGGCAATGGAGATCGTGCGCGACCAGCGCGACCTCGAGCGCTACATGGACTCGGCGCTGGGCGCGCAGCCGCGCGGGGCTGTGCTGGTCGACAAGTACCTGCAGGGGGTCGAGGTCGAGGTCGACGCCATCACCGACGGTGAGACGGTGGTCATCCCTGGTCTCATGCAGCACGTCGAGCGGGCGGGCGTTCACTCGGGCGACTCCTACGCCGTCTACCCGGCGCCAGGCCTGGAGCCTCAGGAGGAGGCCGCGATCGTCGACCATACGATCCGCATCGCCCGCCACCTCGAGATCCGGGGCCTGCTCAACATCCAGTTCGTGGTCCACCGCGGCAAGGTCTACGTGCTGGAGGTCAATCCACGAGCCTCGCGGACGGTGCCCTTCCTGAGCAAGGTCACCGGCGTCCCCATGGTCAAGCTGGCCACCCGCGTCATGCTGGGCGAGCGCCTGGCGGCCCTCGGCTGGGAAACCGGTCTCAAGCCCGCGACGCCCCTGGTGGCCGTGAAGGCGCCGGTCTTCTCGATGGCGAAACTCTCCGCGGTCGACTCCTACCTGGGCCCGGAGATGAAGTCCACCGGCGAGGTCATGGGCGTCGCCGCCGACCTGCCGGCAGCGCTCCAGAAAGCGTTCCTGGCGGCCGGGCTGCGGGTCGAGCCAGGCGGCACGGCTCTGCTGACGGTTGCCGACGAGGACAAGCCCGAGATGCTCCCGATCGTCTCCCGCCTGGTCCAGCTTGGCTGCCGGATTCTGGCCACCGAGGGCACCGCGGCGGCCCTGCGGGCGGCGGGTTTCACGCCGACTGTGGTCGGCAAGATCGGCGAAACCGGGCCGACCGTCCTCGACGTGATCGTGGATGGGGAGGTGGACCTTGTCATCAACACGATGTCGAACTGGCGGCAGGAGACCCGGACCGGGGTGATCCGAGACGGATTCGAGATCCGCCGGGCGGCGGTCGAGCGGCGCATCCCTTGCCTGACCTCGCTCGACACCGCGGCCGCTCTGCTCGAGTCGGCGGCTGCCGCGAACCGCGACCTCGAGGTCGCCACCATCGGCGAATGGAGATCCGGTGTTCGAGGCTAGCGCTCCGCTCAGCGAGCGCCGTCAGGTCGCCCGGGACATGTTCGTGCTCGGCTTTGACGCCCCGGCGGTGGCCGCCGCCGCCAAGGCGGGTCAATTCGTCAACCTCGGTCTCCAGCCCGGTCCGCTGCTGCGCCGGCCGTTCAGCGTCTACCGCGCCGGCGGGGGCCGCGTCGAGATCGTCCTGCGGGCGGTCGGCGAGGGCACGTCGCAGCTGCTCTCCCTGCGAGAGGGAGACCTCGTTTCGGTGCTCGGGCCGCTCGGCACAGGTTTTCGGTTTGACCCGGCCTGGCGGTCTGTCGCGCTCGTGAGCGGCGGGCTCGGCCTGGCGCCGATGCTGCTGGCCGCACGGGATGCGCGAGCCGCCGGTCTCAGCGTGCACTGGGTGCACGGCGCTCGCACCGCCTGGGACCTCGGTTCGGAATGGGACGGTGAGGAGGCGACCTGGGCGACGGACGACGGTTCGCGCGGCTTCCAGGGGAGCGCCGTCGCCGCCGTCGAAGAGGAGTTCGGCGCCGTGCTCGCCTGTGGCCCCAACCCGATGCTGGCGGCGGTCGCCGAGCGCTGGCCGGACGCGCAGGTAGCTGTCGAGACGTACATGGGCTGCGGGACGGGCGTCTGCCTCGGCTGCGCGGTGCCCCTCACGGCGGGAGGTTACGACCGCGCCTGCCGGGAGGGACCCGTTTACCGCGCCGCCGACGTGGATTGGCCGGCTCTGCCCTCGCATCTTTACTACACGGCGGTGCCCGTCGCGTCCCCCTCCCGGCCCTCGCCCGCAACCGGGGGAGGCGAGGTGCCGGTATGACGGCGGACCTGAGCGTCGACCTGGGCCACCTCCGGCTCCGCGGCCCCGTGATCGCGGCGAGCGGGACGTTTGGCTACGGCACGGAGGTTCCACTCCTGGAACGCCGAACCCTGGCCGCCGTCGTCTCCAAGGGGATCTTCCTGCGGCCGCGGCCGGGAACGCCGCCCCCCCGGATCGTCGAGACCCCGTCCGGGATGCTCAACGCGATCGGCCTTCAGGGTCCCGGAGCGGAGGCGCTGCTCCGCGACTATGCGCCGCTCTGGTCGGCTTGGGACTTCCCCGTGCTGGTCAACATCAACGGCGAGACGGTCGAGGAGTACGGCGAGCTGACCGCCCGGCTCGACGGGGTCCCAGGAGTAGGCGGCTTCGAGGTCAACATCTCCTGCCCCAATGTCGAGCAGGGAGGCATGTACTTCGGCAACGACCCGCGTGCGGCTGCCGATGTGACGCGGGCCGTCAGACGCCGCACAAAGCTGCCCGTCTGGGTCAAGCTGACGCCCAACGTGGGCGACATCGCGGAGGTGGCAAGGGCGGTCGAAGACGCCGGCGCGGATGCGCTCTGCGCCGTCAACACCTTCCTTGGGATGAGCATCGACCTGCACTCCTTCCGGCCTCGCCTGTCCTTCCGGACCGGCGGCCTCTCCGGCCCGGCGATCCGGCCGCTGGCGCTGCACCTTGCGCACCAGGTGGCTCGTAACGTCCAGGTGCCGGTGATCGGGATCGGAGGTATCGCAGGCCCGGAGGACGCGCTCGAGTTCCTGGTCGCGGGTTGCGCCGCCGTTCAGGTCGGCACGGCCACGTTCGCCGACCCGCGTGCGATCGCCGGGGTGCACGATGGGATCGCCGCTTACCTGGAGTCGAAAGGCTGGACCTCATTGAAGGAGCTGCCACGCTACCTGCCCCTCGACTAAATCGCCTGGCGCTCCGCTGGGCCGAGCTCGAGACCGCCTACCGGGAAACGGATCATTGGGGCGTCGACGAGCCGGATCAGGTGCGCGTCACCGGCAACGCCGAAAGCAGCCTGGTCTTCACGGCGCCGCACTCCGTCAGGGCGCTGCGCGCGACGGAGGAATGGCGGGCCGACTACGGCACCGGGGGCCTGGCTGAATGCCTTGCCGAGGCGATGGGCGGCCTTGCCGTCACCGCTTGGGGGCGCCAGACCGGCAACGCGAACCGTGACCTCGAGGCGGGACCGTTCAAGGTCGAGCTCGAGCGCCGGCTCCGGCCGGGCACGCTGGTCGTCGATCTCCACGGCATGCGGGACGAATGGGGGCCGGACCTGATCATCGGCCTCGGACCCAGTTCGGACGACCGCTCGCGGAAACTGGCCGCCGCTCTGCGCGCCTGCGGCCTGGCCGTCGCCTTGGGCCCGCCCTTCGACGCCTGCCACCCGGGCACGATCACGGCCTTCGTCCAGCGGTCCGGAGGCTGCGCGCTCCAGATCGAGGTCGCCTCGAGGCGCCGCCGTCCGCGTACCGTCCCGGAGCCGGCGGCCGAACTCGGCGCGGCGCTCCTGAAAGCGCTCCGCTAGAGCTAGCGGCGGCGGCGCGGGCGGGGCGCTGTACGTGCGAGCCGCTTAACTTCGTCCCAGCCCTTGCTGATGCGCTCCAGCTCGGCCGCCAGCTTCTTGTTCTGAACGCGGAGCGCGCTGTTTTCGCGGACCAGGCGGGCAACCAGCTCCTGCGTCTCCTGAAGGAGCCGGGCGGAACCTTCCTTGACGCTCAATTTACGCGCCACTCTTTACCCGAAGGATAATTCCCCTCCAGGGAGGTCCGTCGCGAACGGCCGCCCGGAGCGACGGCTCAAGGGGGAACTCCCCTCTGGGGCTGGAGGCGAATGCCAGTGGACGCTACTCAGACGGATCGGCGCTTGTCGCTCGCGCCGAAAACCCCGGGCCTCAAGAGCCGGCTCGCGCCCAGGAAGAGGCCCGACACCAGCGCGCCGGCGGCCATCGCCCAGGGCGCGCCGAAGAGCTCGGCGAGCGTCCCCGCCTGCAGGCTGCCAATCGGTCCCACGCCCATCAGTGACTGTGCGTAGAGCGCCATCACGCGACCCCGCAAGACGTCGGGCGTTGCCGTCTGGATGCGGGTGTTTGCGGTAGCCACGAACGTGATCTGGCAGAATCCGGCGGCGGCCAGAAGGGCCACCGACAGCCAGAGCGAGCGGCTCCAGCTGAACACCACCAGGAAGACCGACCAGCTGACGCCTAGGAGGAACTGGTTGCGGCCGGTGGCGACCCGGTGCTGCAGGAAGGCCAGGGAGAGGGCGCCGACCATGGCGCCGAGGCCCTGGGCGGCGACCATGAAGCCGAACCCGCTCGGGCCAACATGGAGGACCTGGTCGGCGAAGAGCGGCAGGATCGTGAAGCGGTTCATCGCGAAGAGCGAGAAGACCCCGACATTCAGGAGCAGCGTGCCGACGACCGCGTTGTCGCGCGCGTAGGCGAGCCCTTCGAGGATCCGGCCGAAAGCGGTCTGCCCCACCCGGGCGCCCTCCCCGACCAGGCTGGGCAAGTTTCGCATCAGGGCCAGCGCTCCGATCGAGGCCAGGTAGCTGACGGCGTTGGCGAGGAAGCAGAGGGGTACGCCGAGAAGGCCGATGATCAGGCCCGCCAGGCTCGGCCCGATCACAGCGGCCCCGTTGAAGATCGTCGAGTTGAGTGCGATGGCGTTGAGGAGGTCCTCCCGGCCCACCATCTCGATCACGAAGGCCTGCCGGCAGGGGACGTCGAACACGTTGATCGAGCCGAGGGCAAGGGCTGCCAGCAGCACCATCCAGTACTGTCCGGTGTGCGTCTCGCTGACCAGGAAGAGCCAGGCCGCCGGCAGGATGAACAGGGTCTGAGTCACGAGCAGGATCCGCCGCTTCGCGAAGCGGTCGGCGAGCAGACCGCCGAACTGCCCTCCGACCAGCATCGGCGTGAACTGCATGGCCAGGACGAGGCCGACCTTGAACCCGGAATGCGTCAGCTCGAGCGCGTACCAGGAGAGCGCCACGCTCTGCATCCAGGTGCCCACCGTCGAGATGACCTGGCCGGCGAAGTAGAGCCGATAGTTGCTGTGGCGGAGCGCTCCCAGGAGCCGCCGCGGGGGGACGCCGGGCGGCTTCAGCTGGGGCAATCGCACGAGCTCCAATCGTAGGGTTCCGAGTGCTACCCCTGTCCGACCTGCGAACTCCGATAGATTTCTGGAGACGTGGCAGCCATCAAGGAAAGCGTCGAGATCGAGGCCCCGGCGGATCGGGTCTGGGCGGTGGTCCACGAGGACTTCAAGAACGCCGGCAAGTGGTCGTCGAACTTGAAGAAGGTGGACGTCCTCGACCCCCTGCCGCTGCGTAAGGGCAGCCGCCTCGTCTACGAGATCCATACCCCCGGCGGGAAGCAGGAGCTCGAGGTGGAGCACACGACTGTGAGCAAGCCGAAGACTTGCACCGGCAAGCTGGTCCGCGGCCCGATCAAGGGCACCTGGAAGTACAGCTACGCCGAGAAGGACGGGGTCACGAAGCTGACCTACACGATGGACTACGAGCCTGCCAACTTCGCCGTCCGGCTCTTCTTCGGGATCATCGACCGCCAGCTCCCGCAGGACGTCGCGCGGACTATGCGCAGCCTCAAGAAATACGTGGAGGCGGGCCGCGGCCCCAGCGCGGAGAAACGGGGAGGCAAGCGCTGAGAGCCAGGCGGTCCTGCCTGTCGGTTCCCGGAACTCAACCCCGATTCCACGCCAAGGCCGCCGAGACCGCCGCCGACGCCGTCTTCCTCGACCTCGAGGATTCGGTCGCGCCGGCCTTGAAGGAGAAGGCCCGGGCAATGGTCGTTGAAGCGCTGCGCACCCACCGCTATGAGGGAAAGACCCGTGTGGTGCGCGTCAACGCCTGCGACACCAAGTGGTGCTACGGGGACATCATCCAGGTCGTCGAAGAGGCCGGCGACCTGCTCGACTGCCTGATGATCCCAAAGGTCGAGGACGCGGGGCAGGTCCACTTCGTGGACAACCTCCTGAGCCAGGTCGAGTCGAAGGCCGGCCTCGGGAAGCGGCTGGGGCTCGAGCTGCAGATCGAATCCGCGCTGGGGATGGAGAACATCGAAGAGATCGCCGCCTCCTCCTCGCGGGCGGAGACGCTGATCTTCGGCCCCGCCGACTTCTCCGCCTCGCTGCGCGTACCGGAGCTGACGGTCGGCCGCCTCAAGCCCGAGTATCCCGGCGATTACTGGCACTACTTCCTCGCTCGCGTAGCGGTAGCGGCACGCGCTCACGGCCTGCAGCCCATCGACGGCCCTTACGCGCAGGTCCGCGACCTCGACGGCCTGCGCACCTTCGCCCAGCGAGCGGCGATGCTCGGCTTCGACGGCAAATGGGCGTTGAATCCCGCCCAGGTTGACGTGCTGAACGAGGTCTTCACGCCCGCCCAAGGAGACTTCGACCGGGCCTGGGCCGTCCTGGAGGCCTATCGCCAGGCCACCGACGTCGAGCAGACGGGCGCCGTCATGCTTGGTGACGAGATGATCGACGAGGCGTCGCGCAAGATGGCCCAGGTAATGGTCGAGCGCGGCGAGTCGTTCGGGATGAAGCCATCGACGAGGTAGCCGCCTACCAGCGGGCCTGGGCGGCGGCTCGCCAGGGCGCGGCCCATGCGGCCAGGGAGTGGTCCGAGCGGACCGGCGACAAGGTGGCCTGGGCCATCGCCCAGGGTGCCGCCGGCGACACCGACGCCGAGTCTTACTCCCCCGCCTTCCTGGAGGTCGGCGACCTCCTCCTGGAGGGCCGCGGCGTGGAGGACGTGGGGGCTGACGAGGAGCACCGATTGCTGCGGCGTACCCTGCGCGATTTCGCGCAGAGCAAGGTGGCGCCACGCGCACAGGAGATCCACCGGCAGGACCTCGACGTGCCTGACGAGATCATCCGCGGGGTGGCTGAGCTCGGCCTCTTCGGACTCTCCATCCCGGAGGAGTTCGGCGGCTCGCTGAGCGGGCGTCCAGACAACGTCGCCATGCTGATCGCGACCGAAGAGCTCTCGGCGGCCTCGCTGGCCGCCGGCGGCAGCCTGATGACGCGCCCCGAGATCCTGGTCCGCGCCTTGCTGAGCGGCGCGACCGAAGACCAGAAGCGGCGCTGGCTGCCGGGGATCGCCACAGGCGAGAACCTCGTGGCGGTGGCCGTGACCGAGCCGGACGCCGGGTCCGACGTTTCGGCTGTCAAGTGCCGGGCGGAGCGCCGCGCGGACGGCTCCTGGATTGTGAACGGCGCCAAGCTCTGGTGCACCTTCGCCGGTCGGGCCCAGCTCCTGATGTTGCTCTGCCGCACCGGCGGACCAGGCCACCGGGGGCTGAGCCTCTTCGTCGCCGAAAAGCCCTCCTACCCAGGGCACGAGTTCGAGCACCGGCAGCGCGGCGGTGGCCGGCTGCGCGGTCGCGCCATCCCGACTCTGGGCTACCGCGGACTGCACACGTTTGAGCTCGAGTTCGACGGCTACGTCCTGCCGGCGACCGCCCTCATCGGGGAGGAGGGTCGCGGCTTCTACCTTCAGATGGAAGGTTTCGCGGCAGGCCGCCTGCAGACGGCGGGCCGGGCGGTCGGCGTGATGCAGGCGGCGGTCCGGGATGCCCTCGCGTACACGCGCGAGCGTTCCCTTTTCGGCAAGCGACTGGCCAAGCACGAACTCACTCGCCACACGCTCGGCCGGATGGGGACCCGGCTCCATGCTGCCCGGCAGCTCTCCTACCAGGCGGGCCTGCTGCTGGCGGCGGAAGGGCAGGAAGGCCAGATGGAGGCCTCGCTGGCCAAGCTCTATGCGTCACGCATGGCCGAGTACGTGACCCGTGACGCGGTGCAACTTTTCGGCGGGATGGGGTACGCGGAGGAGACCGACGTCAGCCGCTACTTCCTGGATGCGCGCGTGCTGGCCATCTTCGAAGGTGCGGAAGAGGTGCTCGCACTGCGCGTCATAGCAAAGGAGCTGGGGGTCCCTCACGATGCCTGAGTTCGGCCGGTTTCTGGAAGAGTTCGAAGTCGGCGCGACGTACAAGCACTGGCCGGGCAAGACCATCACCGAGGCCGACGACCATCTCTTCTGCCTGCTCACCATGAACCACCATCCGCTCCACCTGGACGCCCACTACGCAGAGACCCAGACGGAGTTCGGCCGGAATGTCGTGGTCGGCAACCTGGTCTACTCGCTGGCCCTCGGAATGAGCGTCGCGGACGTCTCCGGCAAGGCGATCGCCAACCTGGAGGTGGAGACGCTCAAGCACGAGCACCCCACCTTCCACGGCGACACCATCTACGCCGAGAGCGAGGTACTCGCGGTGACGCCCTCGAAGTCGAAGTCCGACCGCGGCGTCGTCTACGTCGAGACCCGGGCCTTCAACCAGCGCGGCGAGCGAGTCTGCAGCTTCCGCCGCAAGGTCCTGGTGCCGCGGCGGCCTGAGTCGCAAAGGAGGTCGGAATGAGCCTGAAAGGTCGCAGGATCCTGGTCACCGGCGGCAGCACGGGCATCGGCGAAGCCGTAGTGCGCCAGGCGGTGGAGGCCGGCGCACGTGTGGCCTCGCTCGCGCGCACGGTGGACGAGGGCGAGCACGGCGCGGTCGTCGGCATCAAGTGCGACGTCCGCGACGAGGCTTCCGTGAAGGCTGCCATCGACAAGGCGGCGCAGGCGCTGGGCGGCCTCGATGGTCTCGTGGCCAACGCCGGCTACGGCCTCTACGGGCACATCACCAAGGGCAATCCCGCCGATTGGCGGGACGTCATCGAGACCAATGTGCTGGGCGTGCTCTACACAGTCTTCTACGGCTACCAGAAGTTCCCGGCTGAAGGCACCCGCGACATCGTCTTCATGTCCTCCATCAGCGGGCGGACGGCGCGGCTTGGTGCGGGCGTCTATGCCGCCACGAAGTTCGGCGTCAGCGCAATCGGCGAATCGCTCCGCCAGGAGCTGGCCGAGGCGAAGGTGCGGGTGACGCTGGTCGAGCCGGCCACGGTCGACACGCCTTTCTACGAGCGCTCGGTCCGCCACGAAGGGGCCGGCATCATCCCGCGGACCTTCGACCCGCTCACCGCCGACGACGTGGCCCGAGCTTGCATCTTCGCCATGTCGCAGCCTTTCCACGTGGCGGTCAACGAGATCCTGGTCCGGCCCAACGGCCAGTCCACCTAGTCCAGGGGGCGCAAGCGAGGGAGCTACTCGTAGTAGTTGCCGTTGAACTGGATCCAGCCGGGCACCGGGCAACCACTCGACGTGTGCGCGTGCGTGCAGTGGACCCCGGCGTGCGGCCCAGGGTCGATGTAGAGCTGCCCATGGACCACCACGCGATTCCCCTGATGCGCCGGGACCGACGTGGCCAGAGACGTGTTGTGGTCGACCTCGAGCTGGTCTCCCGCCGGGTCGGACACCAGCAAATGCTCGTGACTGCCGACCTGGGTCGGCTCCGCCAGCACACTGCCGTCGAAGGTCACTTCAGCGCCCGCGCGTCCCTGGACTATGTCCTGGTGAACCGCGCCGTCGTCCGGCGTCGCCCTCGTGCCCGCCGCGTCGCAGGCCGCCAGGAGGAGCAGGAGGCTAAACGAGAGCCAGAGCAGCCTTGAGATCGATCTGGCCTTCGTAGAGCGCCTTACCGACGATCACCGCGTCGGCGCCGGCCTCCGCGAGGGCGCGGAGGTCGTCCAGCGAGCGGATTCCGCCCGAGTAGGAGAGCGGCAGCACGGTCCGGGAGCGGACCCGCTTGAGGGTCTCCAGATCGGGCCCCGACAAGGTGCCGTCGCGTTCGACGGCGGTCAAGATCACCCCGCCGAGCGGCAACGTTGCCCAGCGCGCCAACAGCGTCTCCAGCTCGACCGACTCGGTGTCGGTCCAGCCCGTCACCGCCGGCAGGCCTTCCTTCACATCGAGCGCGGCCAGCACCCGACCAGGTTGGGCCCAGACGGTGGAGTGGAACGTGAGCGGGTCGCGGACCGCGGCCGTGCCCATCACCACCGCGACCGCGCCGGCGTCCAGCCATTCCTGGGCCTCCTTCCGAGTCCGCACCCCTCCGGCGATCTGGACTTCGACCTTGACCGCCTTCATGATCGAGCGCACGACGTCCCGGCTGTCTCCCTCGCCGCGCGCGGCGTCGAGATCGACAACGTGGAGCCTCTGCGCCCCAGCTTCGGCGTGCTCGCGGGCGACCTGGACCGGGTCGTTCGAATAAACCTTCTCGCGGCTGAAGTCCCCCTCGGTCAGCCGCACCGCCAGCCCCCCGCGGACGTCGATCGCGGGGATGACGTTCATCGGAGTCCCCGCAAAGTCCCCGACCTCGGGGCCTGAATCACCGGTAGTTGGTGAACTGAAGGGGAACCGGGATGTCCTCCGCATCGCGGAGCGCCTTGATCACCGCCTGCAGCGTGTCCTTCTCCTTGCTGACGACGCGAAGCTGGTCGCCCTGGATCCGGACCTGGAGCTTAGGACTCACGTTGCGAATGCGCTTCTGGAGGTCGCGCGCGAGGTCGTCGCTGATCCCGGCGTTCAGCTTGACCTCGATCTGGCCCCGTCCCCGGCCGACGGTTTTGGGCGCTTCGGGCTTGAAAAGCTTCCCGGAAAGACCGCGTCGCGCGGCCTTCTCGACGAGCACCTGGTAAGCGGCTTTGGCCCGGTCCTCCGTCGAAGCCTCCAGCACGATGAGGTCGCCCTTGTGGTCGATCTGGGGGTCGGTTCCCTTGAAATCGAAGCGCGTGCCGACTTCGCGACGGGCCTGGTCGAGCGCGTTCGTAAGCTCGGCGTGGTCGTACTCAGAGACGACATCGAAGGAGAACTCGGCCATGTCAGCGGGCGGGTGTCACTAGTGGCCGGTGGCGCTCTTCACGCCGGCCACGATGGCCGCCACGGCCAAGATCACGATCACAAGCGAGGTGCCGCCGAGGATCAGCGCGATGCCCCAGGTACCCTCGGGGACGGGCTCCAGGGGAGGCTTGTATCCGGCCATCTCGACCGCCGGGTAGTCGAGGTCGTCGAGGCCAACCCGCTCGGCGCGCGTCTCCAGCTCTTTGAGGATCTCGCGCCCCCCCGGTGGGAGCGTTTGCCCCTCCAGGTTGGCGAGCGCCGAGCGCAGGTTGTCGCGCGTCTTGCCGAGCTCGATCATGACCAGGTCGAGGGTTTTCGAGGCGGCGGCGGTCTGGTGCTCGCGCCGCAGCTCGGCGATGATGTCGTACAGGGTCATCGACGGTCACAAGATTACAATCAGGGCCGCATGAGCATCGAGACCCAGCGGGGTGCGAAGCCGGCCACGAGCCCTGAGCACCCGAACAGCTGGGTTTACCTGAACGGCGAATACCGCCGTTACCAGGACGCCAGGATCGGCCTCATGACCCACGCGCTCCATTACGGAACCGGCTGCTTCGAAGGCATCCGCGCTTACTGGAATGCAGGCAAGTCGCAGCTCTACCTGCTCCAGGGAGGGTCCCACTACGAGCGGCTGCGTCGCTCCGGGAACATCATGCGCATGACGCTGCCGCACACGACCGAAGAGCTTCTCAACATCACGATGGAGCTGCTCCGCCGCAACGAATACCAGGGCGATGTCTACATCCGCCCGCTCCTCTTCAAATCCGCCGAGATCATCGGCGTGCGCCTCCACGGTGTGCCCGAGAGTTTCGCGATCTACACCGCGCCTTTCGGCAATTACGTGGACGTCGAGAACGGGATCCGCTGCATGGTCAGCAGCTGGCGCCGGGTTTCCGACCAGTCGCTGCCGGCTCGCGCCAAGGTCACCGGGGCCTATGCCAACTCGGCGCTCGCCAAGAGCGAAGCCGAGGAGGGCGGGTTCGACGAGGCGATCGTGCTAACGGTCGACGGACACGTTTCGGAAGGCAGCGCCGAGAACCTCTTCCTCTACAAGGAAGGCGAATTCGTGACGCCGCCGGTCACCGACGACATCCTGGAGGGCATCACCCGCAAGCTCATCATCAAGCTGATCGAGGACGAGCTTGGGAAACGTGTCGTCGAGCGCTCGATCGACCGGACCGAGCTTTATACCTGCGATGAGCTCTTCCTCTGCGGGACCGGCGCCCAGATCTCCCCGGTGATCGAGGTCGACCGCCGCACGGTCGCCGACGGCAAGATCGGCGAGTTCACGGGCGAGCTGCAGGAGATCTATTTCGGGGCCTGCCGGGGAGACAATCCCAAGTATTCCGACTGGAGCCTCCCGGTCTACTAAACCGTCCGTCAGGTCGGCCACTGTTGGTAAGTCGGCTATCCTGCGCGTCGTCGTAGCCCCGAACCCGTTCAAAGGAACCCTTGGTGCCCCAGAAGCAGCCACCGCCATCGCCCGCGGGATCCGGCGCGTCCGGCCGGAGGCGCACGTGATCGAAGTTCCCGTCGCGGACGGCGGCGAGGGGACCGTCGACGCCCTGGTTGCCGCCCACCACGGCGAACGCATCGAGCTCACGGTGAACGGCCCGCTCGGTGATCCCGTGACAGCTGTTTACGGTCTCATCGAGGGCGGGCGCAGTGCGGTCGTGGAGCTGGCCTCCGCCAGCGGCCTGCCGCTGCTGCCGAAAGAACGGCGAGATCCGCGCGTTACTACCACGTACGGCTTCGGGCAGGTGCTGGAGGCCGCCAGGAGGAGAGGAATCAGGACGCTCGTCGCCGGGATCGGCGGCTCCGCCACGAACGATGGCGGCGCAGGTATGGGCCAGGCCCTCGGGTTCAGGCTCCTGGATGCGCGTGGGGACGACCTCCCGCCAGGCGGCGCGGCCCTGGCGCGGCTCGCCCGCATCGACGCCTCCGGTGTCGACCCCGGCTGGCGAAAGGTCCGCGTTCGCGTCGCCTGCGATGTCACCAACCCGCTCTGCGGGCCCGAAGGGGCCACGGCCGTCTACGGCCCGCAGAAGGGCGCCACCCCGGAGATGATCGACGAGCTCGACCGAGCGCTCGCCCACTTCGCCGACGTGGTGGCTCGCGATCTGCGCAAGGAGGTCCGCGACGTCCCCGGCGCTGGTGCGGCCGGCGGGACCGGCGCCGGACTGCTCGCTTTCCTCGACGCCGAGCTGGTCCGCGGCGCTCCCCTCATCGTCGAGGCGTCCGGCCTCGACCGTGCCTTGCCAGGGGCGCGCCTCGTCGTCACCGGCGAGGGCCGCGTCGATCGCCAGACCGCCTACGGCAAGGGTCCGTCAGAGGTGATGAGACGGGCGGGGGCTGCCGGAGTGCCGGTCGTTCTGATCGCCGGCAGCCTGGGCGAAGGTTGGGAGACGCTCGGCGCGCCGGTCGTGCCGCTGGAAGGCGACCCGGATGAGCTCCTCGCCAGGCCTGCCGAGCACCTGGAGCGTGCGGCCTCCCGAGTCGCCCAGGAGATGCTCGCGTGAGCCAGGCACTGGAGCGCACCGACGCCCAGCTGGTGGCTGCGTTCAGGGCCGGCGAGGTGAGCGCTTTCGAAGAGCTCCACCGACGCTACGTAGCAACGATCTACCGGCTCGTCCACCGCACGCTCGGCGACCAGCTGCTGGCCGAGGACATCGCGCAGGAGACGTTCATCCGGTCGCTGCGAACGATGGATCGTGTCGACGAGTCGTTCAACTTCGGTGGCTGGATCCATACAGTCGCCCAGAACCTCTGCCGTGACGAGCTCCGTCGCCGTCGCCGCGACCTCCGAGCCGAGGATCGCCCGGACGACGAAAGGGAGCTGCTCTACGACCTACCTGCGCCGCCCCGCTTCGACCCGGTGGTCAGCTTTGAGCAGCGAGAGCTGCGGCGGCAGGTGTTCCAGGTCGCCCAGCGCCTTCCCGAGAAGTACCGACTGGTGCTGACGCTGCGTGAGCTCCAGGGATTCAGCTACCGCCGCATAGCCAAGGCGATGGGGATCAGCGAAAGCGCCGTCGAGACGCTCGTCTACCGGGCGCGGCTTCGCTTCAAAGAAGAGTTCGTCGCCGAGCAGGGCGGCCTCGAAATGGAGTGCGCCGAGGTGCAGCCGCTCCTGAAGCCCTTCCTGGCCGGTAAGCTGCGTCGTGGGCAGGAGGAGGCGGTCCGCCGCCATCTCGCCGGCTGCGTCAAATGCTCGCGCAAGATCGTGCCTCGCAGGAGAAGCCGCCGGCGTCCGTTAGCATCGGAAGGGGGAGCGTCATGATCGACCTATGAGCAAGGTTAAAGTCCGGTTCTTCGACGACGAGGTGCTCGAGGGGGAGGCGCGGGACCTCGACCTCGACGAACCCGACTTCATCCTCGAGATCCAGGACGCGAGCGGGCTCGAAAACAGCGAGCTGGCGTGGATCCCGTTGACGGCGGTCAAGTTCGTCGAGCTGCCTGAAACCGAGCCCGAGTCCCATACCAAGAAGGTGGCCATCCGCTTCCTCGACGGCGAGGTCCTCCGCGGCTGGGTCGGTGGCGAGGTAGTCCGCCACCGCTACGGCGTTGCCCTTCACCTCCATCCCGAGAAGCCCAACGGCGACGGCAGTGGCAACGGCAACGGCAGCGCCAAAGGCAACGGGTCCTCGGGAAGCCTTCGCCTGGCGATCCCCTTCTCAGCGATCAAAGCGCTCTTCTATGTCCGCGAGTTCGACGGCCGCGTCGAGGAGGACAAGGGGGTGCCTTCGGAGGCTTACCTGGCTCGCCGCACGATGGCGCCCCTGCTGGATGTGCTCGAGGAGATGGACATGCTGAGCCGCCTGCACCGGGGCGGTCTCCTCACCGACGCCGAATACCAATCCAAGCGCGCCCAGCTGCTCGAAGTCCTCTAGCCTCGACCTGTCCTCTCCGGAAGGAGCGCCTCGAGGGCCGATCTAAGATGCTGATGTGTCGAAGTACTCTCGGCAGAGCGTCGATCTGGACAACCCGAGCACCTCGACCACCAAGATCGTTGAGCTGGTTCCAGAGAACTCCAGGGTCCTCGACGTCGGCTGCAGCAGCGGCTATCTCGGGGAGGCCTTTATCAAGAAGCGCGGAGCGCGTGTGTGGGGAATCGAGATCGATCCGGACGATGCAGATCAGGCTCGCCAGCGCGGTTTCGAGCGCGTCTTCGGCGGCGATCTCGACAGCTTCGACTGGAACGACCTGGCCGGCCTCGAGTTCGATGCAATCGTGTTTGCCGATGTCCTCGAGCACCTGAAGCGGCCGGCGACCGCGCTGGGGGGCGCCGCTCAACTACTCGCCAGGTCTGGTCAGGTGATCGCTTCGATACCGAACGTCGCACACCTCTCGCTCCGGGTGGAGCTGATGGAGGGCAGCTTCGCTTACGAACGGCTGGGCTTGCTCGACGACACACATCTCAAGTACTTCACGAAGCAATCGATCCTGGAGCTGTTCCAGAGCGCTGGCCTGGCGGTAGAGAGCTTCGACGCCGTCGTCTCCGACCTACCCGAGGACCTCATCGAGCAGCGACTGGAAGCTCTGGGTCTGAAGCCGACGCGCCAGTTCTGGGCGCTGATGGACTCGCCAGAGGCCCGTGCCTACCAGTACATCGTGGTGGCTGGAGAAGGCAGCGCCACGCCGGTGCAGATCAACCTCCCTGAGAAGGTGGTCGCGGCCCACGCCCGGTTGGTCGGCGAGCTGGCCGAAACCCGGGCGAGGCTCGCCCAGATCGAAAGCAGCGCATCCTACCGATTCGGCAGCCTGGCTCGGCGCGCCTACCGCAGGATCATGCCGCGGCTGCCGGCCTGAGCGGCCACCTTTCACGCGCTGTCAGCCGTCGGGGCTGACTGCGACGACTTCGTTGAACGACTGGTAGAACTGCACGCGCTGCGACGCCACCACCGCAACGTCGGAGGTGACCGCGACCGGCCCGCCGAACCCCGCCGGACAGGTGAAGTAGCTTGCCCCATTGGGCCCCACAGTCCCGCTGAACGGTGCGCAGCCAGGGATGGAGACGCTGACGTGGGCGGTCGTGGTCTGCGGGTTCACGACATGCACGTTGTCGGCCTGGAAGCCGGGGCTCGAGAGCCGATCGAACCAGCTCATGTAGAGGGCCGTGGCGGCGTCGCTGGCGCGCACCGCGGAAACCTCGTTGAAGGTCTGGTAATACTGCACCCGCTGCGAGGCCAATACAGGCTGGTCGGAGGTGACCACCACCGGGCCGCCGAATCCCGCGCAGGAGACCGGTGCCGACTCGCCGTGTGCCGGCACCGTGCGCGCGATGGCCCCGCAATTGGGGATGGTGACGGTGGCGTGTGCGTCGCTGGCGCCCGGGTTGACGAGGTGGATGTTGTCGTTCAAAAACCCCGGGCTGGAGAGGTTGTCGTACCAGCTGAAGTAGAGACTCGTCCCCGCTGCCGAAGCAGGCAAGCCGCGCGTCTCGTTGAATGACCGGTAGTACTGGACGCGCTGGGAGGCGATGACGGGATTCCCGGACGACTGGACGACTACGGGTCCGCCGAAGCCTCTGGCGCAGGTGAAGTACTGCTCCGCGCCCGGTTGCAGCGTGGCGCTCGGGCTGCAGCCCGGTTGGCCCGGGATCGTCACCGTGACGCTGGCGTCGGCCGGACCGGGGTTGATCACGTGGATGTTGTCGGCCTGGAACCCAGGGCTGCTGATGCGATCGAACCAGGGAAAGTAAACCGTGTTGGAGGCGAGCGCGAGCGGCGTCGCCGGGGTCTCGTTGAAGGTCTGGTAGTACTGCACCCGCTGGGATGCGATCACGCTCGGGCCGGAGGCGACCGTCACCTCGATGGGCCCTCCGATCTGGCCCTGACCGAGGCTCAAGTGGGTTCCCTGCTGAGGGGCCAGCGAGAAGCGATAAAGCGAGCCACCCAGACGCACGCATCCGGAGCTCGCCGTCGATCCCGGGTTCACCAGGTGAACGTTGTCGGCAAGCATGCCCGGGCTGGCCGTGTCATACCAGCTGAAACGCGACGTTTGGACCGACTGAGCGACAGTTATCGCGTCGCTGGGAACCGACGTGACGCCGTTGCCGTACTGGTTCACTCCCTGCACGGTGAGCGTGTAGCTGCTGCCGGGCGTCAAGCCGCCGAGGGTGGCGAAGGTCGTCGTGCCGGGCACTGACACGGTCGCGCCGCCAGGCGACGCCGTCACCGTGTAGCTGGAGACGCCGGCTGAGCTCGGGCTCGGCGACCAGCTGATCGAGGCTGAGCTGGCTCCGGCGCAGGGGACGAGGGCAGCCGGAGCGCCCGGTATCAGGCTGAAGTGCGTGGCGAGCGTGCTCCAGAGTTCGGACGCCCCACCCCCATAGTCGAGCGTGAAGAGGCCGACGCCGCGCAGGTTGTCACGGTTGACGAGGTCGTATTTGGCGCCGAGTGACCCGATGTCGTCCCAGTACATCTGCTCGAGACAGGCGGGATGGCCGGAGTTCCAGGTCGACCAGGGGCTCACGCCGTCGTAGCTGTCGCGGTGGGAGGCGAAGTTGGTGTTGTCGGGATCGGACGGCATCGAGATGCCGCCGCGGTAGGTCAGCGTCCAGAGGCCGCCCGCGGGGTACTGGTTCGGCGCCGTCGAATTGACGCAGGCGCCACGGTTGTAATAAGGCAGCCCGAGGATGACCTTGCTGGCGGGGACGGCGCTTGCGTACTCGCCGGCTGCGCGGGTGTCGTTGTAGGTGTAGGCGGAAAGAGGCGAGACCGGGTTCAGGCAATAGCGGCTGCAGTAGGTCGGCGGGCCCGAGTAGTTGGACCAGTCGCTGTCGTACGCCATGATGAAGAAGGAGTCGACCGACTTCGCGAGCTCCACGACATCGAAGAAGTTGTAAGGATCGCCCGCCGACGCCGCGTAGCTGTCGATCGACAGATAGGACCCCGCCGGCATTGCCGCCCGCAGGTTCTGCGCGAACGACGTGAGACCGTGGCGCGCCCAGCTCGGGTCGGAGGTTCCGCAGCTGCCGTTGAGTCCTTCGTAGTCGATGTTGATGCCGTCGAGCCCGTGCGCGTTCATCTGCTGGACCGACTGCGAGATCGTCGAGCCCGTGTGGGTCAACCCGCTGCACATCTGAGGCGTTCCGGCGCCGAAGTCGAAGAGCTGGATCGTCATCACGACGCGAGTTCCGTGCCCATGGGCGGCCGAGACGAACGCCGACATGGTGCCCGAGTTGAGCACCGCCCAGCCGGTGTCGGAGGTGACCAGGTTGCCGTCGCCGCTGTTGACGTGAACCCCGAAGTAGGCGACCGTCGAAAGCAGGTCGAGGTTCCAGGTGGTGTAGCCGACGGCCGAGCTGCCGAGATTGCCGGCGTTGACGAAGCCGAACACCTCGCGCCTGGGACCTGACGACGACGGGCTGACCGCGTTCGGCCTGGCCGCCAGGGGAGCCGGCTTCGTGAAGGCAGGTCCGGACACTGTTGGCGGGAGCTGCGCCGAATCGGCCGCCGCCTGCTGATTGATCCAGGGGTGGACCAGGTCGTGGGGTGGCAGAGTCGTCGTCGCGGCCGCGACGGGGGTGATGGTCACGAATCCGGTCACCACGGCGGCGGCGACAGCAGCAGCTAGAGGGCGGAGAGCATGCAAGGGCATTGCAGGGAAGTGCCGGTGGCGGTGGCGGAACTCTAGCCTTGCCTGACCGGCCGAGTCAAGTTGAGCAGACGGCTCCCGCGCGGACCCGGCTCAGGCCGCCACCCACCAATCCGCCGCGTTCCAGGCGTCTGTCGAATAGCTCGGATCAGGGACGAAGTTGTGCAGCTTGAAAGGCCGTTGGATCACTCGGGGCCACTGCAGGAGCGGGATCGTACAGTGTTCCGCCAGCCAGACGCGCTGGGCCGCCAGGTATGCCGCCCGGCGCTTTGCGAAGTCGAGCGTGGCCGCTCCGGCCCGAAAGTCGGCGTCCAGTTGGGCCGCCGCGCAGCGGTTCCAGTTCTGGCCGTCGGGTGTCGCCGCGCTGGGCACCTGGTCGCTCTGCGCGAAGGGCGCCCAGACGGCCGGATCGGCGTCCCAGGTGTTCGAATACAGGCTCATATCGAACGCGCCTGTCGCATTGGCGCCGTGCTCCAGGAAGGGCGCCAGGAACTGGCTCCGATTGAGGCAGGCGGGCCGGACCGAAGCCCCGAGCTCCTGCCAGCGTGCCTGGAGCAGCTCCTGCTCCTTCTGACGCACCGCATTTCCACAGGTGACCAGCAGCGCGAACTCGAGGCGCCGTCCGGCCTTGCTGCGGATGCCGTCGGCGCCCGCTTTCCAGCCGTCGTCCTCCAGCGTCTGACGCGCCGCCGCGAAGTCGGAGCTCGGGGAGGCGAGGGTGCGGTCGGCATAGGCGACAAGGCTCGTCGGGTAGATGCCCGGCGGGGCCTCGGCGACGCCGCCGAAAACCGTCTTGTCGAGTGCCTGGCGGTCGGCGCCCAGGCTGAGCGCGTCCAGCACCCGAGGATCGCCCACCCAGGGCGGTGCCCGACCGGTCTGCACATTTGTGGCGTGATTCGGGTTCAGGAACTCGGTCTGGAGGCTCGGGGCGATGATCGTCGTGGAATCGGTCAGCTTCTGGAGCACCGGGATGTCGTCCGACCCCAGGTGGAAGCCGACGTCTGCCTCGCCTGATGTCAGGCCCGCCAGGAGCTCCGGCTTGCCGCCGTAGGTCCGGTAGACGACCTGGTCCAGGTAGGCGCCGTGGTCCCGGCCGGACGCATAGCGCGGGTTGGCGACGAGTGTCAGCAGCTGATCCTTCACGGCGCTCTTGTAGGCGAAAGGGCCGGAGACCACGTCGGGCCCGTGGAAATAGGGATCTGAGGCCCACGCGGAAAGCGGCAGCGCGCTCAGCCGGTGCCGCGGCAGGAGTCTGGCCCGGGGCCCGAGCAGGAGGTAGGGCGGGTAGAGGCCGCTCGCGGTCGCGGCCGGCAGGCCGCAGGCGCCGGCGGCGCGGGGGCCGAACCGCCAGACCACCTCGGTGTCGGACCGTCTGTCCATCCCCACGATGTGGTCCCAGCCGGCGGTCGCCACCGGCAGGTCGCCGGCGCAGATCGACTGCCAGGTGAAGATCACGTCGTCGACGGTCAAGGGCTGGCCGTCGCTCCACTCCAGCCCTGGCTTCAAGTGCAGGTCGATGGTCATCGTCGTCCCATCCGCGCCTGCCTTGACGCCGCCGTTCTCCCGGCTGGGAACGCGGGCGACCAGGTCCGGGTAGGACGTCAGCTTGGGATCGAGATTCCAGAGCGGCGCAAACAGCAGCGCCGCGACCCGGAGGTCGTTTTCGGTGGGGGCAGTCAGCGGGTTCAGGGTGTCGGGCACCTCCCAGTCCGCCAGCACCAGGGTGCCGCCCTTGTGCGCCGCGGCTTCCGGGCGATAGGTCGAGACCGGCGGCGTGGCCTGCGGCGGCGGCCCGGTGCTGGGCTGACAGGCGATCAGCAGCGCCGCCAACGCCACCGTGGAAGCCCGGCGCATGCGCGTACAGGCTACGCAAACTCCCAAGGGTAGAATTCAGAGGCGTCATGGCGGAACGGAACGGCAGCGGCTCCCAGAAGGGCACTTTCAAGGTCAAGGCCGGCCTGGCCGAGATGCTGAAAGGCGGCGTCATCATGGACGTCGTCACACCCGAGCACGCCCGGCTCGCGCAGGACGCCGGCGCCTGCGCGGTGATGGCGCTGGAGCGCGTGCCGGCCGACATTCGCAAGGAGGGCGGCGTCGCCCGGATGAGCGACCCGAGCCTGATCAAGGCGATTGAGGCCGCGGTCACCATCCCGGTCATGGCCAAGTGCCGGATCGGCCATTTCGTCGAGGCCAGGGTCCTAGAGGAGCTCGGTGTCGACTACATCGACGAGTCCGAGGTATTGACGCCCGCCGACGAGGAGAACCACATCGACAAGTGGCCGTTCAAGGTCCCCTTCGTCTGCGGCTGCCGGGACCTGGGCGAGGCGCTCCGGCGCATCGCCGAGGGCGCCGCCATGATCCGGACCAAGGGCGAGGCCGGCACCGGCAACGTCGTGGAGGCGGTGCGTCATGCGCGAGCGGTCAACGCCGGCATCCGCAAGTTGCAGGGCCTGAACCGCGCCGAGCTGGTGCAGGAGGCCAAGCGCATCGGGGCCCCGGTCGATCTCCTCGAGGAATGCCAGAAACTAGGCCGCCTCCCGGTCGTCAACTTCGCCGCCGGCGGCATCGCGACCCCGGCCGACGCGGCTCTGATGATGCAGCTGGGAGTCGACGGAGTCTTCGTGGGGTCTGGAATCTTCAAGTCGGAGGACCCGCTCCGGCGGGCCAAGGCGATCGTCGCGGCGACCACCTACCACGACCGGCCCGACATCATCGCCGAGGCCAGCGAGGGTCTCGGCGAGGCGATGCGCGGGCTTGAGATCCCGGCCCTCCCGGAAGATCAACTGCTCGCCCAACGAGGCTGGTAGCCAGCAACGGCCGCAAGCCGCTGATCGGGGTCCTCGCGCTGCAGGGCGCCTTCGCGGAGCACGAGCGCGCATTGGCGGCGGCCGGCGCCCGCACCCGGTTGGTCCGTCTCAAGGAGGACCTGGCTGAGCTCGACGGCCTCGTCATTCCCGGTGGCGAGAGCACCACGATGACGATGCTCATGCAGCGGATGGGCCTCTACGACTCGGTTCGCCAGGCGGTGCGGGACGGCCTGCCCACTCTCGGCACCTGCGCCGGGATGATCCTTCTGGCCGAGCGGATCAGCGACGGTCTCCCGGACCAGCCCGGGTTCGGCATCCTCGACATCGCCGTCCGCCGCAACGGCTACGGACGCCAGGTCGACAGCTTCGAGGCGGATCTCGAGCTGGCCGGTGACGAGCGGCCGTTCCCGGGGGTGTTCATCAGGGCGCCGATCGTCGAGGACACCGGCTCGACCGAGGTCATCGCCCGGCACGAGGGCGACCCGGTCGGAGTCCGGCAGGGCTCGGTCATGGCGCTCGCCTTCCACCCGGAGCTGAGCGGTGATCTGCGCCTCCACGAAGAGTTCGTCCACCTGGTCGAAGGCCGCGCCAGCTGATGGGCGGTGTCCGGGCGGCCAGCGTCCGCGACCTGGCTCGTATCGAGGAGATTCAGCGGGAGGGCGGCGGCGAGCTGTCGGAGACAGCCGCCCGGGGCCCCGTCCGCCTCTGGTCGCTGCTGAGCCAGACCATCTCTTCGATCTTGCCCGCCATGTACAACGACACGCTCCTCTACGTGGCCGAAGAGGAGGGCGAGGTGATCGGGTTCATCCAGGCCGCCAACCGGCCGGCCGGAGTCGGGCTGGCCGGTGCGACGACGCTCCAGGTCCTGAACCTCTGCGTCGATCCTCGCTTTGCGACTGAAGAGGTCGGCCTCGCTCTCATCGAGCACCTCTCCAATCAGGCACTCCAGCGCGGCGTGCACAGGCTCTTCGTCCGCCTCCCCCTGGAGGATCGCCTGACGCGCGTCTTTCGGATGCAAGCGTTCCGCCAATACGCGATCGAGTACGTCCTTTACAACGAGTCGGCGACCGCCACCAAGGCGCCCGAGCCGGTCGGGCTCCGACCCGAAAAACGCGGCGACTTCGCCCGGCTCTACCAGCTCTACCGGAAGGTGACACCGCCTGGAGTGGCGCAGGTCGAAGCGCCCACCTCCAGGGAGTGGAAGGCGCTCCGCGCCGAGTGGTTCGGGCACGGCACCGCCCGCGGCCAGACCGACCAGCAGTTCGTGGTCGACCGCGTCGAGCTGGTGGGCTGGATGCGAGTCCAGCGGAGCTCCTCGACCAGGCCCCACTCGCTCTCCTTCATGGCGCTGCCGGAAGAGCCCCTACCGCACGAGATGGTCGACTACTCGCTCTCCCTGCTCGGCAGCCGTCCGGGGACGGTCTGGTCAAGTCTCCGTCACTATGATTCCCACATGATCGAGGCCCTTCGAGCGCGGGGTTTCAGCACTCTCGTCACGCAGTCGCTGATGATGCGAGAGCTGGCTCTGCGCGCTCCCGTGAAGGAGAAAGCGAAGGGCCTGGTCCCCTCTTTCGGCTGATGGAGGAAGCCCTGGATCGGCAGCCGGCTGGCTGGGATCCCGAGATCGAGCTCCTCGCCCAGACGCTGCCGCCTCACCTTTACCAGGCGGTCCACGAGCGTATCGATCCCGACCAGCTCCTGGAGATCGTGCTCGACCTCGGCCGGGAGTCGGAGGCGCGCGTGCCCGGCCGGGAGGTGCTCTTGAGCGACCAGTCGGTGACCGCCTCCGACCTCGACTATGTGGCCAACCGCGTGGGGCAGTTCGGTGACGACAACCGGGCAGGCATCGAGCGCACCCTGCACCGGGTCTCCGCCATCCGAAACCGGACCGGCCGCATAGTCGGCCTGACCTGCCGGGTGGGCCGCGCTGTTGGCGGGACGGCCGACATCATCCGGGACATCGCGCTCGCTGGCCAGAGCATCCTGCTGCTCGGCCGGCCTGGGATCGGAAAGACCACGATCCTGCGTGAATGCGCGCGGCTGCTCGCGGACGAGCAGCGCAAGCGCGTCGTCATCGTCGACACCTCGAACGAGATCGGTGGCGACGGCGATATCCCGCACCCGGGCATCGGCCGCGCCCGGCGGATGCAGGTTCGCACACCGCTCCTCCAGCACTCGGTGATGATCGAAGCCGTCGAGAACCACATGCCCGAGGTGATCGTGATCGACGAGATCGGCACCGAGCTCGAGGCCGTGGCAGCTCGCACCATCGCCGAGCGGGGCGTGCAGCTGATCGCGACAGCGCACGGCCAGACGCTCGAGAACCTCATGGTGAACCCGACCTTGAACGACCTTCTCGGTGGCATCCAGAGCGTGACCCTGTCGGACGAGGAAGCCCGGCGGCGCGGCACTCAGAAATCGGTGCTCGAGCGCAAGGCGCCGCCCACGTTCGACGTCCTGGTCGAGATCCAGGACCGGGATCGGGTCGCCATCCACCTGCCGCTCGCCGAGGTTGTCGACGCGGCGCTGCGCGGCGACGTGCCGACACCCCGGATCCGGCTCCGCACGCGGGAAGGGCGTGTGCTCTCCAACGTGGAGGAGGACCGCCAGGAAGCGCCGCCGCCCGGGCTCCGGGCGACCATGGTCGCGTCGAGCAAGCGGCCTCGCGCGATCTTTGCCTACGGGGTCAGCCGCCAGTACATCGAGCAGTCGGTGCGCGACCTCGCGATCCCTGTACGCGTTCTCGGCAACCCCGACGGCGCCGACCTCGTGCTGACGCTGAAGAACTACTACCGGCGCCGGCCCGACAGCATCCGCCACGCGGAGACCTCCGGCGTGCCCATCACCATCTTGAAAAGCAACACCGTCTCCCAGGTCAGAGAGGCGCTGGCCCAGCTCTACGCGGGCGACGGCGCCGACGACACGACAGCCCAGGCGCTCGACGAGGCGCAGGCCGCTGTGCGGAGGGTCAAGTCGACGCTCCAACCGGCCGAGATCTCGCCCCAGAACGCCTACGTGCGCCGGCTCCAGCACAAGCTGGTCGACGAGCAGGGAGGGGTCGAGGCCAAGAGCACGGGGAAGGAGCCGCAGCGGCGGCTGCGCATCTACCTGCCCGGCACCGAGTGAGTCGCCCTACCCGCGGGATCTTCATCACGTTCGAGGGTCCGGACGGGGCCGGCAAGTCGACACAGGTCGAGCTGCTGGCGCAGGCGCTCGCGGAGCGGGAACCGCTGGTTTTCCGCGAACCGGGCGGCACCGAGCTGGGCGAGCGGATCAGAGAGATCGTCCTCCACCGGCCCGAAAGCATGAGCGCGGAGGCGGAGATGCACCTCTTCATGGCCGCCCGCGCCGAGCTCTTGCGCACGCGGATCGAGCCGGCGCTGGCCGCGGGCCGAATCGTGATCGACGACCGCTACCAGGATTCGACGCTCGCCTATCAGGGCGGCGGCCGCGGCGCGCCGGTGGACTGGCCGGCGTCCTTTCCCAAGCCCGACCTGACGATCTTGCTCGTCCTCCCTCCGGATGTCGGTCTGGACCGGATCCGGTCGGGCGGCAAGGGCCTGGACCGCCTCGACGCCGAGCCGCTCGACTTTCATCGGGCGGTGGCGGCGGCGTACGATCGGTTGGCGGCGGCCGATCCGGACCGGTTCCTTCGCGTCGATGCGCGAGGGGCGCCAGAGGAGATCCACGCGGAGGTGCTCGGTAGGGTCAGGAGCCTCTTGGCTGAAAGCGAGGTGCGGGCATCAAGCTGATCATCGCCGTCGTCCAGGGTGAGGATTCCCAGCAGACCATCCAGGCCCTGTCCAACGCCGGCTACAGCGTGACGAAGCTGGCGTCCTCCGGCGGCTTCCTGCAGCAGGGGAACGCCACGCTCATGATCGGCGTCGAAGACGATCGCGTGGAGGCGGCGGTCACGATCATCCGAGAGAATTCGCGGGAACGGAGCCGCTTCATGACCCCGTTGCCGCCCCTGGTCGAACCCGGCGAGCTGTTCATGCCCTACCCGGTCGAGGTCCAGGTCGGCGGCGCCACAATCTTCGTGGTCAAAGTGGAGAGTTTCGAGAAGCTCTAGCCCGCCTGCGGCCCGGCACCTATTGCGATCCGGTGCGAATCTCTCAGACTAGCGCGACGTGATCTCTGTCCAGGGCCTCCGGAAGCGCTTCGGCGCCGTCCAGGCAGTCGCCGGAGTCGATCTCAAGGTGGACCGCGGCGAGATCCTGCTGCTGCTCGGCCAGAACGGCGCCGGCAAGTCCACCACTCTCCGCTGCCTGGGGGGCATCCTGCGCCCCGACTCGGGCGAGATCCGCTTTGACGACCTCCGGGTGCCTGACGACATCGACAGCATTCGGCGCTCGCTGGGCGTGGTGCCCGACCAGGCTCGGCTCTACGGCCGCAACACCGCGTTCGAGTACCTCGACCACTTCGGCCGGGTCTACGGACTGCCCGAGATAGCGCGGCGGCGCCGGATTCGCGAGCTACTCGAACGGTTTGAGCTCGAGGACGCCGCCGGCCGCGTCCTCTACACGTACTCGCGCGGAATGGCCCAGAAGGTGGCGCTGATCCGCGCCACCCTGCATGAACCGAGGTGGCTCTTCTGCGACGAGCCGACGGTCGGGCTCGATCCGGTGGCTGCCGCCGACATGCGCCGCTACCTCGAGGAGCAGCGCGACCGGGGCGCGGCGGTCATCGTGACGACGCATCAGCTTGCGGAGGCCGAGCTGCTGGCCGACCGCATTGCGATCATGCGCGGGGGCCACGTGGTGGCAGCGGGCAGCCTGCCAGAGCTGCGCCGCTGGGCCGGGGCCGAGCGGCGCTTCACCGCTCGCCTGCCGGGCGGGCGCACTGTCTCCTACACAGCTGGCTGGCAGGTGGCTGATGAGGAGCTGGCCCGGCGGGCGGCCGAGCTCCAGGGCCGCCTGGCCGCGGAGGGAACGCCTTATCTGGAGCTGCGTGAGGAAGCGCAGGGCCTGGAGGCGGTCTACCTGAAAGCGATGGACGAGCCTGAGGCGCCGGCGTCGGAGCCGTCCGCGCCGGCTCTCATACCCGGCATCCGGCCGCGGCGGATGTTCGCCTCCCTGGCCGGCCAGAGCCGCCGGCTGCGGGAGTTCCTGCCCTTCTACGTCGCCTCCTGGTGGCGCCGCGGCGACCTCTCCTGGGTCATCTATTTGAACGCCTTCGTCCTGCTCCTGGTCGCGGTCGTCGCGCTCTTCGGCAGCATCCCCGCCGTGGTCGGCGCCTTCGCCGGCCGGGCAGCGGGGTCCGGTGTGTCGGTGGCGGGGCTGCTGCTACCGCTTTTCTTCATGTCCTTCGCGCTCCTGGAGTCGATCAAGAGCTCCATCGGTATCTGGTGGGAGAAGGCGCAGCAGTCGCTGGAGGTCTTGCTCTACACCCCACTCGACGACCCCTCGCTGGTCTGGCTCGAGGTGTTGCCGGGCGTCGCCGTAAGCAGCGTCTACGTGACGGCCTGGATGGCGGCCGGGATGGGGCTGATGGCCCTCTTCGGACGTCCGGCGCCGTGGGATCTGCTGCCGGTCTTCGCCCTCGTCGCGGCCGCGACCGCCTACTGGGCTGCGATGGGCCGGATGCTCGGCTTCATGCTCTTCCCTCGCGAGGGCGCCGCGGGCGGCGCCTGGTCCTTCTTGCTCTCGCCCATCTCGGCGGCGGTGGCGGACATCCCACTCGCTCTCTTCGTCTTCCGTTCGCCGCTGGCTCCGGCCTCGCTGGCGCTCCCCTTCGCCGCCTGCCTGGTCCTGACGGTCATCACTGGCGCCACCTTTGACCGCGAGCGGCTCCTCGAGAGCGGCGCCGGCCGCGAACGCCCGCGCCGGCGCTGGCTGCCCACCGCGGCTCTCCGCCGGCACGCTGCGGCCCTCGCCCTTGGCCTGGTCTTGGCCGCTGTTCCCGCCGGGACGGGAGCGGTGCTTGCGGCCGGCACACACGCGCACTCCTGGGCCGAGGTGACTGCCGTGGCCCACGGAAGTCAGCCTTCCGATCCAGCGGCCCCGGGCTCGCGTTCCTTTCAGCTCGAGGTGCCCAGCTCCACCGTGACGGTCGCCTCTTCGCTTCTAGCCGGCGTGGTGGCGACCTTTGGCCTGATGCTGGTGTTGCTGGCGGTGACCTTCGCCGCCTTCTTCCTGCTCGGACTGCCCGAGCTCCTTTTGCTCCCGGTGCTGGCCGGCCTCTGGGGCGTGCAGGTGAGCTTTGGACCCACGGCACCGCTCCAGGACTGGCTCGGCCTGGGCGCCGGCCTGGCGCTGCTGGCGCTGACTGTCAACACGGCGGCCGGCATTCCTCTCTACACGGCGCTGGCCTTCGGCGCCGGCTCCCGGGTGGACCGCCTGCGAACCGCCTGGACCGACTACTTCGCGCTTTACCGGGGCCTTGTGATTCCAGCCTGCGCGGGCTTCGGTGTGGTCGTGGCCGCTCTGCTTCTCTTCACCCGCTAGCCAAGCAGTATTTCGCCGGAACCTGTGTGGCCCAATTCAGTCAGGCCTTGACGAGCGCTAGAGGTCGAGCGACTGCGCCACCAGCTCGCGGTGATAGGTAGCGTCCCCGAGCGTCACCTCGGAGGCCTTGGCCCGCTTGAAGTAGAGGTGCATGTCGTGCTCCCAGGTGAAGCCGATGCCGCCATGTACCTGGATGCCATTCCCAGCAATGTTGCGATAGGCGTCTGATGTGTAGGCCTTGGCGATGGAGGCTGCCACCGGCCGGTCCGGAGCGTCGGCCTCGACAGCCCAGGCGGCGTAGTAGGTGACGGAGCGGGCGCTCTCCACCTCCAGCAACATGTCGGCCAGCTTGTGCGACACCGCCTGGTAGATGCCGATCGGCTTGCCGAACTGCTGGCGGGTCTTGGCGTATTCGACAGAGGCCTCCATGACCTGCGCGGCGCCGCCGACCATCTCCGCGCAGAGCCCCGCGGTCGCGGTGTCCAGCGCCCGCTTGAGCGGCGCCCAGCCTTTGTCCGGCTCGCCCATCAGGGCATCAGCCGGCAGCGTCACGCCCTCGAACTTGACCTCGTACCAGCGGTGCGTCATGTCCATCGTGGAGAGCGGCTTCACGGTCAGCCCGGTGGGCCGGCCTTTGACGAGGAAGAGCGTGATGCCTTCCTCTCCGGCGCCTCGGGTGCGGGCGGCCACGATCAGGTAGTCGGCGACCCCCGCACCGGGCACGAAGAGCTTGGTCCCGTCCAGCTTCCAGCCGTCGCCGGAACGTTGGGCCGTCAGGGCGATACCCTCGGCGTCCCACCGGCCCGTGGGCTCGGTGAAGGCAACGGTGGCCCGCGCCTCGCCCGTCGCGATCAAGGGCAGAACTTCTTTTTTCTGGGCGTCGCTGCCGGCTTCGAGCAGGGCCGGGACGGCCATCGCCATGGTCTCGTAGTAAGGCCCCGGAACCAGGTAGCGCCCCATCTCCTCGAGCACCACCACCAGGTCCAGGAAGCTGCCGAAACCGCCGTACTGCTCGGGGATCCCGAGCGCGGTCCAGCCCTGGGCGGCGATCTTCTTCCAGAGCGCGGGATCGTAGGCGTCCTCCGTCTCCATCACCTTGCGGACGAAGGAGCTCGGACTCTCCTTGGTCAGGAAGTCGCGAGCAGTCCGGCGGAGCATCTCTTGCTCCTCGGAAAAGGCGAAATCCATGCTGGACGGATTCTAGGGGTGCGAGCGAAAAAGGATCCGCGCCTCGATTTCGAGGCGCGGCCGGCCATCTGGCGCCCTGGCGGCCGATCCGGGTGTCGGCTCACGCGTATGCACTACTCCACGATGCTCGCTCACGGATCTACTGATTCGCTCGCTGCGCCTCCTCCTACGGCTCGGCTCGCCAGGATCGCCACCTGGCTCGGCCACCCTTTTCGGCCCCACCCCTTGGGCGCGGGCCTTGCCGTTGCCGCGGCACCCGGCCCCGAGCAGCCGGTTAGCGGCTGCGTGGGAGGCCGAGCACGCGCTCGGCGATGATGTTCCGGAGCACCTCGGACGTCCCAGCCTCGATCGTGTTCGCGCGCGAGCGCAGGAAGGAGTACTGCCAGCTGCCTCCGTCCCGAACCTGGCCGAACGGCCCCATCAGGTCGATGGCGGTCTCCGTCATCCGCTGGTTCAGCTCCGACCACATCATCTTCATGAGCGAGCCCTCGGGGCCCGGGATGCCGTCCTTCATGATCTTCGTGATCGCGCGGTAGCCGTTCAGCTGGAGCGCCCGTGCCTCGATCTGGTGCTGGGCGATCCGCTGACGCGTCAGGCGCTCGCCGCCCCGTCCCAGCTTCCGCGCGTGCTCGGCGACCTCTCCGATCGTGACCTGCGCCTGTGTGGCCAGGGCCATGCCCAGCGTGCCGCGCTCGTGCAGCAGCGTCGTCATCGCCACCGCCCAACCCTCGCCCGCCTCTCCCAGGAGCTGCGACTTGGGCACCTTGACGTCGGTGAAGAAGATCTCGTTGAACTCGGCGTCGCCCGTGATCTGGACGAGGGGCCGCACTTCGATGCCTGGGCTCTCCATGTCGACCAGCAGGTAGGTCAGCCCAGCTCGCGGGTTTTCAGCCGGCTTCTCGCGAGCCAGGAGCATGCACCACTTCGCAACGTGAGCGAGCGTGGTCCAGACCTTCTGGCCGTTCACGACGTAGTGGTCGCCGCGGTCTTCGGCCCGGGTCCGCAGCGCCGAAAGATCGCTGCCGGCGTTGGGCTCGGAAAAGCCCTGGCACCAGATCTCGTCGGCGCTCAGCAGCGGTTCCAGGTAGCGCCGCTTCTGCTCCTCGGTGCCATGCGTTATGACTACAGGCCCGCCCATGCCGAGCCCGATCACGTTGATCGGCTGGGGAGCGCGGGCGGCGATCGTCTCCTGGTTGAAGATGAGCTGCTCCATCAGAGTGGCGCCGCGGCCGCCGTACTCCTTGGGCCAGCCGATGCCGACGTAGCCCGCCTCGTGCAGCTTCTTCTGCCAGGCCCGGCGCTTGTCGATCCACTCCTTCTGTCCGGCTGCCTCAGGCTCTTCCGCTTCCGCTGGAACGTTGGCCTTGAGCCAGGTCCGGACCTCCTCGCGGAAGGCCTTCTCGGTCGGGCTGAGCTCGAAATCCATGTCGCCGCTTAACGGTAGCTTCCCGAGATCCTGGGCGCGAGCTCCGTCATCAGGAGCTCCAGCGAGTCGTCGTCCTCCAGCAGGAAGTGCTGCAGCTGCCAGCGGGTGACGCCCGCCTCGAGGTAGGGACGCATCTGCTCGGCGATCTGCTCCGCGGTCCCGGCAAAGCGGCTTTCCATCACCTCGCGGGGGCTCATGCCTCGCAGCGACGGCAAGAACTCGCCGAGCTGGGCCGCGCGATCCAGGACTTCGGCCTCGCTCCGGCCGATGAGACAGGTGGTCTGGACCGACCGGGTGATCGTCTGCGGGTCTCGGCCCAGCTCCCGGCAGTAACCCTCGAGCACCTCACATTTGTGGCGGTAGGTCTCGACAGCGGGCCGGTTCCCGATGCCCCAGTGGTCGGCCTCCCGGGCCACGGTGCGCAGGGTGCGCTGCTCGCCGCCCCCGCCCACCAGAAGCGGGATCTTGCCCCGTGGCGGCTTCGGGTTGGACTTCTCCCAGACCTCGCGGATGATCGCGATGCCCTGATCGAGAAGGTCCATCCGCTCCTTCAACGAGGGGAACGGGATATGGACGGCCTCGTGCTCCGCTTCGTACCAGCCGGCGCCCACGCCGAGCACGAGGCGGCCGCCGCTCAAGATGTCGACGGAGGTTGCCATCCGGGCCAGCACGGCCGGCGGCCGGAAGGTCATCGGCGAGACGTTGGGGCCGAAAGTGATCCGCTCGGTCCACTCCGCCGCGAGCGCCAGGGAGACCCAGGTCTCGATGCACTCGCGCTGGAACTCGCCCATCACCGAGAAGAAGTGGTCGCTGCGCCAGAGCGACTCGAAGCCGAGTTTCTCGACGACCTCGCAGAGGTGGCGCCAGCGCTCCCAGGTGAGTCCCTCCTGGCCCTCGATCATGATGCTCAGGACGGCCCCCATCAGCGCTCTAAGGCTAGATGTTTGAGGAGGTCCGGAAGTTCGAGGCAGTTGAGCAGCAGCTCGGGTCCGACGCCGGCCTGGCGCGCCATCCAGGCCCCCTGGTCGACATAAGCGAACTCGCCGGGAGCGTGGGCATCGGAGTCGAGCGTGAGCCGGCAGCCGCACTCGGCAGCCAGCCGCGCCAGCTCCGGGGAGAGGTCCATCCGGGCCGGGTCGCAGTCGATCTCCAGCGCTGTGCGGTGTCGCGCGGCATGGCGGAAGACGGCTTCGAAGTCGTAGCTGGCTCCCTCGCGGGAGCCAAGGCGGCGGCCGGTTGGGTGCCCGATCACGTCCACGTGCGGGCTCTCGACCGCGCGCAGCATGCGCTCGGTCATCGCCGCCGGCTCCAGGCGCAGCTTCACGTGTGGTGAGGCGATCACGATGTCGAGCTCGGCCAGTGCGTCGTCGGGGAGGTCGAGCCGGCCGTCCTCGAGAATGTCGACCTCGATCCCTCGCAGGATCGGAAAACCTCCCATCTGCGCGCTGACGCGGGCGATGTCGACCGCCTGGGCATGCAGCCGCTCCGGGCCGAGACCGTTGACCACCGTGATACGGGGTGAGTGGTCGGTGATGGCGACGTAGGAGTAGCCGCGGGCGCGGGCGGCCGTCGCCATCTCCAGGACCGTGGCCCGGCCATCGCTCCAGTCGGAGTGGCAGTGCAGGTCGCCGCGCAGGAAGCTCGTCTCGACGACTTCGATCGCGGCTGCCGGCGCCGCCTCGCCGGCTTCCTCGCGGAGCCGCTCGAGGTAGGAGCTCCGGCCCGTGTCCACCAGCTCCGCCAGGACCTTCGCGATGCCCGAGCCCACGCCCTCGATCGACTCCAGGCCACCCCGGGCTCGGAGACCGGTCAGGTCGGGCTCCAGCCGGCTCAGGTTGGCGGCCGCCCGGCTGAAGGCACGGGCGCGGTGCCCCTGCTCCGGAAAATGGCGGAGGCGGTAAGCGATCTCTGCCAGGACCGTCGCCGCTTCCTTGGAGTTCAAACTTGCCTCCAGGCCAGATCCGACGGTGGTTTGATCGGCCCGAAGAACCGTTCCAGTGCGGGGTCGTGGGGTGGGATCTGGACCTCGGCCGGATCGAACCTGGCCACCTCCCAGCCGCGCTCCGCGAACCATTCGAGCTCCCGGGGGCTGATGAAGGCGATCGTGCCGCCCTTGCGCGTGCAGCGCTCCAGCTCGCGCAGGATCTCCTCCTCGGGCCCGAAGGCCGAACAGGAGACGCTCAGGTCGGCCCAACCGTCAGGAATCGACATGACTTCAGCGAACTGGACCTTGATGTCCGCTCGCGGGACCCGGCTGGCCAGGAGCCGGCAGAGGCCGCTCGAGGGTTCCACCGCAGTGATCTCCGCCGCCCGTTCCGCCAGGTGCTGGGTCAGGCGCCCGGAGCCGGCGCCGATCTCGAGGACGCGCTTGCCGTCCACCGAGAGTGCGGCCAGCACGCCGGGATGGATCGGCTCGGCGCGCGAGAGCTCGTCCCAGCGCTCCGGCTCGAACTCGTAGACGAAGGTCCAGAAAAGGGCCTTGCGAAGCCGCTCGCCGGCAGCTGCGTCACCCTGGCGCGCCCGCCGCAGCTCCCCGCCCGGGATCCAGTTCTCGAACCGCCGGTGGTAATCGGGTTGGAGGCGATCGTAGTCGGCGAGTGAGAAGTGGGTCCAGCCGGGCGGTGCCTCGGCGATTGCTTCGGAATATCGCACTCTCGGTAGGATTAAACATAGGCATCATGCTCAAGATCAGCGCCCGACGCGGGGCCGGGCCGGCGATCTCGAGCGCGGCCCCCGCAACGCTGCTGATCACGCGGCGTGCCACCTTCGCGGCCGCGCACGTCCTGCAGCGCCCGGAGTGGAGCGAATCCGAGAACCGAGAGGTCTTCGGCGCTTGCGCTGGCGAGCACGGCCACAACTACGTGCTCGAGGTGAGCGTCGGCGGTGACGTGGATCCCAAAACGGGGATGGTGATCAACCTGAAAGATCTCGACCGCACGATCAAGGATGCTGTGATCCGTCACGTCGACCACCGAAACCTGAACAAGGACGTCGCCTTCTTGAAGGGCGTGATCCCCACCGCCGAGAACCTGGCGCTCGCGTTCTGGGCCCAAATCCAAGCTGCGCTGGAGGGCGGGACGCTGGAACGCCTGAAGCTGGTCGAGTCCGAAAACAACTCGGTGGAGGTTTCGCGTTGAGCGTCTTCAAGCCGCAGTTCGACACCGACGGGCTGCGCGGCCTGGTGGCGCGCCTGCTGGAGGAACTGGGTGAGGACACCTCGCGCGAAGGCCTTGTCGACACGCCGCTGCGCGTGGCCGAGTCCTACCGCTATTTGACCGAGGGCTACGACATCGATCCGGCGGAAGTCGTCGGGGACGCCCTTTTCGAACAGCAGTACGACGACCTCGTCGTGATCAAGGACATCAACTTCTTCAGCCTCTGCGAGCACCATCTGCTGCCGTTTTTTGGACGCGTGCACGTCGCCTATCTGCCGACCGGTCGGGTGGTCGGCCTGAGCAAAGTGCCGCGCCTCATCGACGTGTACGCGCACCGCCTCCAGATCCAGGAGCGCATGACGCGCGAGATCGCGCTGTCGATCCAGCAGATCCTGAACCCCGCCGGGGTCGGCGTGGTGGTCGAAGCGCGTCATCTCTGCATGGAGATGCGAGGCATCGAAAAGCCGGACTCGGAGACGGTCACCTCCTGCATGCTCGGGACCTTCCGGAAGGACCCCCGCACACGCTCCGAGTTCATGGAGCTGATTCAAAGGCGAGGGTAGCGGTAGTCGCCTCGCTGGTGACCCCGATCCGGCCCATCCAGGCCGGGGGCGCCCAGGCTTTTCTCGCCGACCTCGCCCGGGGCCTGGCGGCGCGTGGTCATGAGGTCCAGCTCTACTGCGCGGAGGGGTCTCAGGTGCCGGGCGTCGAACTGGTCACGGTCGCGGTGCCTGAGGAGGCGGCGGAGGCCGCCCTGGTCAGGCCTGGCGGCGCCCCGCCACCGCCGGTTGCTGCTCTCAGCGACGCCTTCGTGGTCCTTTTCGCCGAGCTTCGACGGCGTGGCGCTGACGCCGTCTCGCAGCACGCCTTCGACGTGGAGGCGATCGAGCTGGCGGCCGGGCTCAACGCTGTGCACACCCTCCACCTACCGCCCATCGTCCCGGCCGTGGTGGCAGCGGTGCAGGCCTCACTGGACCCGGTCGTCACGGTTTCGGTCGCCGCCCGGAGGGCCTGGGCCGCGGTTGGGGTCGGCGCCGGCCTGATCCCGGATGGCGTTCCCGACTTCGACCCCGGTGCGCCCGCCGTCGAGAGGCTCGCGCTGATCGCCGGCCGCGTCTCGCCGGAGAAGGGCATTCCGGACGGGCTCCGGGCGGCCGAGCTGGCCGGACTGCGAGTCCGCGTCGTGGGCTCCGTCTACGATCGCGCCTACCGCGAGCGCGAGCTTCCCGGTCTGCTGATCGAGCCGGCGCTCCCGCGGCCGGAGCTGTGGGCTCTCATGGCAAGCTGCGCCGTGACTCTGGCACCGGTCAAATGGGAGGAGCCCTTCGGACTGGTCGCCGCCGAAGCGCAGGTCGCCGGGTGCCCCGTCGTGGGATACCGGCGGGGCGCTCTGCCGGAGGTGGTCGAGGACGGGGTGAGCGGGTTTCTGGTCGAGCCGGACGACGTCCAAGCACTGGCACAGGCCATTCGCCGGGCCCTCGAGCTAGACCGGCGGGAGGTGCGGGCGAGCGGCCGCCGGCGACTGCTGATGGGACGCGTGCTGGACGATTACGAGCTGTGGCTTCGCCTCTCGCGGTCGTGACCGGCGGCTCGGGCGGCGTCGGCCGGGCCGTCGTCGAGGAGCTTCGCGGGCGAGGCTACGAGGTGGTCTCCCTGAGCCGCACCGAAGGCATCGATGTCGGGGACGAAGCGCAGGTCGAAGCCGGGTTCGGCCGGATCGACCGCCTTGACGCGCTCGTCAACAACGCGGCGACCTTGATCCCGAGGCTGCTGACCGAAATGACTGCCGCGGAGTGGGATGAGCAGGTGCGCGTCATCCTGAGAGGCACTTTCCTATGCAGCCGGGCCGCCTTTCGGCGGCTGCGGCCGGGCGGGACGATCGTCAACGTGTCGAGCCTGTCGGGCGTTTTCGGCGCCGAGAAGTTTCCCCGGATGTCGGCCTACGTCGCGGCGAAGTCAGGCCTGGCCGGGCTGACTGAGGCGCTGGCGGTGGAGGGCCGCCCGCTCGGCATCCGCGTCAACGCCGTCAGCCCGGGTTCGGTCGACACGACAATGGCCGATCTGGCGGGAGTGACCGGCCCTCGCCTTCAGCCGGTCGAAGTGGCCCGAATCGTGGCCTGGCTCGCCGGTCCGGACTCGGCCCCGCTGTCAGGCGCCAATCTCCGCCTGGAACCGGGCTTGACGCGAAGAGGCCGCCGGGGCGGAAGCGACCAAGCCGGCTAGCGGGAACCGCCGCTCTTGATGCGGCCCATGAGGCGGGCGATCAGCGCCGCGCCCACGGCGCTGCCCGCCGCCTGCGCGAAGCGGAGGCCGATCTTCTCCCAGCGAGTTGTAGCAGCCTCTTCGCCGACCTGGCGGTCACCGACGTAGAGGCGCACAGGTGGCACCGAGCGCCGGAGTCCGAGTTCGACCGATTCGACCACGTGCCGGGCACGTTCCCAGATGGTGGGCGGGATCACGCGTTCGACGCGTTCTCGCATCGAGGTCGGTCGCGTCATCCGCCAGATGACGACTCCGCCGACGACCAGGACAGCCGCCCCGGCGCCTACGCCGGCCCCGATCAGCAGCGCCCGGCGGCTCCGCCGGACCACCTCGCGGCTGCGTTGCCGGAGCGTGACGATCCGCTCCTCGATGTCCTCCCGGGTGCCCGCTATCTCGCGGGCGATCTCATCTGACGAAGAGCCCATTCCTTGGTCTCCTTGAGACTGTTTATGGTCCTCGGCGGCAGTTTCAGTCGCAGCCCGGCCCGGCCGCCCAGAACGAGCGCGCCACCTCCCACAAGGTAGAGAGCGACCCAGGCCAGGGCAGCGATCCAATGCGCCGGGACCAGCACCACGACGAGGACCGGCACCGCCACCAGCAACCCGAGCATCAGCATGAGACCCCCGGTGGCGATCAGCCCGCCGGCGATCGCGTTCCGGATCGCCAGCTCCTTGGCCTCCTGTTTGGCCAGTGCGATCTCCAGCCGGACCAGGCGCTCGGCCTCCTCGACGATGCCCGCCGCGAGTTCGGCCGAAGACTCCTTCTGACGGTCCACTATCAAGAAACATACAGCGCGGCCGCCGGCTCGGATACATAAAGGACTGTTTATGCTTTAAGCTCCCATAAAGAGTTCTTTATGTTTCTCCCAGGACAGCAGGGCGACCTACCGGCATTTTTCGCCGCACTTGCAAACGTGACGCGGCTGCGCATCGTCGCGCGCCTTGTCGAGACCGGCGAGGAGACTGTCACCGAGCTCGCCGCCGCGCTGCGCATGAGCCAGCCGCGGCTTTCCTGGCACCTGCGAATGCTGGAGCTGGGTGGTGTCGTCAAGACGCGGCATCTGGGCCGTCTGACCTACTGCTCCGTCGACGCTGACGTGATCCACCGCCGCCTGACCGACCTCGAAGCCATGCTGGCCGGTCGCACGCGGCCCAGCCTCGGGAGTGAAGTCATCGGATGAGGAACGGCAATGGCAACGGCAAGGTCCGGGTTGCTCTGGTCGGCGTCGGTAATTGCGCCAACGCGCTGGTGCAGGGCGTCGAGTTTTACAAAGAGGCGTCGACCTCTGACTTCGTGCCGGGCCTCATGCACGTCGACCTGGGCGGCTATCACATCCGCGACATCGAATTCAGCGCCGCCTTCGACATCGACCGCGAGAAGGTCGGCAAGGACGTTTCCGAGGCGATGTGGGCGGGTCCCAACAACACCGTGAAGTTCGCAGATGTCAAGCCGCTCGGCGTCAAGGTCGAGCGGGGTATGACGCACGACGGCATCGGCAAGTACCTGGCCGGCAAGATCCAGAAGGCTCCCGGGTCGACGGCCGAGGTGGCCGAGATCCTGAAGGAGTCGCGCACAGACGTGGTCGTCAACTACCTACCGGTCGGGAGCGAAGAGGCCACCAAGTGGTACGTCGAGCAGGCCCTGAACGCGGGCTGCGCGTTCGTCAACTGCATCCCGGTGTTCATCGCCCGGGAGGATTACTGGCAGCGCCGCTTCGCGAAGAAAGGCCTGCCGATCATCGGTGACGACATCAAGTCTCAGGTCGGGGCCACCATCGTCCACCGGACGCTGGCGCGGCTTTTCCGGGAACGTGGCGTGCGCCTCGAGCGCACCTACCAGCTCAACTTCGGCGGCAACACCGACTTCCTGAACATGCTCGAACGGGAGCGGCTGATGTCGAAGAAGATCTCCAAAACGCGCTCAGTTACATCCCAGCTTGATTACGCGATCGGCGACGACAACGTGCACATCGGGCCCAGCGACTATGTTCCCTGGCTCGACGATCGCAAATGGGCATACATCCGGCTCGAAGGCCGTGGCTTCGGTGACGTGCCGCTGAATGTCGAGCTCAAGCTCGAGGTGGTCGATTCGCCCAACTCGGCGGGCATCGTGATCGACGCCGTGCGCTGCTGCAAGCTGGCGCTCGACCGCGGGTTGAGCGGCGCCCTGGAAGGTCCCAGCGCTTACTTCATGAAGTCGCCGCCCATCCAGTACGCGGACGGGGATGCGCGCCGGCTGACCGAGGAGTTCATCGCGGGCGCGATGGTGCGGGCGGCGACCACCTCGGCCGGGCCGAACGCGGAGTAGGGCAGGTGTTCACGAGCCGGTTCCAGGAGTGGGTGAGGCGGCGCGCGCTTCGACTCGCCACCTGGCTCGGCCGGCTGCCCATCACCCCCAACCAGGTGACGGTGGTCGGCATGCTGATCACGTTCTCCGCGGCCGGCCTGATCGCCACCGGCCACCTTCTCCTCGGCGGCGTAGTCCTCGCTTTTGGCGGCACCTTCGACATCCTCGACGGCGCCCTGGCCCGCGTCACGAAGCGTCAATACCCGTACGGCGCTTTCTTCGACTCGACGCTCGACCGCTACGCGGAGGCGGCCGTCTACATCGGCCTGGCGGCTTACTTCCTCGACCGGCCGGGAGCGCAGGCCATGGTCTTACCCACCATCGTCGCCCTGGTCGGGTCGCAGCTCGTCAGCTACGTGCGGGCCCGCGCCCAGAGTCTTGGCTTCAGCTGTGAGACCGGCCTCTTCGCCCGACCCGAGCGCGTGGTGATCATCGTCGCCGGACTGATCCTGGGCGGCGCCATCCTGGTCGGAGTGGTCTGGGTCCTCGCCTTCCTGACCAACCTGACCGCCCTGCAGCGCATCTTCGAGGTCTGGGGCCAGGCGCGGGCGCAGCGGGAAGTCGCCCGCGAGAAGCCCGCCGAGGTGACGCCCGAGCTCCGACGGCGCGCCCGAGCGCCGCGTCCCTGATACACACCCCGCACATGCCGGCCTCTTAAGGCGCGGTTGGGCCAAGACGTGCGGAATCCGTATCGGAATTTCGCTTCTCCGCCGCCAAGCGTGCGTTAAACGTCGCTCTGGCGGATGGTCAAGCGTGCCTGGCCGACGGCGTGCAGCGTGACCAGACAGCCGCCCTGCAGGATGCGTTCGTAGCCGTGTTCGGAGTTGTTGATCGTCTCGACCGGGTAGTACCAGATGCGCGCGGGCGGGGAGATGCGGACGGTGCAGCGGGTCGCCAGCTCGGGCTGCAGGAGCACCAGCGACGCCGCCTCAGCGATTTCCACCTCGCCGTCCAGGCAATGCGTCCGGCGATTCGCGGTCAGGCTCCCCTTGGCGGGTCCCGCCGTGATCGCGAGGTTCGATTCAACGGCCAGCAGCGAGCCCGGGGGCAGCGGTTCGACGCGCACGCTGAGCGTGATCGAGCGCCCCTGGCCGTCGACGGTGAGCTCTTTGGTCATCGTCACCGACTGCCCGCCGACGGTCTCGGTCCGGTCCAGCTTTAGCCGCCGCGATCGCAGGCGGGTCAGGAACCCTCCGGTTCCGAAGCTCCCGAGCTCTTCCAGCTGTCCTCGCTGCGCCGCCTCCAGCCGAGCTTCGGCCGGAACCAAATAGCACTGGAAGAGGAGGCGGCGGCGACGGTCGTACCAGAGACGTTCGTGGAGACCAGGCTCGCGAACCAGGAGATTGGCCTTCAAGATGCCGCCGCCCTGCGCCGACCCGGCCCTCAGCTCCTCGTGATAGGCCTCCGGCCGCCGCTGGACGACATCCACCAGGTTCAACCGGCCGGCGTCCCATTCGACGATCGCGCCACCGGCCGCCGGCGCGACGTAGACGTTCTGCTCCGGACCCTCAAACAGAACCTCCCGATGGCCGTCGAGGTCATAGTCCTCCTCGGACACCCGCGCCACCAGCCGCCGGCCGGCGCCCTCGGCGGCGCGCAGATTCTGCCAGACCGCCCGCCGCAGGTGGGGGAGGTAGACGCCCCCGAAAACGCCGTGCCAGTAGGCGTCGTTGGCCTGGGCCTGGAGGAGGTGCCGGCTCGGCCGGCCGCTCCGGGACACGCGCAGCATCTTCTTGTGCATTGCGTTGGCCTCCCGGTAGCGCGCCAGAAAGTTCCGCCAGAAGCCGCCCGACCACTTGATCATCTCCGGGTAGCTGGTGGCCGGCAGGTAAACGGGCCCGTGCGGCCGGTGAGTCTCGACGTAGGCGCCTGGCAGGACCGTGTCCAGCCAGCCTGCGCTGGCCTCGATGGCGTTGAAGAACTCATCCACCCAGCCCCTGTCCCAGCAGGCTTCGTGGGTCGTCGGCCAGGAGCCGAACTTCTCGCCGTCGTCGCCCATCAGGGCCAGCCTTTCGCCCTCGCCGGCCAGACCGCGGAGGATCTCCATGACCTGCTCGACCGGCTGCCAGGGAATCGCGTAGCGCAGGACCTTGAGCGTGGGCAGCACCACTATCGCGTGGCCCTGCTCCTCGGTCAGGAAGGGCTGGAGCAGCGCCTCGGCGCGGATGCCGATCGCTTCGAAGTGCTCGTTGTCGAGGATCGTGTAGCCGTAGCCGGCCTCCGCCAAAGGCCGTGGGAGGCCAGGCTCCCAGACTCGCTCGGCCAGCCAGAGCCCTCTGGGCCGGCGGCCGAAATCTCGCGTCACGGCGTCGCGCAGCAGCTTCAGCTGGACGAGCTTGTCGCGGTCCGAGATGATCGGCAGGATCGGCTCGAAGTAGCCGCCGCCCAACACCTCGACCTGACCCCGCTCGACGAGGCCGCGGACTCTCTTGATGAACTGCGGGTGGTGTTCCCGCAGGTGGTCCAGCAGGAAGCCGCTGTAGTGGAGGGCGGCCTTGATGCGAGGGTGCCGCTCCAGCGCTTCGAGCATGGGCAGGTAGGACTCTTCGAAATTGCGCTCCAGCACCCACCCGAAGTTGCCGACCGGCTGGTGGTTGTGGAGCGCGAGGGCGAGATGGAGGCGGACTATCGGCACAGGATACCGATACCCTCTAGATCGCCATGAGTCTCACCGAAGCCGCGGCTTTCGAGGGCGTCGCGGGGCACTCGCGAGCGCTCCGACTGCTCGAGTCGCAGCTTCAGCGCGACCACCTTGCCCAGGCCTACCTCTTCACGGGCGAAGCCAACCTCGGGAAGACCGAAGTCGCGCGGCGGCTGGCGAAAGCCCTCCTCCCGGAACACCCGCTCGAGCGCCACCCCGACTACTGGGAGGACGATCGCGGGCGGGCGATTCCGATCGACGAGATCCGCCTCCTGCCTGACCGCCAGCCCGAGTTCCATGCCCAGTCGCTGCAGCACTTCCTCTCGCTGAAGCCGGCGATCGCGACGCGGCGCGTGGCGCTGATCACCAGCGTCGGGCGGCTGAAGGACGAGGTCCAGGGCATCCTTCTGAAGACTCTCGAGGAGCCGCACCCCGGCCGCGTCATCATCCTCACCTCGCCGGGAATCTCGCCCTTCGTGGTCCTGCCCACGGTCGTCTCGCGCTGCCAGCGCTTGAGCTTCCATGCCGTCGCCGAGGACGAGATCCAGGCGCTGCTCGAGGCTCGCGGCGTCGCCGCGGCGACGGCCGCCGGGCTGGCGCGGCTCTCGCGCGGACGCCCGGGCTGGGCCCTGCGAGCCGCCCAGGACGCCGACGTGCTGACGCGCCACGCGGCCTGGCTGGAGCGCCTCCAGGACGTGATGGGCGGGCCTGCCGACGCCGCCCTGCGGCTGGCCGCCGAGCTTGACTCGGCCCACCTGGCCTGGCGCAACAGCGAGCGCTGGGGAGGCCCGACGCCGGAAGAGGGGATGGCCGACCCGCTCCTCGAAGCGCTGGGCAGCTGGCAGCTCGAGCTGCGCCGGCGCCTGCAACACGATTCCCGGCCAGGGCCTTGGGCCCGCCTCCTCGAGCTCTCCTACGACACCATCGGCTATCACGAGCAGAACGTCAGCCCGCGGCTCAACCTCGAATGCTTCCTTCTCGAATGCCGCCGCGCTTCCTGAAGAAGAGCCTGCAGGGCTTCGCTCCCTACGTACCCGGCGACCAGCCGCCGGATGGCGAGCGCTGGATCAAGCTCAATACCAACGAATCTCCCTACCCGCCTTCGCCGAAGGTTGTCGAAGCGGTGCGGGCGGCGGCCGGCGATTCGCTGCGCCTCTACCCGAGTCCGCTCGCGACCCCGGCGCGGCAGGAGATCGGCCGGGCGTACGGCGTCGATCCCGAGTGGGTCCGGCTGGGCAACGGCGCGGATGAGCTGATCGCGATGTGCTTTCGCGCCTTCGCGGGGGCGGGCGAGCGGGTGGCCTTCACCTGGCCCAGCTACCCGCTGATCGAACCGCTCTGCGGCATCCACGAAGCCCAGCCCGTCGCCCATCCGCTGGAGCCCCGCTGGGCGCTGCCGCCGGGCTTCGCCGCCGACGACTCGCCGCTCAAGTTCCTCGTCAACCCGAATTCGCCGACCGGAACCTGGTACCGGCGGGAAGAGGTGGAGAGCGTGGTCGCCGGTTCGGCCGGCGTCGTCGTCCTGGACGAGGCGTACGTCGACTTCGCGCCCTCCTCGCGGCTCGACCTGCTGGAGCGGCACTCGAATCTGATGATCTTGCGCACGATGTCGAAGGCCTACGCGCTGGCCGGCATGAGGATTGGCTTCGCTTTCGGCCATCCGGACCTGCTGGCGGGGCTCGACCTGGTCAAGGATTCCTACAACCTGAGCCGGCTCGCGATCGTGGCCGCGACTGCGGCCGTCGCCGACCGCTCCTACCGCGACCACCTGGTTTCCCGAGTGGTGGCGGATCGGGAGTGGCTCGCTCAAGAGCTGCAGGGCTTCGATTTCGAGGTCTCTCCGTCGGCGGGGAACTTCGTGTTCGTACGCCCCCCGGACGGTATCCAGGCCGCGGAGGTCTTTGCGGGCCTCAAAGCGCGCCGGATCCTGGTCCGGCACTTCTCGAAGCCGCCGCTCGACGGCTGGCTTCGCATTACCGTCGGGAGCCGCGAGGAGCTGGGCGAGCTGCTGCGCGGCATCGCTTCGCTGCTGAAGGACGCGGCATGACGCGCTCTGACGCATGGGCGATGGTCACCGAGTTCACGAAGTCCCCGATGCTGCTGCGTCATATGCTGAGCGTCGAAGCCGCGATGCGTTTCTACGCCCGCAAGTTCGGCGAGGACGAGGAGCGCTACGCCGTTGTCGGCTTGCTGCACGACTTCGACTTCGAGGCGTATCCCACCGAGCACCCGCACTCGGGCCTGCGGATCATGCGCGAGCGAGGCGTCCCGGAGGACATCGCGCAGGACTGCTACTCGCACGGCGAGACCGGCCTACCGCGTGACACCAACATCCGCAAGACGATCAAAGCTGTCGACGAGCTCTCGGGCTTTGTGATCGCGTGCGCGCTGGTCAAGCCCGACCGCTCGCTGGGTGCGGTCGAGCCGGCCGGAGTGCGCAAGAAGATGAAGGACAAGGCTTTCGCCCGGGCCGTGCATCGAGAGGAGCTCACCGGTGGCGCCGAACTGCTCGGGGTACCCTTCGACGAGCACGTGGAGAACGTTCGCGACTCCCTCAAGCCGATTGCCTCCGAGATCGGCCTCAACCCGTGAGTAAGCCGGCTGTCGTCGTCACCCACCCGGTCCTCGAGCCCGCGCCGGCGCTGCTCGAAGATGCTTGCGAGGTCCGCCAGCTGCCGAACGTTTACAAGCACCCCGTCGAGAAACTTCGGCAGGCCGCGGAGGGCGTCCAGGGGATGCTGACGCAGCTGATGGACGAGATCAATGAAGAGGTCCTCTCGGCGCCCGGCCTCAAGTGCGTGTCCAACGTCGCGGTGGGGTTCGACAACATCGATGTCGCCGCCGCCACCAAGCACGGTGTGCTGGTCACCAACACGCCGGGCATCCTCGACGACACCACTGCCGACTTCGCATTCACGCTACTGGCCGCGGCCGCTCGCCGCCTTGTCGAAGCGGACAAGTTCATCCGCGGCGGGGACTTCAAGGGTTGGGCGATCGACATGCTCCTGGGCCACGACATCCACGGAGCGACGCTCGGCCTGGTCGGCTTCGGACGCATCGGCCGAGGCGTCGCCCGCCGTGGGCGCGCGTTCGGGATGAGGGTTCTCTATTACGACGAGTTTCCTGCCCAACCCGACGTCGAGAGGGAGCTCGGCGTGACGCGTACTGAGCTCGACCAGCTTCTCGAGGATTCTGACTTCGTGTCGCTTCACGTGCCGCTCACGGCTACGACGCGCCATCTGATCGGCGCGCCTCAGCTGGCGCGGATGAAGAAGACGGCGGTGCTCGTCAACACCTCGCGCGGCCCCGTCGTGGACGAGGAGGCGCTGGCCGAGGCACTCGCTGAGGGGCAGATCTTCGCGGCCGGCCTCGACGTCTTCGAGCGCGAGCCGGCCGTGCACCCGAAGCTTTTGAAGCTCGACAACGTGGTCCTGGCTCCGCACATCGCCAGCGCCTCGGTGCGGACGCGCTCGCAGATGTGCGAGGTCGCGGCCCGCAACCTGATCGCCGGCGTTTCAGGCGGCCGGCCGGCCAATCTCGTCAACCCAGAGGTACTCGATAAGCGCGGCTGAGCCGCAGGGCCGCTCGCCGTATCGCCTGCTGGCGCTCGACCTCGACGGCACCATCATCAGCCTCGATCTCCAGGTCGACCCGCGCGACGAGGCGGCCCTGGCGCGAGCACGCGAGCGCGGGCTGCTCGTGGCTGCCTGCACGGGCCGGCCCTACAGCGGGGCGGTGCGGTGGGTGGAACATCTCCACCTGACCGAGCCGCTGATCTGCTACCAGGGCGCCCAGGTGCGGGCCGCCGACGGCTCCCTCCTGCTCGACCATGGCATCCCCCACGAGCTGGCGATGGAGGTCGTCCACTTTTGCCGAGAGCGCCGGCTGCACCTGAACGCCTATCGCGACGACCGTCTCCTGGTCGAGCACGACACACCGGACGGCCGCGCCTATGCGCGCCATTCTGGTCTCGAGACGCATGTCGTCTCCGACCTGGACCTTGCGATGGGTCCGACCAGCCCGAAGCTCGTGATCGTGGCGGCCGAGGAGGTCGTTGAAGCGCTGCTGCCCGAGGTGCGCGAGCGCTGGCGCGGCCGCCTCTTCGTGGCGACCTCTCTGCCGACTTATCTGGAGATGACCATGCCGGGCGCCCACAAGGGCACCGCGCTCGAGTTTCTGGCGGGTTACCTGCAGGTGCCGCGGGAGCAGGTGGTGGCCGCCGGGGACGGCCGCAACGACCGGCCGATGCTGGAGTGGGCGGGGCTGGCGGTGGCGGTCGAGGGTGCCCCAGCTGAGGTGCTGGAGGTGGCTGACCGCGTCATCGGGCCGCCCGGAACAGGCGGCGTGGCAGAGTTGTTGGAGTCTTTGTGAGTGGTTTGTTCCTCGTGCATGCGCACCCCGACGACGAGGCGTTCAGCACGGGGGGAGTGATGCTGAAGGCTCACCGGGAGGGCCGCAGGGTGGTCCTGGTGACCGCTACGCGCGGTGAGGCTGGGGAGATCCACAACATGGACCCGGAGGCCTCCCGGCCGCGGCTGGCCGAGATCCGGGCCGAGGAGCTGCGCCGAGCCGCTGAGATCCTGGGCGTCGACCGTCAGGAGTTTCTCGGTTATCGCGACTCCGGAATGGCCGGCACTCCGGAAAACGACGACCCCGCGTCGTTCCACCAGGCGCCGCTTGGGGAGGCGGCCCAGCGGCTGGCGGCTTTGCTGCGCGAGGAGCGGCCTGACGTCGTGGTCACCTATGACCCGACCGGGACCTACGGCCACCCCGACCACATCAAGAGCCACCGAGTCACCATGGCCGCGCTGGACGCGCTGGAAAAGGAGGGCTGGGAGCCGGCCAAGGCCTACTGGCAGGCGATTCCCCGTTCGGGCATCGAGGAGTTCGGCCGCCGGCTGGAGGCGGAGGGCAAGCCGAATCCGTTCGAGAAATATCCGATCGGTGTTCCCGACGAGGAGATCACGACGATCGTCGACGTGCGCGAGTTCGTCGACCACAAGCGCCGGGCCTTTCAGGCGCACGTGTCCCAGAACGCGCCGGACTCGTTCTTCTCCGACACCGCGTCTGACTTTGTCGAGCGGGCGTTTGGGACCGAGACCTTCATCATCGCCCGCGGCCACCTGGGGGCGCCCCGGCCTGAGCCCGACCTCTTCACGGGGATTGTCGCGCCGACCGCCGGGTAGAGTTCAGGCGTGGACGTCCTCAAGATCACACCGCGGGGTTACTGCCACGGCGTGGTCGACGCCATCCGGATCGCCAAGCACGTGGGCGAGTCGACGCCAGGCCCTGTCCATATGCTCGGCCTGCTCGTCCACAACACGCACGTGACCGACGACATGCAGGAGCACGGCGTCAAGCTGGTCGACGCGCCGGACCGGCTCACGGGGCTCGACAAGATCAAGGACGGCACCGTCATCTTCACCGCCCACGGCGTCTCGCCGGCGGTGAAGGCGAAGGCTCAGGCGATGGGCTTGAACGCCATCGACGCCACCTGCTCCGATGTGATCCGGACGCACGACCTGATCGATCGGCTGGTCGGCGATGCCTACGAGGTCGTCTATATCGGACTTCGCGGCCACCCCGAGCCGGAGGGCGCGGTCGGCCACGGTCCCGGCAAGGTGCACCTGGTGCAGGACGCGGCAGACATCGACAAGCTCGACGTTCGGTCCGAAAAGGTGGCGATCACCTGTCAGACCACGCTCTCCGTCTGGGACACGGACAGTCTCATCGCCAAGGTCAAAGAACGCTATCCGCAGGCCGAGGTCTACAACGAGATCTGCTTGGCGACCCAGGAGCGCCAGGAGGCGGCGGTGGCGGCCGCGGCCGAGGTCGACGTTGTGATCGTGGTCGGGAGCACACGCTCCTCCAACTCGAAACGGCTCGTCGAAGTGGTCGAGAAAAAGGGTGGAAAGCCGGCACACCTGATCGACAACCTGGAGGAGATCGACCTCAACTGGTTCCGTGGGGTCAAGCGAATCGGCGTGACCAGCGGGGCCTCGACGCCGAGCCAGCTGACGCGGAAGGTCATCGAGTACCTCCAGGAGCTGGAGCCGCCCGCTTAGGCTAAATCCGGGCTGACCGCCGGGTCTACTGCACTCGCGGACGGGAACGGCGCAGCCTGTTCAGAACTCTTCCGATCGGGTTCTCGTCGCCGCTGGTGACTGCGGGCGCGGCCGGCGCGGAAGCTTGGGGTGCCGGTTCGGTTGCCGGCTGGCCACCATTGCCCCCACCCGAACGCCGCCGCCGCCTTCGCCGGCCCGACGGAGCTGGGGCAGGACCGGAGGCCGGTTCTTCGGCGACCGGCTGGACGTCCGGCTCGGCCGCCGGCTGCCGCGGCCCGCGGCGCCTGCGCCGCGAAGGAGGCGGCGTATCCACGGGGGCCGGTTCGGGCAGGTTGGCCTCGACTGTCTGGGCCACCTGGGCGACCTGGCCGCCCCGCCGGCGCCGGCGGCGGCGGCCGGCGGCGGCCTGCGGAGCCTGCCCGCGCTGCACGAGCAGAGTGACCTCGCCCTCAGCGGCGGGCTCCTGCTGGGAGTTGAGGAGAGACACCTGCCAGACCGCCAGGCCCCAGCGAGGATCCTCAACGTCCCGCTTCCGGCCGAGCCGCCAGCGGGCGCGAACCGTCTCGCCAAGCCGCACCGGTCGGACAAAGCGCCAGCCCGTTCCGACCAGTGCCACTGTTGCGGGCATCGGCAAGTCCATCGATCCCAGGCCGAAAGCCAACGAGATGAGGTGGGCCCCGTGCGCGACGCGGCTCTCGAAAAGGCTCCCGCGAGCATGCTCGGCATCGAGCTGGAGTGGTCCGAAGTCGCCTGACACCCCCGCGAACGCCGTCAGGTCGGCTTCGGTGACGGTTTTGCCTCTGGTCGTCCACTCGCTGCCGAGCACCAGGTCTTCGAAATACGTCAAGTCCAGGGCCCTGTAAGTCTAATCAGGTCTGCAGGCACCTCCAGCCAGGCGCATCAGGGCCGCTGGACCCGTTTAGACAAAATTGAGGTCCCACGGGCAACAACTTCTGTCAGCAGTGCGGGCACCAGCTGGAGTGGCGGGATGTCGACGGCCAGCAGGTCGAGGCCTGCCCGAGCTGCGGCTTTGTCTTCTGGCGCAACCCGCTCGTAGCCACGATCGTCCTGATCGAGACGGATGGCCGACTCGTCGCCGGGCGCCGCGCGATCGATCCGGGCTATGGGCTCTGGTGCTTCCCGGGCGGCTTTGTGAACGAGGACGAGCACCCCGCCGCTGCAGCGGTGCGGGAGTGCCAGGAGGAGGTCAAAGCCGCAATCGAGATCTCGGAGCTCCTTGGCGTCTACCACGTCATCCGGGGCGACGGCCGCGGGATGGTCGCCATCGCCTTCGAGGCGCGGCTGCGGGACGGCGAAGCGCCTGCCACCGGCCACGAGATGCTCGAGGTGGCCACGTTCGCTCCCGGGGAGCTCCCCGACCTTGCCTTCACCACTCACCGCCAGGCCTTAGCCGATTGGAAGCAGCGGCGCGTCAGCCAGCTGTCTTAGGGAGTAGGCGGAAAGACCACCGTCTCCCGTAGGCGGCGGCGTACCGGCTCCAGGCGAGCCACCAGGGAGAGCCCGCTGAGGACTATGCCGGTCGCCGCGCAGGCGGTGAAACCGGCCGCGAAGCCCTGCCCCTGGATGAGGGGCGCGAACACGGCCGGGCCGAGGCCCAGCCCGACGAAGAGGACAGTCGAGTACACGCCCATTGCGACGCCCCGCGACTCTGCCGTCGCAAGCTGGGCGAAGACGATCCCGATCGCGATGAACGCGGTGGCTATGAACGGTACCGCCACGATGAGCAGCACGACCGGGCCCCAGAAGCCGTGGAGATGGGGCAGCAGCGCAATGCCCAGGGCGAAGACGGCAATTGACCCCGCCACAACCGGCCCCTTGCTCTCTATCCGATCGAGCAGCCGCCCGGCGGGCACCCGCGAGAGCCCGTTGGAGAGCGCCTGGATGGCCAGCAGGTAGCCGATCTCGGTGCCGGTCAAGCCCAACCCCCGCTTACCGAAGATCGGGATGTAGGCCTGGTACGTACCCCAGACCATCGTTCCCGCCAAGAGGGCGATGGAGACCGCGTAGAAGCCCGGCCTCCTCACCAACGCCTGGATCGCGGCGCTGAACCTGACCCGCTCCTGCGATCGGTGTCCCTTATGCACGCCGATGAAGGCGAGCGCGGCGGCGGCCACCAGCGGCAACGCGGTCAAGGCGAGGTCCTCGGCCAGGTTCAGCCAGCGGAGGAGGATGCCGGCTACGGCCGGCCCGACCAGGAAGCCGGTCTGCATGCCAAGCGTGAACCAGCCCATCGCCCTGCCCATCCGGTGGATGGGAACCGAGTCGGCCAGGGAGGCCATCAGGGCGGTTTGCGTGGCGCCCGCGGCTATGCCTCCGACGCCCTGTAAGACGAACAGGAACGCCACATTGGTGGTGAAGGCCGCGGCCACCTGGGTGACTCCCGCGAGCAGGATCGAGTAAAGGACCAGCTGGCGCCGGCCGAACCGGTCGGAGAGGACTCCAGCCGGGATCGAGAGCACGCCTCCGGCGACGGTGAAGACGGTGAAGAGGAGGCCGATCTGCGCTCGGTTGGCGCCGACCTGGTCGGCGTAGAGCGGCAGCGCCAGCCCCCGCGCTGCCATCACGGCGAACATGATCGCGACTGTCACGTAGATGGGCAGCGGCCCGGATCGGAGGCGTGCCAACGCCTTCATGATGAGGGTCATCCAGTTAGGGACTACCGCATACGCCGACAGCCTGTTCCGAGCCGGGGAGCTGATCGCGGCCGCACGTCAAGGCGTCGGCTTCACCGGAGCCGGCATCTCCGCCGAGAGCGGGATCCAGACCTACCGCGGTCAGGGTGGCCTCTGGAATACCGTCGATCCCAAGTTCGCCTCGATCGACTACTTCCTCTCTGACCCGGCCGGTTACTGGACGAACGCCAAAGAGCGTGGAGGGCGCCTGTTGGCGGCGCGGCCGAACCTCGCTCACGAAGCGCTGGCCGAGCTCGAGCGGCTGGGCCACCTTGCGGGTGTGGTCACCCAGAACGTGGACGGCCTCCACGAGCTGGCTGGAACGCGCCGGCTGGTCGAGCTGCACGGTAACGGGCGAACCGTCGTCTGCCTCGACTGCGGAGCTTCGGAACCGCGGGCCGGCGTCCAGGCGAGGCTGGACCGCGAGATGCCGCCCCGCTGCCGCGCCTGCGGCGGTGGGCGCCTGAAGCCGGCGGTGGTTTTCTTCGGCGAGCAGATGCCGGTCCGGGCCGTCAGGGAGGCGTTCGACCTGGCGGCCGCCTGCGACCTGATGCTGGTGGTCGGCAGCTCGCTTGTCGTCTACCCGGCCGCCGAGGTGCCCCTGGCCGCCGTCGAGGCCGGCGCCCCCCTGATCATCGTCAACGCCGAGCCGACGCCCTACGACGAACTGGCCGCGGTCGTCATCGCGGGCAAGGCGGGCGAGGTCCTGCCCGAGCTCAAGAGGATCGCCGCAGCCGCCTGACGTCGCCGACGACGATCGGCCGTCCGTCCACGATCAGGGCGCCATCCAGCCGGACTGCCTCGGCGGTCCCCTCGACCAGGCCGGCCGGGGTCTCCACCTGCACCCGCTGCCCGAGCGTCTCGGAGAGTTCCCGGTAGGCGGCCATCACGCTCGTGGCCGGCGTCTGGGCGAGGCTCTGCAGCTCCAGCACCAGGGAGTCGAGCAACCGATCGCGGTCCACTCGGAGCATCGCCGCGCCCTCTGGCGCGGATGTCAGATTGACGCCGATCCCGACCAGCGCCCGCTCGCCGCGAATCTCGGCCAGGACGCCTCCCAGCTTGCGGCCGTCCAGCATCAGGTCGTTTGGCCATTTGAGGCGGACATCCGGCCCGCAGGCGCGGGCGGCCGCCACACCGGCTCGGAACACCACAATGGGGTCGGCCGGTAACACAAAGGTGGCCAGCAGCGCTGTCCCCGGCGGCGCCTCCCAGGTCCGGCCCGCCCGCCCCCGCCCGGCGGTCTGGGAGTCCGCCACGACGACCGAGCCGACCGGCAAGCCGGCGGCGGCGTTCATCGTCGAGTCGACCTCTGCGAGCCGCCGAATCACGGTGCTTAAGCTTAGGAACGCCTTGGCTGGAACTCAGTGGGACAAGCTCGGCCAGATGGACCGCGTCTTCGAGATCGTGGCGCCGGCGATCCGCAAGGTGGCGCAGGAGACAGGCGTGAAGCTGATCGAGTTCCACCGCGACGATCCCATCTGGCGCCTGCACTGGGCGCGCAGCGCGGGCGGCGAAGCCGCGGTAGACGTGGAGTGGACCGAGGAGGCGCCGGATACCTATTGGGTCACGGCTAACTGGTGGCTCGACGACTGGGATACGACGATGCGCCGGTCCCGCTTCGACGAGGTCGGCGAGTTCCTGCGGGACCAGGCGCTGGCTCAGCTGGAGAACCTCCTGCGGGAAGGCATTCGGCGAGTCGACAGCTGGACTGAGAAGGACCTCGACCAGGAATCCGGCCCCAACCCCGACTGGCACCAGTACCAGACGAAAGAGGACTTCGATCGGGTCCGGCTTCCCAAGCGATGACGCTGAAGCTGGGCTGGAAGGCGTCGGCTGAGCAATTCGGGCCGCAAGAACTGCTCGACCTGGCCGTGCTGGCGGAGGAAAAGGGCTTCGACAGCATCTGGGTCAGCGACCACTACCAGCCCTTCAAGCACACCGACGGCCACTCGCCCTTCTCCCTCGCCTGGCTCGGAGCCGCCGGCCAGCGCACCCGGCGTGCGATTCTCGGCACCAGCGTCCTCACCCCGACTTTCCGCTACCACCCCGCGGTGGTCGCCCAGGCCTTCGCCACGCTCGACCGGCTGACCCCGGAGCGCGTCATTCTCGGCGTCGGCACCGGCGAGTCCATGAACGAGGTGCCGGTGATCGGGATCGACTGGCCGCCCTTCAAGGAGCGGCTCGGCCGCCTGCGTGAGGCGGTCGACCTGATGCGGCGCCTCTGGACGGAAGACTTCGTCACCTTCGAGGGCGAGTACTACCGGACCAAGGATGTGACCCTCTACGACAAGCCGGCGCGGCCTGTGCCGATCTACGTGGGCGCTGGAGGCGAGGTGGCGGCCCGCTTCGCCGGGCGGACCGCCGAAGGCTTCATCTGCACCTCGGGCAAGGGCCTGGAGCTCTATTCGGAGAAGCTGCTCCCGGCGGTGCGGGAGGGCGCGGAAAAGGCAGGCCGCGGTTTCGACTCGATCGAAAAGATGATCGAGGTCAAGGTCTCCTTCGACACAGACCTGACGCGCGCGCTGGAGGACACCAAGATCTGGGCTCCGCTCGCCTTGCCCGCCGAGGACAAGGCCGGCGTGGAGGATCCGCGCGAGCTCGAGCGGCGCGCCAAGGCGGTGGAGAACGAGGCCTACCGCCGCTGGCTGGTCTCCGACGATCCGGACGAGCACCTGGAGCAGCTGGCGCCCTATCTCGAGCTGGGCTTCCGGCACCTGGTCTTCCACTCGCCGACGCACGATCAGGTCCGCTTCCTGGACCTCTATTCCAGGCAGGTCCTGCCCCGCCTCCGGGAGCGCTGGCAGTGACGCTTGTAGTCGTCCTCGTAAAGAGTTTCGAAGGCGCCAAGACCCGGCTGGGCCCGGCACTCGGCGGCGGCGGGCGCCGCGCGCTGGCGAAGCGCTACGCCGGTCTGGCCATGCGCGCCGCGGGAAAGGGTGCGCTGGTCGTGACCAGCTCGGCTGAAGTGGCAGCCATGGCCTCGCGTCACGGCTTGGAGGCCATCGTTGAAGCAGCGCCGGCCGGCCAGAACCCAGCCGCTCGGGTAGGGATCGAGGAAGCCCTCCGGCGAGGTGCGAGCTCCGTCCTTCTCCTGTCCAGCGACCTGCCCTTGGTGAGGCGCCCGGTCATCAAAGCGATGCTCGAGCGCGGCGCCGGCCTGGCAAGTCCCGCCGCGCTGGCGGCGCCGGCGACCGGTCGGGGCGGCACCAACGCACTCTTTCTGAAACCGCCGGGCGCGATCGGATTGCACTTCGGCGACGACTCACTCGCCGCCTTCGAGTCCGACGCGCGTTCGCATGGCGTCAGGTTTGAGCTGTTCGAGGCGCCCGAACTGGCCTTCGACGTCGACGAACCGGACGACCTCGAACGTCTGACCGCGGTGGGTTGATCGAGCTCCGGCCGATCCCCGGCCTGCCGGAGGTGGAGCAAGGCGCCGACCTGGCCGAGCTGGTGGTGGCGGCGGGTGCACAACTCGAAGATGGCGACATCGTGGCCGTAGCCCAGAAGGCAGTCTCCAAGGCGGAGGGACAGCTTCGGGACCTCCGGCAGGTGCAGCCATCGGAGCGCGCCCAGGAGCTGGCGAGGAGCCTCGGCGCCGATCCGCGCCAGGTGCAGGTCGTGCTCGACGAGAGCGTTCGCCTCGTGCGGACCGACCGCGTCATCATCGCCGAAACGCGTCATGGCTTCATCTGCGCCAACGCGGGCGTCGACCGCTCCAACGTCCCGGGCGGCGAGATCGTTAGCTTGCTCCCGGTCGACCCCGATGCCAGTGCGGCGGCGATCCGAGACCGGCTACGCGAGATCGCCGGAGTCGACGTCGCCGTGGTCATCACCGACACCTTCGGGCGGCCCTGGCGGACCGGCATCGCGAACGTGGCAATCGGCGTGGCCGGGATGGCGCCCATGATCGATTACCGGGGCCGGCCGGACGACTTCGGCCGCACCATGCACGGCACAGTCGTGGCTGTCGCCGACGAGCTGGCGGCGGCCGCGGAGCTCGCCATGGGCAAGACCGACCGGGTGCCGGCGGTGGTTATCCGTGGATACCGGCTCAGCGGCCGCTTTGGCAGCGGACGCGAGCTGGTGCGACCGCCGCAGGAGGATCTCTTCCGCTGAGAGCGGTGGTGCTCGCGGGCGGGACGGGGGGCGCCCTGCTCGCCGAAGGCTTCGCCCGTGCGCTGCGGCCGCCGGATGAGTTGACAGTCGTCGCCAACACCGCTGATGACGTGGAGATGTACGGCGTGGTCGTCAGCCCCGACTTCGACGCGGTGGTCTACCGCCTGGCCGGCCTCTTCGACGAGGAGCGGCGCTTCGGCATCGCCGGGGACACGTTTGGCGCCATGGCTATGTTCGAGCGCCTGGGCGCCGAGACCTGGTTCCGGCTGGGCGACCGCGACCTGGCCTTCTGTCTGGAACGGACGAGGTTGCTCCGGTCTGGCCTCACGCCCAGCGAAGCGGCGCGGGAGCTCGACCGGCAGCTCGATCTGGCGGCCCTCGTGCTGCCCATGAGCGACGAGCCGCTGCGGACCTCGGTGCGGACGGAACGCGGCGAGCTCGGCATCCAGGAGTGGTTCGTACGGGACGGCCAGCGACCTCCAGCGCTTGAAATTCAGCTGCGCGGCCTGGAGTCGGCGCGCCCGGCGCCCGGCCTGGCTGAGATCCTGGCCGCCGCCGACCTCGTCGTCATCGGCCCTTCCAATCCGGTCATCAGCGTCGAACCGATTCTGGCGCTGCTGCGCCCGCTGCTGGACCGGAGGCGAACCCTGGCCGTTTCGCCCATCGTCGGCGGGCAGGCCTTGAAAGGTCCCACTGTCGAGATGCTGCGCAGTCTCGGCCGGGCACCGACCGCGACCGCCGTGGCGGCCGGCTACCGTGACGTCGCCGGAACCTTCGTCCTCGACGTTCGCGACGCCGGCGAAGCGGACCAGATCGAGAAGCTCGGCTACTCGGTGACGGTCACCGACACGGTGATGTCGAGCTCGGCGCAGCGGCTGAGCCTGGCGCGGGCGATCATCAAATTCGCGGGCTGACTTTCCTGCTTCAGCGTGAGTCCGGTGGTATACCTGCAGCCGCATGTTTTACAGCGCGCTCCTCCGGGCGGTGGCGATCGCGGTCGCGGTCGCGCTCACGTTCGGGGCCGTCCTCCTCCGCGAGCGCACGAGCCCTAACGGGCAGGGCTTCTGGACGGCCCTGGCAGCCGCGCCCGCGGGAGGCGTCTACCTGGCCGACGAGCAGCGCCGGGAACTGATCCTGCTGCGCGACGGCCAGGCCACCGTCGCCGGCCACCTGCCCCAGGCCATCTATCGGGGCCTGTCGGCTTATGAGCACACCCTCTTGCTCGCCACCGAGGGCGGGCTCTACGTCTCGACCGACCAGGGCCAGAGCTGGCGGAACGCGATTCCAGGGCGACGCTTCACAGCAGTTGCCATGGGGGATGGCGTGGGACTGGCGGGAGCCTGGGCGGAGGGGCTCTGGCGCTCGGAGGACGCCGGCCTGACCTGGCAGGCGGCGCAGGTGCCCCGGAGCGATACGGAGTTCGAAGCGCTACAGGCAGCGCCCTACCTGGCGGCGACTCTGCTCGGCGTCCTCGAGTCGGATGATCGCGGCCAGACGTGGCACCACCTCGCCGGCCTGCCCGATCGGGCCACGGCCCTCTACGACGGCTATGTGGGGGACTGGAGGGGCGACCTTTACCGGGTCGCCGATGGCCTCCGCGTCAACCGCTTCAAGGCCGGCATCTGGTCGATCACGACCGGCCTGGTCGCCACCACGGACGGCATCTACCCGGTCGGCGCCTTCGTCGGCCGAGAGGTGACCCGGGTGGTCTCAACGACGGAGCAGTCCGGCTTTGTCTTCTATGCGGCGCTGGCGCGGGGCGGCCTCTACCGGTCGCCCGATGGCGGCCTGAGCTGGAGCCTGGTCTACCAGCCATAGGGTGAAGCTCAGCCCCAGGATCGTGAGCGCGAGGTCGAGGTAGTTGGGCGCCAGCACCCGGCCGAAGAAAAAGACGGCGAGCGTTTCGAGCCCCAGCCAGAACCAGAACTCGGGCCAGGACCAGCGCCGCCAGAGGCGGTTGAGGCCGGTCGCCAGCACCAGCAGCACGGCGAACGCCTGGAAGGGCGGGGTGCTGAAGGCCTCCCAGCGGCTCTGCAGGACGCCGAGGGCGAGCAGGTCGCCGGGCAGCCCGATTCCCCTGATCGGGTAGGCATCCACGCCGGACCCGAAGAAGAAGGCGGCGGTGTCCGCCACGAACGCCCCCGGGTTCCAGGCCAGGAACGGCAGCGCCAGGAACGCCGCGGTCGCGAACGTCGCGCTGACGGCCTGGAGCGCACCGCGCCTTCGGAGTAGGAGTCCCGCAGCGATCAAGAAAAGCGGCAGGAAGAGGACCGCCTGCTGCTTGGTCCCGATGGCCAGGCCGAGCAGGATCCCGGCCAGTAGCGGTCGCCCTCGTCGCAGCATCCCGACCGCCGCCAACGCCGGGGCCAGGGCGAAGAGGTCGTTCAAGAAGTACAGGTAGTCGAGCTGGAAGAGCGGGTTAAGTACCACCGCGATCAGAGCCGCCTGGCTTTCCGCCTGCCGCCGCCCGACGCTCCAGCAGGCGAGGGCCAGGGCGAGCAAGCCGGGCAGGAACATCCAGGTGAAGTTGGCCCGGACCCCGCCAAGAGCTCTGACGGGCAGGTCGAGCAGGATCATCCCGGGCATGTAGACGTAGTGGCGGAGGCCGAAGTTGACAGGCACGTCCGAGAGGTAGAAGGAGCGGGCGCGGCTGTCGATGTAGTCGTGGCCGTAGGGATCCTGCCCTTGCAGCAGGCGCCCGGCGGCCGCGTCGGTCAGGAGGACGCCGTCGTGGACCGGCGCGTTGGCCGGCTGGGCCGCGATCAAGACGCCCTGCGGCAGCGCCAGCAGCAGGAAGACCAGCAGCCCGAGGGCCGCCGCTCGCAGCCGGTCGGAGGTCCCTTCCCGGAAGCCGAACACCGCTGCGGCGATGGCGACTGCCGCGGCCGCATAACCCAGCCAGTCGAGCCGCGCCAGCTGCATCACGACGACGAGCCCGACCGCGTCCACGACCGCGAAGGCGAGAAGAAGGCCTTGAAGGCCGAGGTAGCGGCGCAACAAGCTGCCGGCGCCGCCATCTTGCACGCGGCCATTCTGGGTCATGATTTGTCGCCGTGCGGCCCCACCCAGCCCTCGCGCCGAGCCTGGTGGGGCTCCTCTTCTTCACGCTGCTCGCGCTGCGGGTTGGGTCCACCGACGGTTTTCGCTACCTGCGCCCGATCCAGGCGGGGGAGCTTCTGAGCCGGCCGGCCGTCCTGCTGCCGGGCCAGGTGCCCATCCGCGGGGTCGGCTATGACGGCCAGTTCTATTTCTACATCGCGCAGGACCCGTTCCTGCGCAAGCCCGAGACCGCGCCAAGCCTCGACAACTCGCTCCGCTACCGCCGGATCCTCTACCCGTTCCTGGCCTGGCTGCTGAGCCTCGGCCAGCGCCAGCTGCTGCCCTTCGTGCTGGTCGCCCTCAACGTGCTGGCCGCGACGGCGGTGGTGACGATCTCTGCGTTGGCGGCGATCCGGGCGGGCCGAAGCCCCTGGCTGGCGCTTGCCGTCGGGCTCTTCCCGGGCCTCTGGATCCCGATCATGCTCGACTTGACGGAGCCACTTCAGCTGGCGCTGCTCGCGGCCGGAATGCTGGCCGGCTCTTCTGGCCTTCTGCTGCTCTCCTGCCTCGCCAAGGAGACGAGCGCTGTCGCACTGCTGACCGAAGGAGCCCGGCACCTGCTTGCGCGGCGCTGGCGGCCGGCCGGTCGCCAGGCGTTCGCACTGGCAGTCCTGGCCGGCTGGTCGCTCTTTGTCTGGCGCACGGTGCGGGCGCACGAGAGCACGCTTGGCGGTCACCTCCTCGATCCGCCGGGCGCACCCTTTTTGCTGCTTGCCCGCGACCTCGTACCACAGCCCGCGCGGGCGATGTTCCTCCTCGTCGCCGTGCTCATCTGCCTTCTAGCCCTGGTCCGGCTGGCCTGGGCTCGCGACGGCGGGGCCTGGGCCGGCGCTGCTTACGCGCTGGTCGGGCTGGCGGCCGGTTCCGATACCTGGTCCGACCCGACCGCCTATTTCCGCGTCATCGCGGGCGCGGTCGTGCTCGTGTTTCCGAGCTGGTGCCTGGCTCGCGACCGGGCCGGGACCATCCTGCTCGCGCTCGGCGTGGTGGCCGGGCTGGCAACGGCGATCGTGGTGCTTGTGTTCTGAAGCTAGGTCGCCCGCGAGCCGAGCATGAAGATGATGCCCAGCAGGACCACCAGGAGCGCCAGCACCAAGCCCACGTAGCTGAGCATGGTCTGCGCCAGGCTCTCCTTCACCTCGGCCTCGGTATCCGGATCGACCAGCTTGTCCTTGATCTTCTTGTGGCGCATCTCGATCGCCTCGCGCTCGGTCGTGTCGAGCTCCCAGGCCGCTTTGCCGGCCCGCGTGGCCATGCCTTCGCGCTGCGCTGCCACCGGATCTTTCGGAGCCGGCTCGACGATCTCCCAACCGGCCTTCTGGGGAGCTGCGGGCGCCTCACCTGCCATTGGCTCCGTGGCGACCGGCTCCGGCTCCGGTTCGGGCTCCGGCTCAGCTTCGAGCGCCGGCTCAGGCGCCGGTTCGGGCGCCGGTTCGGTTTTGCTCACCGGCGGCGTGTACTCGACCTCTTGTGTCGGCAGAGGCTCCTGGATGGGCGCCGGCGGCGGCGGAGCCGGAACCGCTTCGGGGGCGGCCGCGGGCGGCTGCTGGACCTCCTGCGTCGGGACCCCCACATAGGCGGTGGAGGCCCGCTCAGCCGTCGCCGCGGGGCTGGCGGCGGCGGGCGCGCTGGCGGCCTCGGTCGCCCTGGCCGCGGCGGCCCGGGCTGCGAGCGCGCGTTCGCGGGCGTGCCGCAGCTGGCGCTCGCGCTCATCGCGGAGGGTGCGGTACATGGACTTGCGCACCCGCGCTTTGTTGCGAAGGAGGTAGAACGTGGCCACGATGCCCAGCAGGGCGATGATCGGCCCTACGGCGAGGGGACTCATGAGGTTGCGATTATATGTCCGCACTGTGAGCCTCTACGAACAGCTTGAAAGCGATCTCCGCGACGCCCGGCGGAGATCGGACGAGGTCGGTTTGGCCAGCCTCGGCCTGCTCAAGAGCGAGGTGGTGAACGCCAGCAAGGAGAAAGGCTTCGAGGGCTCGATCAGCGACCACCTGGTCGTTGCGGAGGCGCGCAGCGAGATCAAGCGGCGCCAGGAGGCGGCCGAAGCTTTCGAGTCCGCCGGGCGAGGCGAGTCGGCGGCGCGCGAGCGGGCGGCTGCCGAAGTGCTCAAGCGGTACCTGCCCGCCCAGCTTTCCCCGGAGGAGCTGGAGGCCGAGCTCCGCAAGGTGATCGCGGACGTCCAGCCGGAAGGTCGGGCGGGGTTCGGCAAGGTCATGAAGGAGGCGACCAGCCGGCTCCAGGGGCGGGCCGGCGGGCAGGAGATCGCGGCCGCCGCCCGCAAGTTGCTTGGCTAGGTCACAGTACCCGTGAGACCCAGGGGGGCTCGGCAGCGCGCTGTTCTCGCGGTCGAGCGCCTGAAGCAGGTCTACCCGGAGGAGTGCGAGCTCGACTTCACGAATCCCTTCGAGCTTCTCATCGCCACGATCCTCAGCGCCCAGTCGACGGACAAGACCGTGAACCGGATCACGCCCGAGATCCGGAAGCGCTGGCCCGGTCCGGCCGAGCTCGCCGGCGCCGACCCCGATGAGATCCAGGAGGTGATCAAGCCGACCGGCTTCTTCCGTGAGAAGACGAAGGCGATAGTCGGCGCCGCGCGGGCGCTGGTCGAGCGCTATGGCGGGGAGGTGCCGCCGAAGATGGAGGACCTCACCACGTTGCCCGGCGTGGGCCGCAAAACCGCCAACGTGGTGCTCGGCGTGGCCTTCGGGGTGCCCGGGTTCGCGGTCGATACGCACGTCAAGCGACTCACCAAGCGGCTCGGGCTCACCGACTCGACCGACCCGGTGAAGATCGAGAAGGACGTGACGGAGATCGTGCCGCCCTCGGAATGGACCGGCCTATCTCTGCGGCTGATCCTGCATGGCCGGCGCGTCTGCTTCGCCCGCCAGCCGGCTTGCGAGCGCTGCGTCTTGAACGACTTCTGCCCCTCCTCGACCACCCGACCATCGAACAAACGTTCTAGAATCAAAGCCGGTGCAGCTTCCCGAGCCTCGCAAGACCGAAGTCGAGTACGTCGAGCAGCCGTGTAAGAGCGCCCTCAACCGGGTCCGTGGGATGCCCTTCAACTGGTCTCTCAACCCGTACATGGGCTGCGAGCACCGCTGCGCCTTCTGCTACGTGCGCGCCTTCGAACAGCGTGCCGACCGTCCCTCGGACGATCGCTATGGGCGCGCCATCAGGGTCAAGACCAACGTCGCCCAGGTCCTCGACCTGGAGCTCTCGCGGGCTGCCTGGAAGAGTGAGGCGGTCGTGATCGGCGCCGCCACCGACCCCTATCAGCCGGCCGAGGGTCGCTACCAGCTCACCCGCGGCTGCCTGAAAGTGCTGGCCCGCCACGCCAACCCGGCGGGGCTGATCACGCGCGGACCAATGATCGTGCGCGACATCGATGTGATGTCCGAGCTCTCCAAGCGGGCGAGCTTCTCGGTCACCTTCAGCGTGCCGACCGTCGACGATGAGGTCTGGCGGCGGACGGAGCCGGGGACAGCACACCCCCGCCAGCGGCTGCAGGCGCTCTCCAGGCTGGTCGCGGCGGGGATCAAGGCGAGCGTCGGCATGGCGCCCATCCTGCCGGGCCTGAGCGACCGCCCCGAGCAGCTGGAGGAAGTCGTGAAGGCCGCTCGCGAGGCGGGTGCAGTCTCGGTCTGGGCCAACCTTCTTTACCTGCGGCCGGGCACCAAGGAGCACTTCCTCGAGTGTGTGGCCAAGCACTGGCCGGAACTGCTGCCGCGCTACCTGGCCGAATACCGACAAGGTGCTTACCTCCCGGCGGCTCGGAGCGAACCGGTGCAGAAGCTGGTGGCCGGCTTGCGTGAGAAGCACGGTGTTGGGGACCGGCGGGCTTTGAAGCTGGTCCCGCCGCCGCAACCAAAGCAACTCGCACTCCTTTGAGCGACCGCCTCCCCCCGCTGGCTGGGGGGTGGGCAGGGTGGGGGCCGCCCGGTTGGCGCTACCGCGCTCGAGGCAAGCCCAGCACCCGCTGGGCGAGGATGTCGAGCTGGATCTCGGTCGTTCCGCCGCCGATCGTGAGGGCGGGCGAAAAGAGGAAGGACTGCGCCCAGGGCGTGTCCAGGAGCAGACCGGCGGGGCCAAGCAGCTCGACCGCGAGGTCGTTGACCTTCTGGCCCCAGCGGTCTGACATCAACTTGCCGATGGAGCTCAAGTGGGCGCTCCGGGGCCGCGAGAGCATCCGGTAGCGGGTGAGCCGGATCGCCTCCCACTCGACCTTGAGAGCCGCCAGGCGCTGGCGCTGGCGGGCGTCGAGGCCGGTGCGGCCGGCCAGCTCGACGAGGTCGCCCAGGCTGGGGCCGTCGCCCCAGAGCGTGCCCGACCCGCTGGAGAGGCCGACCCGCTCGCTCATCAGGGTGGTGATGGCCACCCGCCAGCCATCGCCGACCTCGCCGATGACCTCCTCAGCGGCCGCCTCCGCGCCGTCGAAGAAGACCTCGTTGAACGTCGCCCGGCCGTCCATCTGCTTGATCGGGCGGACTTCGACCCCTCGCTGACGCATCTTGAACGCGAAGCAGGTGATGCCCGCCTGGCGAGCCGAGCTCGGATCCGTGCGTGCCAGGAGAATGCCGAGGTCGGCCTCCTGGGCGAAGCTCGTCCAGGTCTTCTGGCCGCTCACGACCCAGCGCCCGTCCTTCTTCTCGGCGCGCGTGCGCAGGCCGGCCAGGTCGCTGCCAGCGTCCGGTTCGCTGAAAAGCTGGCACCAGAGATCGCTGCCGTCGAGGATGCGGGGCAGCAGCTGGCGTTTCTGGTCAGGGCTGCCGTGGGCGATGATCGCGGGGCCCGCCCAGCCGATCCCGATCACGGTCATCGGTCGCGGGGCATCCGCTCGCTCCAGCTCCTGTGCGATCAGGTGGGCTTCGATCGGTCCCGCTCCCCGGCCGCCGTGCTCGACCGGCCAGGTGGGGGCTCCCCAGCCGCCCTCCTGCAAGCGCCGCTGCCAGGCGCGGGAGGCTTCTGGCGTGGGCTCGGCAAACCGGCTCTCGAAGTTGGATTTGAGCCAGTCATGCATCTCGCGCTGGAGCGCCCGCTGGTCCGCGCTCAAGTTGAGGTCCAATCCACGTAGCATTTTCGCTTGATGCGCTCGCCGATCGACTACATGCTGCAGAGGGTCGACGGCTTCAAGATCACCGACCTCGCCCGGCGGGTCGTCCCCTGCTACAAGAACATCGAGCAGGCGGATGGTTCGACCGAGCTCCGCCTCTGTCTGCTCGTCGACCATTACAACCTCTATCGCTTTCCCTACGAGGATGAGAGCACGACCAGCGGGATGGTGCGTGGCATGCCGGGCCTGGAGATCAAGGCGCGGTACGTCCGCGGCGAGATGGAGCATCTCCGCTTGCGTGAATTCCAGCCAGGCTTCTGCCGGCCGGTCGACCCCGAGCGGTACCGCGACTGATGGGCTCAGAAGGGATCGTCCAGCAACTGCTGGACGAGAACCGCAAGCTCAAAGTCGACGTAGCCCGCTACCGGATGGAGATCGACGAAGCGAAGCTGCGCGTCGGGAAGCCGGATCCTCGCCTGCACACACTCGAGGTCGAGGTCCAGCGCCTTCGCGAGGACCTGGCCGATGCACGCCGCGAGCGTGACGCGTTGCGCGCCGGCATCCTCTCGGCGATGAGCCGCCTTAAGCGCGGCTGAAAAGAAGAAGAGGCCCCACCCGGGGGGCCTCTCGGTGGAGTCGAAGTTGAAGTGGTCTAGACCTTGGACGCCACTTGCTCGGCGAGGGGGTCGACCACGCCGCTGAGGATCGGGATGTTGAACCTTGCGCCGTTCTGCGTCCAGGCGCTGTAGAGGCAGAAGATCCAGAGAACCAGGTAACCGATGGCGAAGAGCCAGCCGAGTATCAGTGCGATGCCTGATGGGAGCAGGCTGGCCAGGTACCAGATGATCTGAATCGGCAAGAACATCACGAGAGAGCGCGCGCCGTGGAATTTGATGTCCGGGTCGGCCCTGCCGACGAACAGGAAGATGATGCCCGTCACCCAGGTCACCAGGTAGGCGAGCAGAGCGGCGGTCTTCTTGTCCATCCCGGTGCTCGCCGCCGATGGCTGTGGGCCCTGCGGGGGCGGCTGCATGGAAGGCGGTGGTTGCTGCATAAAAGACCCTCCAGTCTTACATGGAGATAGAGAAATGAAACCTCCGGAATTATCCCGCCAAAAGCCCCAAAAAGCTAGTGGAGGGATCGCGCCAACGCGTCTATATGGATCTAGTGGGTGACCGGCTCGCCCTCGTTCGCGAAGCTCGCTTTCGCGCCGATCGCCGTCGGCCTCTGGCCGGCGCCAACGTCGGAGAAATCCTGCATCCCAGGCGCCGTCACCCAGGGTGAGCCGGGCGACTCGCGGATGGCCGTGACCCGGTACACGCCGAACTTGTCCGCACTCTTGCCCTTCAGCTGCAGTCCGGGGACCACCTCTGCGGCCACATAGTCCTGGACCAGGTCGCGCGTGCGCCGGCCGATCAGGATCTGCGCCGGGCCGGCGGCGCCGCAGAAGCGCGCGGCGGTGTTCACAGTGTCGCCGATCGCCGTATAGGTGCGCCGGTTTTGAGAGCCCATCTGGCCGACCGCGGCCAGACCGCTGTTGACGCCGATCCCGTACTGGACCTCTGGCAAGCCCTTCGCCATGAGTCGCTCGTTGACCTCCGGCATTCGCATCGCCATCTCCCAGGCGCAGCGCACCGCGTTGAGCGCGTGCTGGGGCTGCGGGGCGGGGGCGTTCCAGATCGCCATGATCTCGTCACCGACGTACTTGTCTAGCGTGCCATCCCATTTGAAGACCATCTGACTCAGGTCTTCGAGATAAACGTCGAGGACTTTCAACACGTCCTCGGCTTCCATGCGCTCCGACATGGACGTGAACCCGCGAATGTCAACGAAAAGCAGGCTGATCTCGCGCCGTACGCCTCCGAGCGGGATCTCAGCGATGCTGCGGCTCCGGCTCAGCTCATCCACGAGCTCGGGCTTCAAGTAGAGCCCGAAGATGCTCGTCACCTTCCGCTTCTCCCGCTCCTCGTAGAGGAAGCGGTAGGCCATCAGCCCGGCGTAGGTGAGGCCGAGCGCGAGCCAGACTTCGAGCAGGTTGGGCACCAGGCCGGCGGTGAAGACGCCCAGAAGCAGAATCCAGCCACCGGTGTAAACGAGGATCGCCCCGAGCGTCAGCGTGAGACCGAAAAGGGCCGGGAGTCGAGGCAGCAAGACGCCGAGCAGGACGCAGAGGATCAGCAGGCTAGCCAGAACCCAGCTCGCCGGCTCCGGCTGCAGGAACTTCGACTGGTTGATCGAGTCCAGGGTCTGGATCATCGCCGCCTGGACCTCGACGCCAGGCATGAACGCGCCACGGCTGCTGGGCGTCTGCTGCTCGTCATGCACTCCGGCGGCGCCGTAGGAGCCGATCAGGACGATCTTGCCGGCGACCGCCGAGCGGTCGAAGTTGTTGTCGTAGACATCGCCGAAGCTCAGGTACTGGTGATGTCGCTGAAACCAACCGCCGTCGGCGCTCGGGCCACCCCGGTAGTCGATCAGCGAGAGGCCCTGGCCATCGGTCCAAAGAGGCTTGGTCCAGATGCCACCGAAATGCGCGCCCTGCGGTGTGTAAGTCAACGGCACAGATGTGCCCGCGACCAGCTGGCGGTAGGCGACGAAGCTGATTGGGTTCAGCACACCGGAAACGCATTCGTCGGCGGCGGTCTTGCTGGCGCAGCGAGCCTCAACGAACATCGGCATCAAGCGCACGACCTTGTCGGGGTCGGTGATGATCGCGGTGCTGCCCAGCTGGGCAACAGGCTTGCACCCTGGTAGCGCTTTGGGGTCGCCGCAGACGAATTTGTCCAGCGGCCGGTCGATGGCCCCGCTGTTCTTCATCCGCAGCAGCCCTGGTCCCGCTGTCTGAAGATCGGTCTGACCATAGGCGAGAACTACCGCCAAGTTGTCCTGGCCGATCGCGCTGGCGAATGCGTCATCGCCGGCCGGTGAGGAGTCCTCGCTGAACTGGATGTCGAAGGCGGCGACGGCCGCGCCGGCCGTCTTCAGGTTGTTGAGGACTGTCGCGTAGCGGTCCCGTTTGAAGGGGTATTCGCCGTGGGCTCCGAAGCCGGCGATGCTCCGGTCGTCGATGCCCACGATGACCACGTTGGGGTCGGGCGGCTCGTCGGTCGCCAGCAGGCGGTCTTCGGGGTGGACGGGGATTCGAGCCGGCTCTGTATAGACCCAAAACAGGGCACTCGCGATGAGCAGTGCGAGGACGATTCCAACCACCGTCCGGAACGTGTGCCAGTGGGTCAGGTAGTAGAGGAGCCCCCGCCGCAAAGCGGCGGCATTGTAACTCCGCCGTAACTCGCAGAAGGCTGCTCGCTTATGTCTTTCTGTCGAGGCGTTCTAGAGAAAGGTCTCGCACAAATCAGGAGGTGCATCAAGCACATGGATTTCGGAACAGTCGTCCTCATGGGCGCGGTCGCTTACGGACTGGGTCTTTTCTGGTACGGACTCATTCTCGGTAGGTCACAGGACACGATCTGGCGCACGGCGGCCTTCCCGTTCATCGCCATCGTGTTCGGCGAGACATACGCGCAGCTGGGCCCGCAGCTCGGCCACCTGCACCCGCTGACGGCGCTAATTGCGGCGCTGGTCGGCGTGCTCGTCGACTGGGCGGTCGGGACGATCCGGGGTGCGGTGTTCGCGCCCAAAGCGCGGACCGCGTCGGCCCACTAACGGGTTCAAAGGGGCTTCCTGAAAGTTGGAAGCCCCTTTCGCGTTGGGCCCGGTTCAAAACGTAAAGGCCCTTCCTTACAGACTCGCGCGCCGCAGCGCGCGGCAGGCGGCGCGAGTGCGCCGCTCCAAATAAATAAGATCAGCGCCGCCAGAACAGGGCAATTTGCTGGCTTAGAAGTCGCGTCATCCCTTGAGGTCAGGTTCACCTTGGCGGCGCACCTCGCCGATCGCGTGGTCGAGCAAACCGCCGAACACGGGCTCCAGCAGGTGAGCGACCCGAAGCGGAAAAACTATCGCGTCCCGGCGCGGCAGGCGGGCCGTCCGGACGATCAGCCTGGCCACCCACTCCGCCGAGTAGACGGGCCCGGCCGCCTGGCCCACCATCTCGGTCCGGGTGATGTAGGGGTAGACGACGGAGACCTTGACCCCCGTTCCGCTGAGCTCCCCCCGAAGTGCGTGTGAGAGGCCGACCAGGGCGTGCTTGGTGGCGCCGTAGACCGCCGAGTACGGCGTTGGCCGGTAGCCGGCGACCGAGGCGACGTTGATGATCACGCCGCGGTGGGCCGCGATCATCGCCGGCAGCGCGGCCTGCGTCGTCCAGATCACGCCCAGCAGGTTGGTATCGACCAGCTGCCGGATCGTGTCCTCCGGCATGTCCTTCAGGTGCCCGGACCAGCCGGCCCCGGCGTTGTTGACAAGGACGTCCACGCCTTCGAAGTCGCGCAGCGCGCCGGCGACGAAACCACGGGCTTCAGCCGATTTCGAGATGTCCACGCGCTTGCTGGTGACCTTGGGCGAGCCCAGCTCGCGACAGTGCCGCGCAACTGCTTGCACCCGCTCTAGCCGGCGGGCGCAGAGGGCGAGGCGGGCGCCGCTTCGTGCGAAGGCAAGGGCGCTGGCCTCCCCGATCCCGCTCGACGCGCCCGTGACCAGCACGACGGCGTTCTTCAGGCGCATTTCCCGAGAAAGATAAAGGGCCGAGCCGCGAGGCCCGGCCCTTTAAGAGGCTAGAGGTTGGTCAGCCGGCGATCTCGCGCCGGCCGGCCGGCTCCTCATGTTCGGGCTGCGCCCGGTCCATGAGGCCGCGGGCGAGATCCAGGTAGTGCTGGAGCGCGCGTCGCAGGTCTTCAGTGGTGGAATCGGATTTCAGTGTCACGCCGGCCTTGTAGTGCTCGGCCAGCGGTCGGTGGACGTGCGCGAGGTCACGCATGCGCTCGCGTTCATCCAATCTGGTCGGGTAGCCGAGCCGCATCATGAGGTCGTCGACCATGTGCTTGGCTCCGGCCACGGCCTCGCGGGGCTGATTGACGAACATCGCCTGCAGCTCCTGGATCCGGGTCTGGTAAGCGCTGAAGTAGCCCACGGGCAGGGACCTGGTCCGGAAGGAAGGCCGTCCGCGACGGTTGCTGATCGCTCTCACGATAAAGGCCACGACCAACAGCACCGCCACCACGACGACGGCCACCCAGAGCATCTCTTGCATTGCCAGTTGAACCTCCCGGCCGCGTACCTGTGCGCAGCCTAAATAGTGATAAAGCTTTTATCACTATACGCACTATATCTGCAGCCGTAAAGGCCCAGTTGAGGAGGCCGCCAGTAGAATCGGGCTGGGGAATGAAAGCGGTCACCTTCCAGGGCGAACGAGAGGTTCGGGTGGACGACGTGCCCAAGCCTGGGATCCAGGGTCCCGACGAGGCCCTGGTCCGAGTCACGGTCAGCGCCATCTGCGGGTCCGATCTCCACATCTACCACGTGCGGACCCCGGTCAACCCGGGGGCCGTCCTCGGCCACGAGTTCTCCGGCGTGGTGGAGGAGGTCGGCCAGCATGTGACCCGCGTCAAGCCTGGGGATCGGGTGGTGGCCTGCTTCTTCAGCTACTGCGGCCACTGCTTCTACTGCCGCCGCGGCTGGTTCTCGCAGTGCGAGCACAAGGGCGTCTTCGGCCACGGCGAGTACTTCGGCAACCTCGGCGGCGGCCAGGCTGAGTACGTGGTGGCGCCCCTGGCCAACCACACGCTGGAGCCTATCCCGGACGGTGTCTCGGACGAGCAAGCGCTCTTCGTCGGCGACATCCTGGCGACCGGCTACTTCGGCGCCGAGCGGGCGGGCATCGAGCCAGGCGACACGGTGGCTGTCGTAGGCGCCGGCCCCGTTGGGCTGATGGCGGTCATGTCCGCCCAGCTCTTCGGCGCCGCTCAGGTGTTCGCGGTCGACCGCGTGGACAGCCGGCTCGAGGTGGCTCAGGGATTGGGCGCGACACCGATCAATGGTGCCGCCGTGCATCCCTCCGAGCACATCAAGTCGGTCACCGGCGGCTACGGCGCCGACCGGAGCATTGAATGCGTGGGCCTTCCGGCCACCATCGAGATCGCCCTGCACAGCGTTCGGCACGGTGGCACGGTCTCAGTCGTCGGAGTGCCCGAGGCGACCGAGCAGGACTTCCCCTACATGCACGTGTGGTTCAACGACCTCACTTACACGGGCGGCCTCTGCAACGTCCCGCCCTATATGCGCCCGCTGCTTGACCTGATCAAGGCCGGGCGGCTGGACCCCGCGGTTGTCGTCAGCCACCGCATGAAGGTGGAGGAGGGCGAAGAGGCCTACCGGATGTTCGCGGAGCGTGAAGCTACCAAGATCCTGCTGACCTCGTAATCGGGGCAGGACGCCCCGCTCAATACTCGGGTTCGTCGTCCGGATTGTCGCCGGAGGTCAGGCCGTGATCGATGGCCATCAGGTAGCCGCGTGCCCGCTCGGTCAGCGGATAACGGTTGACAAGCTCCCAGAACGCCGGCCCGTGCTCGGCGTGCTCGAGGTGGGCGAGCTCGTGGACGAGCAGATAGTCGAGCACGAAAGGCGGCAGCTGCTCAGCGCGCCGCGAGATCCGGATCACGCCGGCGGTGAAGCTGCAGCTGCCCCAACGCCGGTCCTGCTCGGCGTAGGCGACCGAGTTCCAGCGCAGGCGGCCGCCGAAGATCCGGCGGTTCAAGAGGTGCGCGCGCCGCTCCAGCTTCTCGTCGGTCGGCTGAGCGCGCTGGATCTGGCGCTCGATCCGCTCCCGCATGACCTCCACCCAGCGGTTCTGTTCGCGCACCGACATGGAAGCCGGGACCAGCACCTCCAGAACGCCGCTGCGCAAGCGCGCCTGGACCGTTCGCCGGCGCCGTTGCGAGGCGACGATCCGAACGGGCGGCGTCCAGGGCTCGACGAGAAGGCTCGACGGTAGGGTTGCCATGTCTGTGCTCCTTCGTAGGCGGAAACGGTGGCCAGATTCTAGGGAAGACGAGCGCCCGCGAAAAAGAGACCCTGTTAAGACCCGCGCGGGCCACCTTTCAGGTCGCCCAGGAGGTAGATCCGGTTACCGTCCGGGTCGGTCAGGCCGACCATGCGGAAGCCCCACTCGGTGTCGCCCGGCTCGCCTTCGAACTCCAGGCCGCGGCCCCTGGCCTGCATCTGCGCCGCGTCCACGTCTCCAACCCAGAGGCTCACGTGGTCGACTCCTGGCGGGTTCCCCATCAAGTCGGGAGCACGCCGGGCTGGTTGCTCCCCGGAGGAGGTCTGGAAGATCCAGAGGCGCGCGTCGCCGGCGGCCACCGTCAGTGAGCTCTCCTCCCGGTCTTTGACAGTGAATCCGAGCCGCGTGTAGAAGTCCTCGGCCCGCCCGAGGTCGCGGACCGCCACACCGACGTTGTCGATCCTCTGGATGGAGCTCATAGGGGAATGTTGCCGTGCTTGCGGGGGGGCGCGTCGCCGCGCTTGGTCAGGCAGAGCTCGAGGCCCCGGATCAGCATCCGGCGCGTTTCCCGGGGCTCGATCACGTCGTCGATATAGCCGCGCTCGGCTGCCACGTACGGGTTGGCGAACTTCTCGACGTAGTCGGCGACGAGCTCCTTGCGCCGCTTGTCCGGGTTCTTCGCCGCAACGAGGTCGCGCCGGTAAATCAAGTTCACGGCCGCCTCAGGGCCCATCACAGCGATCTCGGCGGTGGGCCAGGCCAGGTTCAGGTCGGCGCCGAGCTGTTTGGAGGACATGACGCAGTAGGCGCCGCCGTAGTCCTTGCGCGTGATCACAGTGAGTTTCGGCACAGTCGCTTCGGCGTAGGCGTAGAGCAGCTTGGCGCCGTGCCTGATGATGCCCCCGTGCTCCTGGGCCGTCCCCGGCAGGTAGCCGGGCACGTCCACGAAGGAGATCACCGGGATGCCGAAAGCGTCGCAGAAGCGGATGAAGCGGGCCGCTTTGACGGAGGCGTCGATGTCGATCGCGCCCGCCAGGACGCGTGGTTGGTTGCCCACCGCGCCGATCACATGACCGTTGAGCCGGCCGAACCCGACCACGATGTTCTGGGCAAAGAAGGGCTGCACCTCCATCCACTGGCCGTCATCGACGACTTGCAGCACGACGTTTCGCATGTCGTAGGGCAGGTTCGGGCGCTCCGGGATGATCGTCTGCAGCTCCTCGTTCGCGCGCTCGGGATCGTCGGCTGTGGGCCGGTACGGCGGCCTCTCCGCGGCGTTGGAGGGCAAGTAGGAGAGCAGGCGCCGCACATCGCGAGCGCACTCGCGCTCGTTGGCGCTCATGAAGTGCGCCACTCCCGACTTGGTGCCGTGGACTTCAGAGCCGCCGAGGTCGTCGAAGGTGACGCGCTCGCCGGTGGTGGCGCGGACCACTTCCGGGCCTGTGATGAACATGTGGCCGACCCCACGCACCATGAAGATGAAGTCGGTGATCGCGGGCGAGTACACCGCACCGCCGGTGGCGGGCCCCGCGATGACCGAGACCTGCGGGATCACGCCCGAAGAGCGCACGTTGCGATAGAAGATCGAGGCGTAGCCGGCGAGCGCGGCTACGCCCTCCTGGATCCGGGCACCGCCCGAGTCGTTGATCCCGACGATGGGCACCCGGTCGCGCAGCGCCATGTCCTGGACCTTGACGACCTTTTCGGCCGTGACCTCGCCGAGTGAACCGCCGAGCACCGTCGCGTCATACGCGTAAACGCAGACCGGGCGACCCTCCACGGTCCCGAACCCGGCCACCATGGCGTCGCCGGCGACGCGCTTTTCCTCCATGCCGAAACCGCGGGCCCGGTGCATGGCGAAAAGGTCGAGCTCGACGAAGCTGCCGCGGTCGAGCAGGAGGTCGATGCGCGCCCGGGCCGAGAGCCGGCCCTTCGGCTCCTGCCCCGTGTGGATCGCGTCATAACGACGTTTGCGGAACTGGTTGATCTTCTGCTCGGCGACGGTCGCCCGCTCCAGTGCGGGTGCTTCCAGGTTGGGCAAAGCCCGGCGCGTCCGCCGGACAGGGGAGAGGGAGGGCTTGGGCTTACGCTGCGCCACGGCCCCAATTATCGGTATACAGGAGAGGCATGCCCCGCACCCGCACCAGCTCCACCCGCTCGACGCCGCTGGCGCTCGAGCGCGACATCACGCTCCACCAGCTGCGCGTCTTCAAAGCGGTGGCGGACCGGCTCAGCTTCAGCGTCGCCGCCCACGACCTGAAGTTGAGCCAGCCGTCGGTCTCCTACCAGGTGAAGGAGCTCGAGCGAGCCATCGGCATGGATCTCCTGGATCGCCTGGGCAAGCACGTCGAGCTGACTCAGGCCGGCCACCTCCTCTATGGCTATGTGCGCCGGATCCTGAACCTGATCGACGAATCCTCGATCGCCCTCGAGGAGATGCACGGCCTGGAACGGGGCACGCTCAAGGTGGGCGCTTCGACGACGGTCGGCATCTACGTCATCCCCGTCGCTCTGGGTGCCTTCAAGCGCCTGCACCCTGGCCTTGTCATCTCACTCGAGATCGGCAACCGCGGCAAGGTCCAGGAGGACGTCTTGAAGAACGACCTCGACCTCGCGATCGTCGGTCCGACCTTGAAGAACCCCGATCTCCAGGTGATCCCGTTTCTGTCCGACGAGCTGGTCGTGATCGCGCCCCGCGGCCATCCTCTGGCCGACCGCCAGAGCCTGACGCTCAAGGACTTGAAGGACGAGCCGTTCATCATGCGCGAGGAAGGATCCGGCACCCGCTGGTCGGTCGAGAAGGCGGCCCGCCGGGTAGGGGTCAACCTTGCCGTGGCGATGGAGCTCGGCAGCAACGGCGCCATCAAGCACGCCGTCGAGTCCGGCCTGGGACTGGCCGCAATCAGCCGCTACGCGATCACGCTGGAGCAGGCCGGCGGCCGCCTGGTCGTGCTCGAAGTGGATGGATTCCCGGTTCGCCGCCAGTGGAACATCGTGCACCTGAAGCGGAGCCGGCTCGCCAAGCCGGTGGCCGGCTTCATCGACTTCCTGACCTCCGGGAATTGGGCCGAGGTCAGGCCGCCCAGCGATTGAGTCGAGGAGGACGCCAATGAAGCTGACCAGCACGAACTTCAAGGACGGGGACTACCTGTCGATGGACCACGTGCTCTCGACCGATTACGGGTTCGGCTGTGCCGGCGCCAACCGGTCGCCGCAGCTGGCCTGGTCCGGCGCCCCGCAAGGGACAAAGAGTTTCGCGCTGACCTGCTACGACCCCGACGCGCCGACCGGCAGCGGCTTCTGGCACTGGGCGGTGGCCAACATCCCGGCCGACGTCAACGAGCTGCCGCTCGACGCGGGCAAGCCGGCCGGTGGCGGGCTGCCCAAGGGTGCCGTCCAGATGCGAAACGATACCGGCCAGCCGGGGTACGCCGGTCCCTGTCCTCCCCAGGGCGACCATCCCCACCGCTATCTCTTCACGCTCTTTGCCGTGAAAGAGGAAAGCCTGCCGGTCACGGCCGACACCAGCTGTGCAGTAGTCGGCTTCCAGCTCCACTTCAACACGCTGGACAAGGCGGAGCTGATGGGGCTCTTCAAGCATTAGCGGTAGAGTCGCCTCGTGAGCGTGAGCCCCAGCCGCTACCGCTACTCCAGGTGGGACGGGAGCCAGACGCCTTTCCCACTCGACGCTGACAGCGTCCTGGAGTCGATCTCCGACGACCTGATGAGCCATGGCGACCTGATGGGCGCGCTCCAGCGCCTCTACCGCTGGGGCACTCCGGAGCTGCCGGGGCTCGACCAGCTCGCCCGCCAGCTGCACGAGCTGCGCGAGCGGGAGCTGGCCCGATTCGACCTCGACAGCGTGGTCGAAGACTTGAAGGAGCAGCTGCAGGACGTGATCGACACGGAGCGGGCGGGAATCGAGCGCAAGGTCCGGGAGGCCGCCCCCGAGCAGAGCAAGCTGCTGGAGCGGATGGCCAAGCAGCGCCAGGACCAGCTCGACCGCGTCCCGGACGACCTCGGCGGCCGGGTGAAGGAGCTGCGCAACTACGAGTTCATGGACGAGGCGGCCCGCGAGAAGTTCGAAAAGCTCATGCAGAAGCTGCAGCAGCAGGTGCTGGACCAGATGTTCCAGGGCATGAAGCAGAGCATTCAGCGGATGCAGGGCCAGGACCTCTCAGAGATTCGCGACATGGTCCGGGCTCTCAACAAGATGCTCGAAGAGCGGGCCCAGGGCCTGACTCCCGACTTCAAGTCCTTCATGGACAAGTACGGCCAGATGTTCCCGCCGGGAATCGAGACGCTGGACCAGCTGATGGAGCACCTTCAGCAGCAGATGGCGCAGATGCAGTCCCTCCTCCGGAGCATGTCGCCCGAGGCCCGCGAAGAGCTCGCCCGGATGATGGACGAGCTGCTCCAGGACGACTCGCTCAGGCTCGAGCTGGCCCGCCTGGGTGGCCTGATGGAGTCGATGCTCCCGCCCTCGGACCTCTCCGAGCGCTATCCGTTCTTCGGCGACGAGCCGATGAGCCTGCAGCAGGCGATGGGCCTCATGGACCGCCTCCAGGGGGTCGACCGGCTGGAATCCCAGCTGGAGCGCGGCAGCTTCCGGCTGGACGACGTCGACCGCGGCCTCGCCGAGCAGCTCCTGGGCCCGGAGGCGCGCCAGTCGATCGACCAGCTGAAGCGCGTCACCGAGCTGCTCGAGAAGGCCGGCTACCTGGAGAAGAAGGACCGCCGCCTGGAGCTGACGCCGAAGGGGATGCGCCGGATCGGCCAGAACGCGCTGAAGGAGATCTTCGACCGGCTCCGCAAGAGCCAGATCGGCCAGCACAACACCTTCTTCACCGGGGTCGGCACGGAGGCCGGCGAGGACCTGAAGGCGTATGAGTACGGCGACCCGTTCCTGATCGATCTGAAGGAGACGCTTTTCAACTCCCTCGAGCGCGAGGGGCCGGGCGTGCCCATCAGCATCGACCCCGAGGACTTCGTCGTCCGCAAGACCGACCACTCGAGCCAGGCCTGCACGGTCTTGATGGTAGACATGAGCCGCTCGATGTTCCTGCGCGGCTGCTTCCTGGCCGCCAAAAAGGTCGCGATGGCGCTCGACGCGCTGATCCGCAGCCAGTACCCGCGCGACAAGCTCTACGTAGTCGGGTTCTCGAACCAGGCCGTCGAGCTGAAGCCCGAGGCGCTTCCCCAGATCACGCTCAACGACTACGTCTACGGAACCAACATGCAGCACGGTTTCCAGCTCGCCCGCTCACTGCTTGCCCGGCATCGCGGCAACAAGCAGGTGATCATGGTCACCGACGGGGAACCCACCGCCCACCTCGACAACGGCCGCGTTTACTTCGCCTATCCGCCGACGTTCAGGACCATCCAGGAGACCTTGAAAGAGGTCCAGCGCTGCACGCGAGACCGGATCGTGATCAACACGTTCATGCTCGAGCGGGGCCCCTACCTGACCGAGTTCATCAACCGCGTCACCAAGCTGAACAAAGGCCGCGCCTTCTTCGTTCAGCCGGAGCGGCTGGGCGAGTACATCCTGGTCGATTACGTGGCGGGGCGGGCGCCGCGAAGGATCGGCGCCCGCCGCTAGTAACTGCGGTTCAGGCCCGAACCGGTTCCCTGGCGCCAGGCGGTACGTAGGCTCCTGCGACGGCTTTCGCCTTCTCGAGGATCTGGCTCAGTTCGTCGGCCTCGATCAGTTTGGTCGTGCGCGTGTTGCGGAGCGCACCACTGCTGCCGACCGCAACGGCGATCGCTGCCGCGGCGATGTCATTCGGGCAGTCGAGGATGACCAGGAAGTCATCCTCGCCGAAGGACCAGTAAAGCTTCTCCAGCTTGCCTCCGGCTGCTTCGACGGCTTGCCGGACCGGGGCAGAGCGGTCGCCAGGGTTCTGTACGAACCGGGCCCAAGTCTCGGTCGTGTATCCGCCTTGAAACGCGTACTTTGCCATCTTCCAGCCTCCTTCAATGGCGGCGCGCCGGCGCGGCGCGCCGACTTCTGACGGCAGGGGTAGCTTCCGAACCCGCCCACATGCTACGCCTCAGCCGGTGATGCCGGAGACGACCTCGCGCAAGCTCTTCCCATAGGGCCAGAACTCCTTCTTGTCGCCGGTCTCCCACTTCTGTCGCAGACCCGGCGCACCCAGGTCCCAGTCAGGCCGGATCTTGAGCGTGACTTCGCGCAGGTCGCGCCGGAGGTCGGCGGGCGAGGGGCGGCCCCAAAACCAATAGCCGTTGTACATGCTGTGGATGACCAGCCCAGGTTCGAGCACGAAGGTGTACGGGATCATCGGGTTGTGCTGAGGATCGGTGTATTCAGCGATATCGAGGTCCTTCTGGATCTGGCGGCCCGGGTCTCCGAGAAAGGGCCAGTGAGCGCCGACGCCGCTCCGGAACTCGTTGAGCTCGAGGAGGTTGTCCGTTGAGATGGTGACGATCTTGGTGTAGGCGACCTCGATCTCGGGCTCCATCTCGACGAGGAGCCGGTGCTGCTGGCGGTCTTTCGGACAGAAGTGACCGCGCGAGAGGACCAGGACCATCGGATCGCCACCTTGCAGCTTGGAGAGCTGGCGGCGGGTGCCTGTGTGATCGGGAAGCTCGTAGTCGGGGAACTTGGCGCCAGGCTGGATATCGGGTCTCATAACCTCTGGTCAACCCACCGGCTGCGCTCACCTGTTCCCCTTCGGGGGCCGGGGATGGGCTATTACCATGGAGCCTGACGATGCAGATGGTTGAAACCCAGCTGCTCGATCGCCTGGGATTCGGGTCCCGCGTTCGAGTCTGGATGGACCTTTCGCCGGCCGAGCTCTACGAGCACGCGATCAGGAATGGCGAGGCCCAGATCGCGGCCCCCGGGAGCTTGGTCGCCGAGACCGGGCAGCACACCGGGCGGTCCCCGAAGGACAAGTTCTTCGTCGGCGAAGGCAAGCTCCTGGACGACGCCTGGTGGGCCGGGAACCAGCGCATCTCGCCGTCGGGATTCAGTGGACTGCTCGACAAGATGGTCGACTTCTGCGTCGCCAACGAGGTGTACGTGCAGAACCTCTACGCCTGCGCGGATCCGCAGTACAGGCTGAAGGTCCAGGTCATTACGGAGTACGCCTGGCACTCGCTGTTCGCACAGAATCTCTTCATCCGTCCCCCACAGCAGGAGCGGGCTGATTTCAAGCCTGACTTCACAGTCATGGCGCTGCCTTCCGTCCGCGCCGATCCGAAGGCCGACGGCACCCGCAGTGAGACGTTTGTGCTCCTCAGCTTTGCCAAACGGATGGTCATCATCGGCGGCACTCGCTACGCCGGCGAGATCAAAAAATCGATCTTCACGGTCCTGAACTACTTGATGCCGGAGGCCGGCGTGATGCCGATGCACTGCTCCGCGAACTACGGCGAGCGGGGCAACTCGGCGCTCTTCTTCGGTCTTTCCGGAACCGGCAAGACGACGCTCAGCTCCGATCCCACGCGCACGCTGATCGGAGACGACGAGCACGGCTGGGGAGACGACGGGATCTTCAACTTCGAAGGCGGCTGCTACGCCAAAACGATCCGCATCTCGGCTGAAGCCGAACCCGAGATCTACGCGGCCACGAACCGCTTTGGGGCCGTCCTCGAAAACGTTGTCATCGATCCCGACACCCGGATCCCCGACTACGACGACGACTCCAGGACGGAGAACACGCGGTCGGCCTATCCGATCGACTTCATCCCGAGCGTCGACGTCGGCGGCCGGGCCGGCCACCCGGGCCAGGTCCTCTTCCTCTCGGCCGATGCCTTCGGTGTCCTGCCCGCCGTGGCCAGGCTGGAAGGTGACCAGATCAAATACTTCTTCCTTTGCGGCTACACGGCCAAGGTCGCCGGCACCGAGCGCGGCGTCGACGAACCAGAGCCGACTTTCAGCACCTGCTTCGCGGCGCCCTTCCTGGTGCTGCCGCCGGACACCTATGCGGAGATGCTGCTCGACCGCGTGCACCGGCACAGGACCAGTGTCTGGATGCTCAACACGGGCTGGGGAAGCGGCGCCTATGGCACCGGCGAACGCATCTCGATCGCCCATACCCGGGCGATCGTGCGCGCGGTGATCGAAGGCCGGCTCGACGGGGTCCCCACGCATCAGGATCCGGTTTTCGGCCTGCACATCCCCGACGCGGTGCCGGACGTCCCGGCCGAGATCCTCGACCCTCGGCGGCGCTGGGCGGACACCGAGGCCTACGACCGCCAGGCGGTCAAGCTGAAGGGAATGTTCGAGGAGTACTACAGGAGCTTCCGGGACCAGGGCGCGGCCGCGGGCTGAGGCGCGAGCCTGGCTTGAAGCGCCGCTACGCGATCGTGGGCAGCCGACGCTATCCAGCCCTGGACCGGGTGTCCGAGTACGTCGCTTCGCTGCCGCGCGAGTCGACGGTCGTGACGGGCAGCGCCAGTGGAGTGGACGCGGCTGCCACGCGAGCCGCCCGGGAGCGTGGCCTCCCGGTGATCCGGGTGGCGGCGTCGTTCGAGGAGGCGCAGGACGCCCGGGTTGCCGCCGTGAGAAACCAGCGGCTGATCGACCAGGCCGACGTGCTGGTCGCCTTCTGGGATGGAGCTTCGACCGGCACTCGTGGCACCGTGGAGCGGGCCCTCGACTCCGGCAAGGACGTCCAGGTCTTCATCGATAAGATCCGGACGTGAAGGTCGGCCTGCGGATCACCGCCCTCCTTTTTGCGCGCCTGCGCGAGCAGGCCGGAGCGAGCCGGATCGCGCTCGAGCTGCCGGCCGGGGCTACCTTGCAAGACGCCTACGCGGCGCTGCGACTGCAGCATCCAGCCCTGGAAGCGAATCCCGAGTGGGTTCGGCCCGCGCTGAACCAGGCCCTGGCGGCCTGGGAGACCCCGGTCTCCGACGGCGACGAGGTGGCCTTCATCCCTCCCGTCAGCGGCGGCGACGGGTCGGGCTCGCCCGTGCTCTTCGAGCTCACATCCGAACCCCTCGATGCGCGCCGCCTGGAGGCGGCGGTCGCCCGTTCGGGGGCGGGCGCGATCTGCACCTTCACCGGGATCGTCCGCGACAACTCGCGTGGCCGCTCCACCCACCGGCTCGAGTACGAGGCCTACGCCGCGATGGTGGTGTCAGAGATGCGAAAGATTGCGGCCGAGATCGGCTCGCGCTGGCCGGAGACGCGGATCGCGATGGCGCACCGCACCGGGACGCTGGAGATCGGCGAGGCGTCCGTCGTGGTCTCGGTGTCGGCCCCGCATCGGGCCGAAGCGATCGCGGCCTGCAAGCTGGGAATCGACCGATTGAAGGAGAGCGTCCCGATCTGGAAGAAGGAGTTCTTCGCAGGCGGCGAGGTCTGGATCGAGGGCGAAGAGCCCAGGCCAGGCTAGGTCTTGTTCAGGCTAGGTCACGGTCTCGCAGGTGGAGAGCGCCAAAACTGAGCGCTATCCCCAGCATCCCGATCGCGTAGGCGAAGGCGACGTAGCCGAGCGGCATGCCGTTGCCGAGCAATGAGAAAGCGCCCGCCAGCACGATGAGCCCGATCCCGGTGAGCCCGAAGGTGACCGACGAGGCCGGCGCGCGCTGCCCGCGAATCGCCACGGGCAGGCCGAGGCTGACGAGCACCGTCATGCCGACCACGACCGCCATCCCGACCACCGCGAGGCTGGCGAAGAGAACGAAGGACGCGGTCTGGCCCTGGGTGGCGAGAGCGACGGCGATCACCGTGCCGAGGAGGCTGACGCCGGCCGCGGCCCAGCCGGGCCGGGTGCTCACGGCAAGCCCCATGCCGGCCACGAGGCAGATCCAACCCGCTACCCAGAGGACGCCCCAGTAGGCGATACCGACGGAGTGGCTCGCCCGGATCCCCTCGGCAACCAGGATGAGCAAGAGACCCAGGCCGGAGACCGCCCACGCCCGACTTGAGATGCGTCCCACTCTTGGCCCTCTCTTTCGCTCCTCTCGGCGCGAAATTTACACCGGGGTGCCGGCGAAGAGTCGCGTCAATCTGAGACGAGCGCGATCGAGAGCCCGTCCCGGATCGGGACGATCACGCTCTCGAGCCTCGGCGTGGCCGCCACCAGCTTGTTGTACGCGGCAACGTTGCGTGCCTGCTGGCCGCGCGGCGCCGACACCTCACCCTGCCGCAAGGCGTTGTCCGCGAGCAGCAGGCCGCCAGGCCGCACTTTTTCCAGCGAGAGCATGAACAGGCGCTCGATGTCCTGCTCAGAGGCGAGGGAGTTGAGCAGGTCGTTGAAGCAGGCGTCGAACGGGCCCTCCAGGTGGGGAAGCACCTGGAAGACGTCCCCTTCCAGCACTTCCGCGTCGCCGTTGGGCACGGCGGCGGCGAGGTTGGCGCGGGCCAGCGCCGCCCGTCGCGGATCACGCTCGATAGTGACCAGCGACCCGCCCGCTGTCGCGCGCAGCAGCCAGGCGCCGCTGTAGCCGGTGGCAGCGCCCAGCTCCAGGATGCGCTTCGAACCCGCGAGCTTGGCCAGCAGGTAGAGCAGCTTGCCTTCGTGCGGCCCGACGATGGGCACGTTCTCGCGCTCGGCGTGCTCCTCCATCGCCCTCATGGGGGCATCGCGGGGCCCGAGCAGATCGAAGATGTAGCGCTCCAGCTCGGGGGTGACCTGGACGGGGTTCATTGCCGCACCGGCATTCAGTATCGTTCGGCCGCTTCGAGGAATTCTTCGACAAGCGGCCCAAGAGCCGTCAGGTAGGCGGCCAGCAGTGCCGCGGCGGTATCCAGGACATCGCTGTCGAGGTCGGGAGCGCGGATGGTCTCGTAGAGCCGTGTCCAGCCGCGATCCCAGGGCTCCAGCTCGGCCTTCGGCAGGCTCGCCTTGACGGCGACCATGCGAGCTCGGAAGAACTCGAAGGCGGCCTGGTTCAGGTCCGGCCGGCCCTCGAAGTGAAGGCCGACCTCGAGGCGCCCGCTCCGCAAGTGGTGCCAGGTCTCGAAGTGGATGTCCGTCCGGCCGTAGTGGAACTTCATGAGCCGGCCCATCCGCCGGCACTGGAAGGAGCGCAGGTCGGCCGGAAGGCGCGGCGCCGTCTTCAGCCGCAGCGCGTGGAAGAACTCCGCCGGCGTCAGCACGCGCGCGGCGGCCACTGGCATCGAAGCCAATATAGAGCGGCTGGTAGGATTCCCTGGCCCAGTGGCCTACATCCCCACAGTCATCGAAAACGAAGGCGGCAACCGCGAACGCGCTTTCGACATCTACTCCCGGCTGCTGCGTGACCGCGTGATCATGCTGGGCCGCCCGATCGACGATACGGTCGCCAACCTGATCGTCGCCCAGCTCATCTTTCTCGCCGCGGACGACCCCGAGAAGGAGATCCAGATCTACCTCAACTCACCCGGCGGATCGGTCTCTTCGGGCTTCGCGATCTACGACACCATGCAGTACGTCAAGCCCCCCATCTCGACGGTGGCGGTCGGGATGGCGGCGAGCTTTGCGACGGTGCTCCTGATGGCCGGGGCCAAGGGCCGCCGATTTGCGCTCCCCAACGCGCGCATCCATCTTCACCAGCCGCTCATCGGCGGGCGTGGGCTGCGCGGCCAGGCAACCGACCTGGAGATCCACGCCAAGGAGATCCTGCGTGTAAAGCAGGAGCTCAACGAGCTGATCGCCAAGCACACCGGCCAGGCCATCGAAAAGGTCGACAAGGACACCGACCGCGACTTCTACCTCTCCCCTGAGGAGGCGATCTCCTACGGCCTCATCGACGGCGTCATCTCGAGCCCGCCGGTCCCGGCCGCGGCCGTCGCAGCCACCGCGTAGCCCGGCCCGCCACCCGGGCCCGCTCGCCAACCGCCGGTTCCGCTGGCTCTGCCTGGCGCTGGCCGGCATCCCGCTTGGCTTGGAGCACCTCTGGGCGACGCTGGTGGTGCCGATCGCCTCTGGCCAGCCCTTCACCGACTTTGAGGTCTACCTCGGGGCCGCCCGCGACCTGACGGCTGGTCGCGACCCTTACACGGCCTTCTTCCAGAGCCGGATCCCCGACTACGCGTTCAACCAGACTTACATCTATCCGCCGTTGTGGGGGTGGCTTCTGCAGCCCCTAGCTGCCGTTGGGACCCGCCCGGCCGAGATCGCGTTCCTGGTCTTCCTGCAGCTCTGCATCGTCGCCTTCCTCGGCTGCGTCTACCTGGCGATCGGGGTCCGCGACCGGCAGGAGCTCGCCCTGGCCGGAATCCTCACAGTCGGCTTCCTCCCGGTGCGTGGAGACCTCTGGAAAGACCAGGTCGACATCGTCCTGCTCCTGGTGAGCGGTCTCCTGCTGCTGGCCTGGACCCGCGGTGACCGCTTCTGGGGCGGCCTCGCTCTGGGTCTGTCCGTGGCCGTGAAGCTGCTCCAGGCGCCGCTCGGCCTCCTGCTGCTCTGGGGCCGGCGCTGGCGCATGCTCGGCGGCGCTCTGGTGGCCGGCGCGCTGGCCACCGCGGTGGCCGCCCCCTGGTACCTGCCCGAATACCTGCTCCGCGTGCTGCCCGCGCTCTCCGAAGGCACCGGCTTCCGCGAGAACGCGGCGCCGGCCGCTGTGATCGAACGGCTTCTGCACCCGGAGACCTTCTACCGCGGGGGCGCACCCGACGGCTTTGCGATTCGCCTGGTCGCGCTCGCCATCGCGGTCGGGGTGGTGCTGCTGACCTGGCGGTTCCTCGGCTCCCGGCCTCGCACCGAACGCCTTGGCCGCGCCCTCGAGGTGACCGTGGCAGTGGCCGCCACGCAGCTGCTGCTGACCGTCAACTATCACCTGGTATTCGAGCTCCTGCCCATCCTGGTCCTGCTCCGAGCGGGCTTGCAGCGGCTTGACAGACCGATCCTGGTGGCCGCGTTCGGCACCTGGTTCCTGGTCGGGCCTTTCCACGCGCTCTTCCTGAACGCCATCGGCGACAACTTCACGAGCTACCTGGGGCTCCGGCTCTGGGCCGAGACCCAGCCGCTGGCGATCGTCGCGCTATGGCTCGGCTGCCTGCGCGCCCTGGCCGATGCGAAGCCGGCCCGCCACGATCTCGATCAGGCCGCCCTGCACGAATAGCGAGAGCACGACAGCGCCGTAGGCGAGAGTCGGCACGCGGGGATCCACCGCTGCGACACTCGCGGCCGAGAGTGCGAGCGCGATGGCAAGCGCTCCACGTATGCCGCCCCAGAAGACGAGGTGGCGCCAGCGCCAGGGGATCGCCAGCGCCCGCGGGTCGGCGACGGCGAGCAATCCGTAGACCGGCACCGCCCTGCTGGCGAACATCACCAGGTAGGCGAGCAGCACCAGGCCGAGGCTGGCCAGGACGTCGACGGTCGGCAGCGCAGCCCCGACCATCACGAAGAGGACGGCGTTGAGAAGGAAGGCCAGGATGCCCCAAAAGCCGAGGAGCTGGGTTCCCTTGAGCCGTGCGAAGCGCGCCACCACCAGGCCGGCGCTCACGACGGCGACCACGCCCGACACATGGAGGACATCAGCCACCAGGTAGCTGCCATAGGCGATGGCGAGGGTTGCCATGATCTCGAAGCTGGCCTCATTGAAGATCCGGACCACCGCGACGCCCACGAGCCCGACGAGGAGGCCGGCCAGCGCCCCGCCCAGCGTGATCAGCGCGAGCCGGAGAAGGAAGTCACCGACCCCAGTCGTCCCCGCCACGATCGAGGCCAGCACCGCCGAGAAGACCGCCACACCGGTGCCGTCGTTGAAGAGGCTCTCGCCATCCATGATCGCCACGAGCCGGCCGGGCGCCCGCAGCTGGCGCAGGAACGTCACCACCGCGATGGGGTCGGTCGCGGCCAGGATGGCGCCGAGGAGGAACGCGCTCGGCCAGTTGAGCCCGAGCCCGTAATGGGTCGCGACGCCGATCAGGGCCACGGTTAACACCACTCCAGCCGTGGCCAGCAGCGAGACCGGGACCAGCGCGCGGCGGAGCTGGCCGAGGTCGAGACCCAGGGCCGCTTCGAAAACCAGCCCCGGCACGAAGACGAGCAGGATCAGGTCGGCCCCGATGGTCTGCTTGGGCAAGAAGGGAAGGAAGCCGAGTCCCACGCCGGCCAGGGCGAGCAGCACCGGGTAGGGAAGGGGCAGCCGGCGGAATGCCAGCCGCAGCACGAGCGCGGCCAGCAGGATCACAAGCAGGAAGCCGAGCAGCCGCTGGGAGCTGCTCAAACCTCGAGCGTCATCCCGTCACGCGCTGCCTTGACCTCGACGCCGGTCTTCTCGGCCAGCCGCGCGGCGAGCTCCCAGGGCCGTGCCCGCCACATAGTCATACCGAAGTGGGTCAGAACCGCCAGCCGTGGGCGGGCCTGGCTGATGATCGCCTCGGCGTCGTCCAGGCAGAGGTGGGGCAGGCCGGGCCGGCGCTCCAGCAGCACGACGTGGATGACCATCACCTCGGCGGCGTGCTGGTCGGCGAGGCCTTCGTAGTACTCGGAGTCGGTGACCCAGCCCAGCCGGTCGCCGAACTTGAACCCGTATGTCTCCGACCCGTGGATGTGCCTGGGAGTCGTCGCGAAACGGATGTCGCCGACCTCGTACGCGGTCTCCGGCTGGAGCCTGACAATCTCCTCCGGAAACCCGCGCAGGTACTGCAGCACGACCGGGTCCTCGTCCAGCGCATCGGACGGGCAGAAGAGCCGGCCGCGGTGCTTGAAACCGCCTTCCGTCATCGCTTCGACCATCACGTTGACATCGCCGGCGTGGTCGAGGTGCCGGTGACTCACGACGATGCCGTGGAGGCGGCTTGGGTCGACCTTGCGCTTGGCGTACTGGACGATCGCGCCCGGCCCGGGGTCGAGCGACAGCCGGGTGTCGCCTTCTTCCAGGTAGATGCCGCCCGACGCGGCCAGCTGCTTGGCCACCATGAAGCGAGCGCCGGCCGTGCCCATGAAGGTGAGCTTCATTGCTGAGTCACGGAATTTCGGCGACTTCCTCGAGCGTGGTCGCCGTCTCGGCGCCAAAGAAGCGCTCATAGAGGGCCGCGACCGTCGCCAGAGTGTCGATCTCCTTGACGGTCTTGTCCGGCCGCAGGCGGACGATCCGTGGAAAGCGGAGCGCGTATCCACTCTTGTGCCGCCCCGAGTGCTGGATCGAGTCGAAGGCCACTTCGATGACCGTCTCCGGCTGCACGATCCGGATCCGCCCGCGGTCGACGAGCGTCGACTCCAGGAAGTGCTGCGTCATTTCCGCGATTTCCGCGTCGGTCAGGCCCGTGTACGCCTTTCCCACGTTGACAAGCTCGCCCGTCTCCTCGTCGAGCACCGCGAAGGTGTAGTCGCTGAGAACTCCACGCCGCTTTCCGTGACCCCACTCGACCGCCGTGACCACGACGTCGAGGGTGGCCAGCGGCCGCTTCAGCTTGAGCCAGGCCATGCCTCGCCGGCCCGGCGTGTAGGCACTCTCCGGACTCTTCAGCATCAAGCCCTCGTTCCCGCGCTCGCGCGTCTCCTTGAAGAGGCGGTCGAGGTCGGCGGCGCTGCGCGCGGCCTCGTAGCGGGCGAGCAGAAAGGGGTGCTCGAACCCGAGGGCCTCGAGGCGCGCGCGCCGCTCCTGGAGTGGGAGGTCGAGGATAGCCTCGCCGTCCAGATAGAGGAGGTCGAAAGCAACCAGCGCCACCGGGACCTCCTCGCGGAGGCCGGCCGGGACCTCCTTGCGTCCAAGCCGCCGCTGGAGCTCGAAGAAGCGGAGGACCTTGCCGGCGCGGTGCCCCAGCACCTCGCCGTCGATGAGGACGTCGTGCGTCAGCCGCCCAGCCGCCTCGGCCAACTCCGGGAAGGCCAGCGTGGTCTCACGGAGATCGCGCGAGTAAAGAGCGACGCGGTCGCCCTGCTTGTGGAGCTGGCAGCGCACCCCGTCGTACTTTTCCTCCGTCCAGGCTTCACTGCCCACGCGCTGCATCGCCTCTTCGGGTGTGGCGACGGCGGTGGCCAGCATGAAGCGGATCGGCTTGAAGAGCTGGATGCTGGTGGTCTCGACCTCGCCCGCCTGGCAGCGCACGGCGGTCTCGCCGATGTCGCCCGTCAGCATGTGCAGGCGCCGGACCTGGTCGAGATTCAGCCCGAAAGCCTGTGCGACCGCCTCCTCGACCAGCCCCTCCTGGAGGCCGATCCGGAGGTCGGACGCCAGGATCTTGATGACGTACTTGGCCTCCAGGGGCTGGAGCCGGTCGAGCAGCAGCGTGAGCTCTTCCAGCTTGGCTTGCTGGGCTCCCGTGGCCGCCATGCGGTCGAAGGCCTGGGCAACATCCTGGAGTCCCGTCGGGCGCGGGTGCGTTCGACCCTGGAGAACCTCGAAAGCCCAGTCGCCCGGGTCGGAATACTTCAAGTAGGTGCTGCCCAGTTCGTCCGCTTCAAGCTGGGTCAGCGCCTGCACCGCCCGCCACATCGTGCTGCCGCCGAGGTTCTGGACGCGGGGGTCGTTGGGGCTGAAAGCCCGGCCCGTCATCCACACGGCGGCAAGTCGGAGGTCGGCTGGTTCCAGCTCGCGCAGGTACTCGGCGAGGACCCTGGTCTTCTCCAGCTTGGAAGCCGTCGCGCCGATCGCATCGGCCGTCCGGCTGAACTTGAGCACGGTGATCTATCGTAGGTTCGAATGCGACGCTGTCCGTATCTGGAGGAGTACTACAAGGACCGGCTCGGGCCGATCCGCGTCTACCACTTCGACTGCCACGTCGACCACCGCTCCAAGGTCAAGCGGTCGCTCCGGGACAGCCCGCCCATCTGCGTACGCAACTACGAGGACTGTCCGCTCTACGTCGCCGAGAAACGGCGCGAGGACGGCCTGATCACCCGCTACACCGACTGAGCCAAAAGTTCCAGTAAGGTCTCCTAGCTGTGCGCTGCGAAACCTGCGGTGCCCCTGCCGTCGTCCGGAACGGCGCCTGCGTCTTCTGCCGGACGCCGATCCGCGAAAGCGACGCCCCCGTCGAGCTGCTGACCTACCTGGCGGACCACCTACCGTTGGTCCGCACGAAGCGCTTCGGGATTATCGGCCGGGGCCTCGTCCGGCGCCTGGACATCACTGTCGATGGCGAGCGTTTCCGGGCCCGCGCGGTGCGCGGCCGCCTGTTGCTCGAGCCCGACCTGCCGCCGGCGCAGTGGGTCGAGCGCCTGCTGGAACGCCTGAGCAAAGTCGCCTCCGCCGACGCAGACGTGCGGGCCAGGCTGCTGCGCGCCGGCTGGGCGCTCCGCTAGCCGGCTAGTCGAGGAGCAGCGTCAGCTGCTCGGTCTGGCTCAGCGCCCAGGCCCGGACGCCGCGCTTGCGCAGGTGCCTGGCCAGGTCCTCGGTGAACCCGTGCACCGTGTAGACCTGCTCCGGCTGGACCCGGTCGACGACTTCCAGCAGCTCCGGGAAGTCGCAGTGGTCGGAGAGCGCGAAGGCGAGGTCGGCGCCGAAGATCCGCCGGAAGGTGCGGTCCTGCGCCCAGCCGGAAACGAGCGCGCAGCTGTAGCGGTGCAGCTTGCGGACCTCGTCCTTGCCGGCGGGCGGGGCGACGACCACCCGGTTCGAGTAATCCTCGCCAGGCTTGAGCTCGATCCAGTCGGGCAAGACCTCGCCTGCGCTTTCATACGCTCGCGCGGCGGGAACGCAGCGATGCTCCAAGGCGAACTTGAGCCGGTATTCGGCCAGCGCCAGCATCACCTCCTGGGCCTTGCCGATGGCGTGGCAGAGGAGGACCGGCGTGACCTGGTTGGCGAGCGAGCGGTGGCACCACATGGCCAGCTCCTCGATCACGCTGGAGCGGTCGGGAAAGTTGAAGTGGGGCCGGCCGTAGGTGCTCTCGATGATCAGCACGTCGGCTTTGGGCAGGTCCAGCGGGTGGCCACAGCGCAGCTTGAGGTCTCCCGTGTAGAGGAGGCGAGCGCCATCCTCGAAGAGAACCTGCGCCGAGCCCAGCATGTGGCCGGCCGGCAAGAGTGTGACGGTCCCGGTCCCGATGTCGACCGGCTCACCGTAGCCGGCGACGCGCGCCTCCTTGGGCCGGCGGTTGGGTGTGCTGAGAGCGAGCGTGTGCTCGGTCAGGAGCGCGACCTTGTGCCGGCGGGCGTGGTCGGCGTGGGCGTGGGTGACGACCGCCAGCTGGCGCGCCGTCTGGGGGTCGAGCCAGAGGTTGTGATCGGGCAGGGAGACGCCGCGATCCCAGGTGACGTTACGGGTCACGCGAGGCGAACCTGGTCCTGCATCGAGTAGAGATCATGGGGCACTGTCGCCCCCACCGCCGCGTAGGCCTCGAACGGGATGCCGATGTCAACGACCCAGACCGTTCCCGCCAAACCCGGCCCGTCCAGTTTTCGGAGGCCGGGCTTAGGGAGACCCAGGGTGACGGTGAGGTCGGCGCGCACGGTCGGATCGAGCGCCTTGCCCGTGTCCGTCTCCAGGCCTGAGGGGACGTCCACCGCGAGGACCTGCATGCCGGCTCTGTTGATCGCCTGGATCCACTCGGCGTACTTCCCCCCGGGCGGCCGGCTGAGGCCGGTTCCGAGCAGCGCGTCGACGATGGTCCGAGCTGCACCGAAGTCGGGTTCGGCTCGGATCTCGACCCCCATCGCCTCCAGCGCTTCCGCCTCGAGCGCTGCGGGCCCCTTCAGAGCGGCGCGGTCGGTGCAGGCGACGCTTTTGAGCCTTCCCCAGCGATGGAGGTGACGGGCGGCGGCAAGGCCATCGCCGCCATTGTTGCCGTGGCCGCAGACCACAACCGCTACGCCCTCGCAGTGCCTGGCGACCTGCCAGCCCGCGGCCTCCATCAGCCACTCCACCGGCACCCGGAAGCGCTCGGCCGTGAGCCGGTCGACCTCCCGGGCCTGCGCGCTAGTCAGCGACGGCAGGTCGCGGCCGCTGGACGATGAAGGAGCAGAAGGGGTCACGCCGGTGGATCGACTTCTCTTGAGAGACCGGCGCCTGGAGCAGCCCGGCCAGAAGATGGGGTGTGATCGTGCAGACCTGCGGGAATTTCAAGGCGGTGTTGCGAAAGGGGCAGTTGTGGATCTTGACGGTGATGGTTCCGTCGGGGTTCTGCTGGGCCTCGGTCAGGGTCCCGGCCTTGGCGATCCAGGCCACGATCCGGTCCAGCTTCTCATCGAAGCTGAGCCCGTCGAGGGTGCCCTCGATGTGCTGGGCGCGGCGTGCGGCCACGCGTCGGAAGAGCTCGTCGATCAGGTCCGGCCCGCCCATCTCGTCCAGCTCCGTCAGGACCATCGTCGCGAGCTGGCCGTAGCGCTTCGGAAACGCGGAGTCGGCGCGGTCGGTGAGCGCGAACTGGAGGGACGGGCGACCCCGCTTGTGGCGGACTGGGGTGCTCAGGACCATGCCCTGGCGTTCGAGGTTGCCCAGGTGCTGGCGAACCGCGTTGGGGGTGATGCCAAGCTCGCTGCTGATGTCTTCGGCGGAGGCCGCGCGCTTGCGTCGCAGGAGGTGGAGGATCTCGTTCCTGGTCGAGCGGCCGGCAAGGCTGGAGGACATCAAATGGGCCCAGTTCTAAGCTGCTGGGGAACTCTAACATTTTGCCCCCGCCGCCTGACTCGAATTTTCCAAGGACAAGGTTGACAAAAGGCAGGCCCCGGGTAGACTGGCCTGAGGGGGTTAGTCACATCGAATGCTTGAAGACGCCTGCGTAGAAATCGAGCAGTTGACCAAACGAGACCGGCAAGAACGCCGGCAGAAGTACGCGCGCCGAAACCGGATGCGGTATATCGACCGCTTGCTCAACGAGCTCGAAATGCTGAACCTGGCCGACCAGACCCGGACTCCGCGCGAGATCGCGCTGGCCGTTGACGAGCTGGTCGAAGACGCGGACCTGGCGGAGATCAAGGGCGAGCGGAGCCTGGAGACGGTGCCGGAGGCGATGGACGTCCTCTACGACATCCAGGACTCGCTGATGTTCAACCAGATCGAGGACGAGTAGGGCTTAACCAGTCCGGGGTGGGCGCCGAAAGCGGCCACCCTCGTCGCTCGTCGCTTTTTCCTGGAGCTGTTCGCCGTCGGAGGAGGGCGCAGCCGCCGGCTAGCCGGCCGGCCTACTCGTCCTGAGCGGGCACCCAGGCCCGCGAGCCACGGTCGAAATGAAGGTGGCGCGGGTCGAGACCGGATCCAGCGGTGAGCCTTGCCAGGGAGCGGACCAGGAGAAGCAGGGCACCCATACAGCCCTATACCGCCGGCCGGGCGCGATGATTCCGCGAGCGGTTCAGCTAGGTTTTCTGCTTGTCGAGGAACTCCTGGTACCGGCGGTAGGCGTCCTGCTTTCGCGAGTCGACGATTTTCGTGTAGCCCTGCAGCGTGTTCAGGTTGGCGTGGCCGAGCACCTCCTGGACGAGGCGCACGTCGCCGCCCGTCACCTCCAGCAGCGTCGTCGCCGTCGTGTGTCGCGCTACGTGAGGCGACTTGAAAGACCACGCCCCCAGCTGGACGCGCAGGCGCCGCACGATGTGGCGCGCGCCGGCTCCGGTCAAGCGGCGTGCCCGGTCGTCGCCGATCTTGCGGTCGTAGTTGACGAAGAGCGCCATGCAGGCATCGGTCCGGTTCTGCAGGTAGTCCTCCAGCGCGGCTTTTGCATCTTCGGTCAGGTACACCGGCCGCTGCTTCGAGCCCTTGCCGGTCACGATGAGGCGGTTGCCCTGCCTCGGGATGTCGGTGCGTTCCAGCGCCAGCGCCTCGCTGATCCGGCAGCCCGTCGAGATCAGAAAGTGGACCAGCGCGCGGTTCCGCTTCTCGAGCGGCGTTTCGCCGGGTAGTGCCGAGAGGAGGCGGGCCAGCTCTTCCGGTTCGATGGGCTTGGGGAGCCTTTGCTCCAGCTTGGGAAGCGTGATGCCGTTGGAGAGGTCTAGATCGAGCAGGCGCTCGCGTGCCAGCCAGCGCAGCCAGGACCGGACCGCCACCAGCGCCCGGGCGCGTGAAGCCGGCGACCGCAACGTCCCCGCCAGATGCCGCTGATAGGCGCGCAGGTCCTCGTGACGCAGATCTGCCATCTGCAGCGAATGGCCGTTGTCGGCGAGGAATCCGCCGAGACGGCGGATGTCGTGCGAATAGGCGCGAACCGTGTTCGGGCTCCGATTGGCCTCGAGTTGAAGCCAGCCGAGATATTCGTCGGACGCGGCGCGGAAATCGAGTGCCATGGCTGCCGCCGGCTGCGAATGATAGGGATAATCAACACCCGTGGCCCAAACGCTGAGGGTCCTCGCGGACTCCGACAGCAGACCGGACCTTCACGCCCGACCCCCAGTCGACGACTTCGGCTTCGACGTGGCGTACACCGAAAGGCTGCTGCCGCTGGCCTTGTGGATCTACCGCAACTACTTCCGCGTGGAGACGTTCGGCATCGAGAACGTGCCCGCCACGGGCCGCTGCCTGCTCGTTTCCAACCACGCCGGCGTCGTCCCCTACGACGGCGCCATGATTCGGACCGCGATCCTGGCCGAGCATCGCCGCCCGCGCCACGCCCGCATGCTCGTCGTCGACTGGGCGTTCGCCGTGCCCTTCCTGTCGATGTTTCTGATGAAGACGGGCAACGCCATGGCGCACCCCGACAACGCTACCCAGCTCCTGGAGCGCAACGAGCTGGTGGGAGTCTTCCCGGAGGGCGTGAGGGGCGCGACCAAGCAGTTCAGCGAGCGCTATCGCGTCCGACGTTTCGGCCGGGGCGGCTTCATCCAGGTGGCGCTCCGCACCCGATCGCCGATCGTCCCGGTGGCGGTGGTCGGCTCAGAGGAGGTTCACCCCATCCTTTTCGACGTCCCGCTGCTCGCGGAGGTGCTGGGGACGCCGGCGTTTCCCGTGACCCCGACCTGGCCGGCGCTCGGCCTGCTCGGGCTGGTGCCCCTGCCGTCCAAGTGGCTGATCGCCTTCGGTGAGCCGATCGACCTGGCCGGCTACCCTGCGGACGCCGCCTCGGACCCGGCGGTCGTGCTCGAGCTCAGCGAGCGGGTCCGCTCCCGGATCCAGAAGCGGGTCTACGAGCTCCTGCCCCGCCGCCGGACGGCTTTTTACTAGACCCGGGCTTGGGCACCGTTCTCGGCGAGGGCTTCGGCGCCGCGACTTTGGGGGTCGGCTTGATCTCCGAGTAGGTCTCGCCCTTGGTCGCCTCGATGGTGGCCCGACCGCCGCTCCGGTTGACCTGGATGTTGATCCGCTCCGGAGCCTTCGGCTTCTGCTTCGGGATGCGGATCGCGAGGATGCCGTGGTCGAAGCTGGCCGTGGCTTTGTCCGACCGGCACTCGACAGGGAGCATCACCTGGCGGCTGTATTCGATGCTCGACATCTCCTGGTGGAAGTAGTCGCGCTCTTCGACCGTGGAGTGGGCCCGGATCGTGAGCAGGCCCTCCGCCGCGCTGACCTCGATGTCCTCGGGCTTCACGCCAGGGAGCGCCGCTTCGATCACCACATCCGTCTCCGTCTGGTGGACGTTGATCGGCATCATCTCGCCGCGGCCGCGAGGGTGGTGCGGCTGGCCGGCGGCCTGGAGCACCTGCTCCAGCAGGTCGCGCGCCGGGTTGGGCTCCAAAAAGCGCCAGCGGATCATCTGCCTACTCTTCGATTCTAGGGACCCGGGCCACTCCGGCGGCAGTTCGCGGGCGGTCGTTCGAACGGAAGGCGGAGGTTAGGCCACCGCGGTCGCGGGCCGCTGACGGCGACGCGGCCGGCGCCGGCGCCGCGACTGGCCCGTCCGCACGCTAGTGACGGGTGCTCCCGCTGGAGCGGTTCCGCCGTTGATGTCCTTCAAATCGGGCGCGCCCAGCTGGCGCAGCCGCCGCCAGGCCTGCTCATCCTCCGGTGAGACGAAGGTCAGCGCGCGTCCGGTCTGGCCCATGCGGGCGGTGCGGCCGACGCGGTGGGTCAGCCAGCCGGGGGTCTCCGGCAGCTCGAAGTTGATGACGAGGTCGACGTGGCTGATGTCGAGGCCGCGAGCGGCCACGTTGGTCGCCACCAGCACCCGCGTCCGTCCCTCTCGGAACGCGGCCATGGCGCGGTCGCGAACGGGCTGGGAGAGGTCGCCCTGGAGCTCGACGGAGTCGTGTCCCATGCGGTTCAGATCGCGGTTCAGCTTGCGCACACCGTGCTTCGTGCGTCCGAACACGATCGCGGCGCCGGGGTGGCTGTGGAGGAGGTTGCTGAGAGCGCCCAGCTTCGCGCTCCGCTCGACGCGCAGCAAGCCGTGGTCCAGCAGGTTCTCGCCTTCTGTCTCGGCCTCGATGCGACAGGGGTCCTGAGTGTGCTTGGCGATCATCCTGCTCACCCATTCGGGCATGGTCGCCGAGGCCAGCACAGTTTGCGGTTGGTAGGTGAGCCCGAGCAGGCGCTCGACATCGGGTGCGAAACCCGCGTCAAGCATCTCATCGGCCTCGTCGAGCACGAGGTACTCGACCCGTGAGAGCGAGAGCTGCTTGCGCCCGATCATGTCGAGCGTGCGGCCGGGGGTGCCCACCACCACGTCGGCGCCGGCCTTCAGGGCCGCGGTCTGGGTGGCGTAGCCGATGCCTCCATAAAGGAGGGCACAGCGGAGGTTGGTGTCCATGCCCTTCAGCACGCCGGCCACCTGCATCGCGAGCTCGCGAGTGGGTGTCAGGATCAGAGCGCGCGGTCCTGGGGCCGGGCTGCCGAAGCGCTCGGCGAGGGGGACTAGAAACGCGAGCGTCTTGCCAGAGCCGGTGGGCGCCTCGATGACGACGTCGCGCCCCGCGATCAGAGCGGGGATGGCTTCTGCCTGGATCTTGACCGGGACGGTGATCGATTGGGCCGCGAGGGCCCCGAGTGTTCGCGGGCTGACGCCCGCTTCAGCGAATGACTGCAACGAAATATTCTCCTTAGGTTTCCTCTCTTTTGGGTTCTTTTCTTTCAGCGACGATCAGGACCCGATGCTAGAGCGGGAGAGAGGACCCGAGCGGAGCAGGCCCACAAGGCGGTGGGCCACGGCGACAGTCTACCCGGTCTTGCCCTATTTCAACAGCAGGTGCTGGAGGCGACGCGACGTGATCGCCAGGCCGAACGCGCCCAGGAGGACCAGGTAGCCCACGTCGACGAGCAGTCCCGGACCCAGGTTGCCGGTCGTGAGTCCGCGGATCAGGTCGACGCCGTGGTAGAGCGGCGTGAGCTGGACGAAGGCCTGCAGCGGGGCTGGATAGACGCTGATCGGGAAGAAGGTCGCGGAGAAGAGGAGGAGCGGCAGCGTTACCACGATCACCAGGTCGAAGTCCTGCCACTTGCGCATGAACGTCGTCGCAACCGTGCCGACCGCGGCGGAACTGAAGCCGATCAATGTCGCTGCCGGGAGTGCCAGGAGCGCCCAGGGCGAGATCACCAGGCCGAGGGCGGCCATCACGACCAGAAAACCGAGTGAGTAGAGCGATCCCCTCATGAGCGCCCACGTCACCTCGCCGAGAGCGACGTCGGCCACCCCCAGTGGAGTGGCCAGCACAGCGTCATAGGTCTTCGCATATCGGAGCTTGAAAAAGAGATTGAAAGTGCTGTCGTAGAGCGCTCCGTTCATGGCTGTGCCGGCCATCAGCGCCGGTGCCACGAACACCGCGTAGGGGACCGAATGACCCGCGCCCAATGAGACGTTGCCGACCAGCGAGCCGATGCCGAAGCCGATCCCGAGCAGGTAGAAGAAGGGTTCGAAGAACCCTGAAAAGATGATGATCCAGCCGCGCCGGTAGACCAGTAGGTTGCGCTCGATCAGGCGGCTCGCCCGCCGTCCGAAAGGGAGGCTGGCGATCACTTGATGAGCCTCCGCCGGAAGGTGATCGCGGCGCCAACGCCACCGGCCAGTGTGTACGCGAGCAACACGCCGATGTCCACCAGCGCGCCGGACTGAGTGAGCGTGCCGAGCGTCAATCCGCGGACCAACGAGACGCCATGCGCGAGCGGGGTCAGCCAGGCGACCGCCTGGAGCACCTGCGGTAGCTGAGCGATCGGGAAGAAGGCGCCTGCGAAGAGAAAGAGCGGCATGATCAGGAACCTCTGGATCGCGCTGAAACTGGTGTCGCGCGTCTGCGTGGCGGTGAAGGCGAGGATCGGCGTGGCGAAGGCGAGACCGTTGAGGACAGCTGCCGGGATCGCCAGAGCCGCCTCCGGCCCGCGCGGGATGCGGAAGACCAGCATCACTGCGAAGAAGAGCACCGCGACCAAGGTCAGCCGCACCACCAGCCAGGCCAGCTCGCCAAAGACGAGGTCGCGCACGCGCAAGGGCGTGCTCAGCATCGCCTCGTAAGTGCGCTCCCAGTAGACCTTGGCCAGGATCGGGTAGGTCGATTCGCTCGAGGCTGTCTGCATGGTCGTTGTTGCCATCAGCCCTGGCGCCAAGAAGAGGATGTAGGCCACCCCGTTGACGCCACCGGCGCTGCGGTTGACGAGCCCGCCGAGGCCGAGGCCCATGGCGGCCAGGAAGAGAAGTGGCGACAGGAAGGAGACCACCACCGAGCCGCGCCAAACCCGCCGGTAGAGGTGGAGGTCGTATTCGAGAACCCGCGCCGGTCCGCTGATCACTCGATCAGCGACCGTCCGGTCAGGCGCAGAAAGACATCTTCCAGCGTGCTCCTGCGAACGAGCGTCGACTCCGGGCGGATGCCGCTTTCGTGGAGCGCCGCCGACGCGGCGTCGCCATTCGCGGTGTAGAGCAGGACCCGGTCCGGCAGCACCTCCACGCGGTCGGCAAGACCGTTCAAGCGCCCGTCCATGCTCTCGGCAGCATCGGGTGGAAAGCGCAGCTCGACCACCTCGCGGGTCGAGTACCGTTCGATCAGCTCGCGGGGCGAACCCTGGGCGACGATCCGCGCCTTATCCATCACCACCAGGCGGTCGCACAGCTGCTCGGCTTCGTCCATGTAGTGAGTGGTGAGGACCAGCGTCACCCCGCGCTGCTTGAGCCGGTAGAGCCGGTCCCAGAGCAGGTGCCGCGCCTGCGGGTCGAGCCCGGTCGTGGGCTCGTCCAGCAGCAGCAGGTCCGGCTCGCTGATCAGAGCCCGGGCGATCGTCAGCCGCCGCTTCATGCCGCCGGAAAGGGGCTCGACCTGGTCCCTGGCTCGCTCGGTCAGCTGCACGAACGCGAGCAGCTCGTCGGCGCGGCGCCCGGCCTCGGCATAGGTGAGGTCGAAGTAGCGGCCATAGATGACGAGGTTCTCGCGGACGCTGAGCTCCATGTCGAGCGTGTCCAGCTGGGGGACCACCCCCACCCGGGCGCGAATCCGGGGTCCGTCCACTGCCGGGTCCAGGCCGAGCACTCTGAGAGTGCCGGCGGTGACCGGCGAGGTGCTGCCGATCATTCGCATGGTGGAGGTCTTGCCGGCCCCGTTGGGCCCCAGGAAGCCGAACGCCTCGCCCTTGGCAACGTCGAAATCGATGCCGTCCACGGCCACCAGGTCACCGAAGCGCTTGGTCAGGCCGCGGGCGGAGATCAGCGGGTCCATTCCCGGGCTAGTTTCGCTCAGCAGGGGAGTCGGAGTCGGTTGTGCGCGAGGTAAGAGAAAGAGGGCCGGGACCGCCCGACCCTCCCTGTGGAGGAGAAAACGACGCTTGGTCAGGCGCTCGCCTTGTTGGCGAACTCGTTCGTGTAGGTCTCCGAGAGCTTGGCGGTCTTGCCTTTGAAGTTGGAGACGTAGTTCTTCTCGATGTCGAGCACGGTTTGCGGTCCGGCGGCAGGCATCTTGCAATCGGTGCCGAAGATTGACAGCTGGTTCTGCAGCGCCGTCACGTAGAGGTTCTTGTCGCCCGCGTAGTAGTCGGCCGGCATCTTGTCGGCGATCTGGGCCGCGGTATGGGAGTGGATGAACTTGAGCGTCTTAACGTAGACATTGACCAGGCGCTGGGCGACGTCTTTGTGGCCGCTCACCCAGTCATTTCGCGCGAAGATACCGATGAAGGGATAGTCGCCGCCCAAAGCCGCCCTCGTCGTCTGCGGCGTGCGCAGGTCAACCAGGACCTTGGCCGTGTTGGTGGTGAGCAGCCGCGAGATGGTCGGCTCGGTGGTCATCCCGGCGTCGATCTTCTGCTGCTGGATGGCGGCGATGAACGTGTTGCCCGCTCCGACCGCTACAAAGTGCTCCTGGTCGGAGGGGATGCCGGCCTTGCCGAGCAACGCCAGCGTGATTGTGTGCGTGCCGGAGCCGATGTCGGTGACGCCGAGGTTCTTGCCCTTCAAGTCCGCCACGGAGGTGATCGAACTGGCCTTCTTGGCGTCGACCATCTCGGCCTCACCGGGCGCGATCCCGAACTGGCAGATGGTCTCGATCTTCTTGCCCAGCGCGTTGAGCTCGATCGCGTGGCTGTAGGCGCCTGAGCCCGCGTCGACGGCCTGGGCCACGACCTCTTCTTCGGTCGCCTGCCCGGAGCCCTCGTCAATGAACGTGATGTTGATCTTCTGCTCGTCGAAGTAGCCGAGCTGCTTGGCCAGCATGTTCGGCAGGTAGATCTGCTTGTTGAGACCGCCGACCATGAGCTTCACGTCCACCGTCTGGACGCCGCCCGTGCTGGGCGGGCTGGTTCCACCGCACGCCGCCAGCGTGACGATCGCCCCCAGCAGAGTGAAAAGCCGGCGCTTATCGAATTGCATGGACAGTTCCTCCTAACCGAACTTGGTTTCGACGACGACCTGCGGCCGCCACTTGATGAGGCGGTTCTCGAGCGCTGTGATGAGGGACTCCGCAACCAGCGCGACGGCCGCCAGCAGCAGGATGCCGGCGAAGACGCCCGCCGCGTCGAAGAGGTGCTCCGCGCTGTAGATCAGCTCGCCGACGCCGGCCGTGGCGCCGAAGAGCTCGCCGACCACCGCCCCCACCAGGGCCAGCCCGAAGCTCGTGTGCAGGCTGGCCATGATCCAGGACAGGGCCGAAGGGATGATGATCTCGGTGGTCAGCCGCCGGTTGTCGGCGCCCAGGATGCGAGCGTTGGCGATGAGGTTGCGGTCCACCTCGCGCACTCCCTGGAAGGCGTTGAAGAAGACGACGAAGAAGACCAGGATGGCCGCCGTCGCCACCTTGGAGCGGATGTCGAGGCCGAGGGAGATGGCGAAGAGAGCTCCGAGGACGACCCGGGGAATCGAGTTGGCGGCCTTGATGTAAGGCGAGAACACGTCGGAGAGGAGCCGGTTGCCGCCCAGCGTGACGCCGAAGGCGATGCCCAGGATGGAGCCGACCGCGAAGCCGAGGACCGTCTCCTCCATGGTCACGTAGACCTGGTACCAGAGCGGTCCCAGCGCAGTGCCTTCACTGATCCAGGTCCAGAGCCGGAGCGCGATCTCGGAGGGCTGGGAGAAGAAGAACTTATCCACCCAGCCGAGGCGGGTGGTCAGCTCCCAGCTGCCGAGCCAGACCACTGCGGTCAGGACGCGGAGGCCCTGGACCGTGAGCTGGCGGCGCCGGGCGTCGCGAGCTCGGCGGGCAGCGAGGTCGCTCACCGGCCGCTCCGCTGTGGCGACAGCGCTCATCGCCGGGTTACGCCGCGCCGCTACGTTTCTGGCGCTCATAGCTGACCAGGACTTCATCGCGAAGGTCCGACCAGAGCTCCTCGTAGATCTCGGCAAAGCGAGGTTGGAAGCGGATCTCGGCCACGTTGCGCGGGCGCGGCAGGTCGACCTTGTAGTTGCTCTTGACGGTGCCCGGACCGGCGGTGAGGACGAAGACCCGGTCGCTAAGCGAGATCGCCTCTTCGAGGTCGTGCGTCACGAACACCACGGAGGCCGAGCTGGCGGACCAGAGCGCGAGCAGCTCGTTCTCCATCAATGACCTGGTCTGCACGTCGAGCGCGCTGAAGGGCTCGTCCATGAGCAGGATGCGGGGTCCGTTGATCAGGCTTTGGGCCAGCGCGACCCGCTTGCGCATGCCGCCGGAGAGCTGGTACGGGTAACGGTCCTCGAAGCCGGCCAGGCCGACCCGAGAGATCCAGTCGCGGGCTCGGTCGCGGGCTTCGCGGTTGGCGGCGCCGTGGTAGCGGGGACCGGCGGCCACGTTTTCCAGGACTGTCTTCCAGGGAAAGACCGCGTCCGACTGGAAGACGTAGCCGATGCCGTCGGCGATCCCGCTGACCGGCTTGCCCAGGACCTGGACCTCACCCTCGCTCGGCGGCTCCAGCCCGGAGATCAGGGCCAGCGTCGTGGACTTTCCGCAGCCCGTCGGTCCCACGACAGCGCAGAACTCGCCCGGTTCGACAGCCAGATCGACGTCGTGCAGCGCCGTGTAGACGCCACCGGAGGGAGTCAGGAAGCGCTTGGTGACGCCACGCAGAGAGATGGCGGGTGCCATGCACGAAGACAGTGCACTGCGCTTGCCCACATGAAGGCGGTTGCGGTCGTTGCGGACGTTTTGGTCGTTTTGATCGCGCCAAAGAGGTCTGCGGTGCGGTCTAGGATTTCGTTGAGATTCAGATTTAGTTGAAGACCCGCCTGCCGCTCGCCTACCAGATCCTTGCCTTCCAGGTGGCCATCCTCCTGGTGGCCGCCGCGTTGGGGACCGCGGCCGCGGTCTGGCAGGCCCGCCAGGAGCTGGACCACCAGTACGAGCAGCGCTCGCTGGTGATCGCGCAGTCGGTAGCCTCGATGAGCACGATCCAGTCCGGGCTTTTGACGCAGGACAGGGGAGGTTCGGTCCAAGCGGCCGCCGAGCAGGTCCGCAAGAGCACCGGCGCCACTTATGTGGTCGTCACCGACCGGACTGGCACGCGCTACTCGCATCCGAACCCGGCGCTGATCGGGCGGCCCGTGGACGAAGATCCCAGCTCGGTGCTGGCCGGCCACGCCTGGGTGGGAGTGCAGCAGGGGACGATCTGCCTGTCGGCGCGCGGCAAGGCGCCTGTCTTCTCCGGCGCGGCTGTGATCGGCATGGTCTCAGTCGGCTTCTGCGAGACCAGAGTCAACCAGCAGTTGCTCGGCGAGCTGCCCGGCTACGCGGTCACGTTGCTTCTGGCACTGGCGCTCGGGGCCGTGGGCTCGCTCCTTCTGGCACGGCGTCTGAAGCGGCAGACGTTCGGCCTGGAGCCTTACGAGATCGCCGGCCTGCTCGAGGAGCGCGAGGCCAGCCTGCAGGGCATCCACGAGGGCGCCATCGCGACCGACTCAGACGGCCGCATCACGCTGGCGAACGAGGAGGCCAAGCGGCTGCTCGGACTGAGCGCCGGCTGCGAAGGCCGCAAGCTCGCCCAGGTCCTCCCGCCCGGCCGCCTCCTCGACTTCTTCAGCGGCCGCCTGAACGACCAGGACGAGATCCTGATCGCAGACGGCAGGGTGCTGGTGGCAAGCCGCCGGCCCGTCATCCTTCGCGGCCGCGAGATCGGCCACGTGACGACCCTGCGCGACTCGACCGAGCTGTCGCGCCTCTCGGGCGGGCTCGGCGTCGACGGGCTGACCGACGCGTTGCGCGCACAGGCGCACGAGTTCTCCAACCGGCTCCACACCATTGCCGGGCTGGTCGAGCTCGGCCGCGGTGAAGAGGCCATGAAATTGATCACCGAGACCTCGGACGTGCACCAGGAGCTCAGCGAAGCGCTCCTCGACCGCGTCGGCGACCCGGTTCTGGGCGCACTGTTGCTCGCAAAGGCCGCCGTGGCTTCGGAGCGGGGCATCGACCTGCGGATCTCCGAAGGCACGGTCCTGGCCGAGAACCCCCTCGACGGCAACGACCTCATCACCCTCGTGGGCAACCTGATCGACAACGCCTTTGACGCGGTCGCGACCGCTGGTACGCGCCGCGTCACCGTTTCTGTCGCGTCCGCCAGCGGCGAGCTCGTGATCAGCGTCGGCGATTCGGGGCCAGGAGTCCCCGAAGCAAATCTCGAGAAGATCTTCACGGAAGGCTTCAGCACCAAGTCCCGCAACGGCGGCCGGCCTCGCGGCCTGGGCCTGGCGCTGGTGCACGACGTGGCGAAGCGGTATGGAGGCGAGGTCAGGGTCGCCAACACGGGCGGCGGAGCCACATTCACCGTGCGCCTGCCGGTCGGCGTGCCGGCCGCCACGGCCCCAGTCAAGCCTTGATCCGGACGCTGGTCGTGGACGACGACTTTCGGGTGGCTGAACTGCACGCCGCCTACGTCCGCCGGGTCACGGGGTTTGGTGTCGCCGGCATCGCTCACAGCGGAACCGAGGCGCTGGAACAGGTCGATTTCCTGCGCCCCGACCTGGTCTTGCTCGACTTCTACCTGCCCGATTTCTCAGGCCTGGAGGTGCTCCAGCGCCTGCGTGACGACGACCACCCGTCGGTCGACGTGATCGCCATCACGGCCGCCCGCGACGTGGATAGCTTGCAGGCAGCCATGCGACGCGGAGTCATCCACTATCTGATCAAGCCCTTCCGGCTGGCCGCCTTCGAGGAGAAGCTCACCTCCTACGCGGCCGCCCGCGCCCGCATCGCCAGACTCTCCGAGGCCGACCAGACCGAGGTGGACCGCATCTTCGGCACGCTCCGCGCCTCCGGTCGCGACGCGCTGCCGAAAGGTCTCTCGGACACCACGCTGGAGCTGATCGTGGGGGCGCTGAAGCGGGCGGACTCCGGCCTTGCCGCGGCCGCCATCGCCGACGCGGCGGGGGTCAGCCGGGTCACGGCCCGGCGCTACCTGGATCACCTCTGCCGCCTGGGTACGGCCGAGGTGACGATGCGCTACGGCGGTCCCGGCCGGCCTGAGCACCGTTACCGGCTCCTAAAAGGCGCCTAAGGCCCCGATTCTCTGCGGCCGCCGGCTAGGGCGACAGATCAGCCGGCGGCGGGCCGGCCCCCGGAGTAGTCGGCTCGGCGGTCGCGTCCTTTGCGGCAATCAGCGAGTTCGCCAGGTCTACAAATTGCACTAGCACGGCGTCGATATCGGCGACCGCCACCGTCAGGCTGGGCGTCGATCTCGCCGCGGCCAGCTCCGCCTGCATCGTGTCGAAGAGCTCCTCCACTCTCGGCTCCACCTTCTCCGGATCTGCAACCGCGATCGTGTACTGAACCGCGTCGGCGACCGTTAGGCAATCGTGGCAGGAGTAGTTAATGGCCTTCGACAAGTTCACCGGGCGGATGTCCGTCGCCGTCATCGAGATCAGGTTGATCTGCAGCGCCACGGCCAGGGTCTGGCAGCCATTGCAGGAGCTGTAGGCATAAGCGGCATTCACCGGCCTCACGGTGGGGCCCGTGATGATGTTGAAATCCACGCGGCCGCGGACATTCAAACGACCATCGACTCGATTGACGACCTGGACCACGTTGTGGCCGCCGCCGCCGTTCGCCGATTCACTCTCGTCGGCCAGTGCCGGCGCCGACCCGAACATGAGCGCGGCCATCACCGCTGCGGCGCATGCGAAAGGCTTCAGCGGTAAAGCTTCCATTGAGACTATCATTCTACATGATAGCCTTAATTCTCAGGAACTAATGGGTGGGATGGCGATCCGCTACACCGGGCGGCAGTCCCAGATCGTGGAGCTGGCCGCGCGTGGCCAATCAGACAAGGAGATCGGTGCTGCGCTCGGGCTCTCGACCCACACTGTCCGCAGCCACTTTCAGCGACTCTACCGCGCCCAGGGCCTGAGCAACCGAGCCGAGGCGGTGGCGGCCTGGCTGGCCCGGCAGGCGGAGGCGGAGACCCTGGAGTCGGCCGGGGCCGATCTCTCGCCCGAACACCTCCGAGCAGAGGAAGAGCAGGTGGTTCAGGCGGCTGCCCAGGTCGCATCCGTTCCGGCGCCGGTTCAGCGCCTGCCAGCTCCGGCCCACGTTGAGCTGATCAACCTGGCTCGGGCCGAATCCGGACTCCAGCCGCTGGAGTGGAGCGACGAGCTCAGCGCCCTCGCCCAGCAGAGCGCGGTCCGGATGGCCGCTTGCGGCTACCTCGATACCGTGATCGGCGCCCTGACCCGCGCGGACGGCTCTCCGCTGAGGGCCGAGAACATCGGCTACTGGTCTGGAATGAACGACCACCAGATGCACGCATTGTTCATGGCCGATCCGAAGCAGCGCGCGAGCATTCTCGGTCCTTACCAAGAAGTCGGCGCAGGCTGGGCGTTGACGCACCGTGGAGTGGCCTTTTTGAGCGTTCTGTTCAGTTGAATTGGGGCCCGCGTCTACATCACTTAGGATGCACTCATTTTCGCGATTGAAAACGTGGCTCTTGGTGTGTACCGTCGAATGCAATGGGACTCGCTCCCAGCGGAATTTTGCATCGAAGGAGGTGCCGCAAAATGCTCACAAAGGGATTCACCCTTGAGGAGCTCGAGAAGGAGACCATCGTTGGACTTCCTGATCGCGCCGAGATGTCGCTCGTGAACGCCAACGTCGCCGCACCGATTAACGCCGCTGTCGCTTTGAACGTGCTCAGCGACAACTCCACAGCCTATGCCGCAGCGACGCAGACCAACTACATTCCGCAGTCCATCTAAGGAGCTGAATTGAATATGCCCAAGACGCTCACCGCACACGAACTCGAGTTCCAGGTCGTCGAGGTTCTGCCGACGCGAACCGAGATGTCTCTGGTAAACGCCAACCTGGCTTTGCCGGTGAACGCTGCGATTGCCGCCAACGTCCTCTCAGATAACGCCGTCGCAGGGGCGGTCGCAACCCAATCCAGCTACATCCCGCAAGGCATCTGAACAAAAACAATAAGGCTTTGGTGAGGTAACAATGCTGACACACGACGAGCTATCGAAAGAGCTGTTGAGTGAGCTTCCGGACCGCGCCGAGATGTCTCTTGTGAACGCTAACGTGGCGGCGCCGATCAACCTGGCGCTGGCCGCCAACGTTCTCTCGGATAACTCGGTCGCGTACGCAAGCGCAACGCAGGTCAACTACCTTCCGCAGACCATCTGACGGACGGGAATTGATCGGTAAAGATGAGGGCGGTCCCGCGGGCCGCCCTCTACCCGCGTCTGAAGGGAGAGACCAGCTCTCCCTGCCGGGCCTGGGGCAGCTACTGCGGCCCAGCCTGGCGCCGGGCCTGGAGCTGATCGGCGAATATCAAGGCTCCGGCCTGGAAGAGCCCGTCTTCCTGGTTCGGCGCGCCGACGGGCAGATGATCCAGGTCTCGAAGCTGCTTTTCACGCTCACCGAGCAGATCGACGGTTCGCGCGACCTGGACGAGCTTGCACTGGCCGTGGGCCGTGCGCTCGATCGCGAGCTCTGCAGCGACGATGTCGCGTTCTTGTTGCAGCGCAAGCTGCAGCCGGCGGGCCTTGTGCTGCCGCCTGACGGCGACCCGCTGCCCCTGACCCGCCCCGATCCCCTCTTTGGCCTCCGCTTCCGTCTGGCGGTCCTGCCCGAATCCGCGGTCGGCAAGATCGCCGGTTTCTTCTGGCCGCTCTTCAGCTGGCCCGTGATGCTGGCGACAGCGCTGGGCGTGGTCCTGGTGGATCTCTGGCTCTTTTTCCAGCACGGCGTCGCGCAGGGTGTTCGGGAGGTTCTATCGGCGCCCGAGCTGATGCTGCCGATGCTCGCGCTGCTGGTCTTATCGACCGCCTTTCACGAGTTTGGTCATGCCAGCGGCTGCCGCTATGGCGGCGGCCGGCCGGGCCCCATCGGGGTGGGTCTGTACCTGGCCTGGCCGGTCTTCTACAGCGACGTGACCGACTCTTACCGGTTGAGCCGCTGGGGCCGGCTCCGGACCGACCTGGGCGGCGTCTACTTCAACCTCCTGTTTACGCTGGCCCTGGCCGGCGCTTACTGGCTTACCAGATTCGAGCCGCTCCTCGTTCTCGTCGCCCTGGTCCAGGTCGAGGCGCTGCACCAGTTCTTGCCCTTCTTCCGACTGGACGGCTATTACGTGATCAGCGATCTGATCGGCGTGCCCGACCTCTTCGCCCGGATGTGGCCGGCTCTCTTCTCCCTGGCGCCCTGGCGCCGGCCGGACTCGCGGGTGGCCGATCTCAAGCCCTGGACGCGAGCTGCAGTTTCGGCCTGGATGCTGCTGACGCTCGCGTTTGTCGGCTTCTTCTACTTCCTTCTTGTTATCGGCGCTCCCCGAATTGCTGCCACTGCCCAGCAGTCCTTCTCCTCGCATGCCCTGGCGGCGAGCGCCGCGATCCGGAACGGGAGTCTGCCCTCGGCGGTGCTCAACGTGCTGCAGGAAGTGCTGCTGGTGCTACCGCTGGCGGCCATCACCCTGTCTTTGGCCCAGGTTGGGAGGGCGCTGGTAAGGGTGGGCTGGCGGCTATCCGGCCGGCATCGGTTGACCCGGACCGCCTTCGCATTTGCCGTCACGGCCGCCATCTGCCTCGGAGCGGGCTACGTCATCGGTGGCCACCTCTACCGGCCGATCCAGCCCTGGGAGAAGGGAACCTTGCCGGTCGTGGCGGGCGTGAGCCAGCCTCCGGCTCCGGCTCCCGAATCCCCGGTGGGTGGCGGCAGCAACGCCGCCGCCGGGGGCAGCCACCAGCCTGCCCGGTCCGCTCCGGCCTCGGGCCCGGCGCCCGCTCCGAGCTCCAGCCCAGGCTCGGCGGTCCCGACGGCTGCGCCAAGCGCCAGCCCGGTTCCAACGTCTTCGCCGTCGCCGTCGCCGTCACCCTCGACCTCGCCGGCGCCGCAGCCGAGTCCCGCTCCGAGCCCAAGCCCATCGCCGTAGCCGCGCTGTCATGGCCGGGCGACAAGCCGGCGCCGCCTCCGCTTGTCGACCATCTCCAAGACAGGAATAGGAGCCGGTCTGCTACCGTTCCAGTCACTATGCGGGCGCGAACCGACCGCTTCAATCTGACTCGACGCCGGGTCATCGACTTCGCCCGCAAGACGGCCTGCTCCTGTAGGTAGGCGCTAGGGCGGCACCGCGCCGCCCTGCCTTTCTCGCCCAGTTTCCGCCGGCATCGCCGCGCGGAAATTTCCATCCACCAAATTCAGGAGCAATTTGTTTGGCAGTCATCGAGGAGTCGGACGAGACCGCGGAGGGGCTGGGAGCCCTTTCCAAGGTCGAGCGGATCAAGGCCGCCAGCAATCACCTTCGGGGCCAGATCTCAGAAGAGCTCGCCGCGGCCAGTGATGCCTTCAGCGAGGACTCGGCGCAGGTCCTGAAGTTTCACGGGGTCTACCAGCAGGACGACCGGGACCGTCGCAAGGAGGCCCGCGCCCGTGGCCTCGACAAGCACTGGATGATGATGATCCGGACCCGGATCCCGGGCGGTGTGGTCAGCCCCGACGGCTACCTGGCGCACGACCGGATCGCTCGAGAGTGGGGAAACTCGACGCTCCGCGTCACCACTCGCCAGGACTTCCAGCTACATGGGGTCCTCAAGGGCGACCTGAAGAACAGCCTGAAGGCGATCAACGACGCGCTCATGACCTCGCTCGGCGGCTGCGGCGACCAGGAGCGCAACATCATGGCCTGCCCAGCTCCGGAAGGCGGCCGCCTCCGCGAGGAGGTGGACGTTTTCCTGGCCGACCTGGTCCGCGCCTTGACCCCTTCGACCGGCGCCTACCACGAGATCTGGATCGACGGTGAGCTGGCGGCGGGCGGCGTTCCGGTGGGGGAGGACGAGCCCCTCTACGGCGAAACCTATCTGCCTCGCAAGTTCAAGACGGCGATCGCGATCGAGGGAGACAACTGCGTGGATGTCTACTCCAACGACCTCGGCCTGATCGCGATGCGTGCACCCGGCGGCGGGCTGGCGGGCGTCAATCTCCTCGTTGGCGGCGGCCTCGGCCGGACCGCCAACAAGCCCGATACGTTTCCGACCGTCGCTCTGCCCCTTGCCTTCGTGCTGCCCGATCAGGCGGTCGCCGCGGCCCGAGCGGTGGTCACGGTGCAGCGCGACTTCGGCGACCGCGTCAACCGCCGCCACGCCCGTCTCAAGTACCTGATTCACGACCGCGGCGTCGATTGGTTCCGCGAGCGCGTGCAGGAGCGCGTCGACTTCCCGCTGCGGCCCGCCCGCCCGCTCACGTGGAGTCCCGTGGACGACCACCTGGGCTGGCATCCGCAGCCGAACGGCAACCTCTATTACGGCCTTTACATCGAGAACGGCCGGATCAAGGATGAAGGCGAGTTCCGGCTCCTGACCGCGCTCCGGAGCCTCGTGCAGACCTACCGGCCGCGGCTCTTGCTGACCGCCCAGCAGAACCTGATCCTGGCCGACCTGCCACGCAGTGGCCGGGGAGCGGTCGAAGCCACCCTCCGCAAGCACGGCGTCCCGCTCTCGGGCGAGATCTCGAACACTCTCCGCCACTCGATGGGCTGCCCCGCCTATCCGACGTGCGGGCTGGCGGTGGCCGAGTCGGAGCGGGCCCTCCCGGCCTTGATCCGGCGGATCGAAGGTGTGGTCGCCGAGCTGGGGCTTGAGGATGAGCGGATCAGCTACCGGATGACGGGCTGCCCCAACGGCTGCGCTCGGCCCTACCTCGGAGACGTCGGGTTTGTCGGAACCACCCTCGGCAAGTACGACGTCTTCCTGGGCGGCGACTTCGACGGCACGCGTCTCAACACGCTCTTCGCCCCGAACGTGCTGCTGCAGGAGATCCCAGACCTCCTCCGCGGCCCGCTGGCGGCCTTTGCAGCCGAGCGCAGCGCAGGCGAGGGCTTCGGCGACTGGTGCCAGCGGCACGGGGTGGCGACACTCCGCGAGCGATTCGCGGAATCGGTGGCATGAGCTTGTCGGTGGACGCGGCGCGCGAGCTGGAGGAGGCGACGGCGGAGGAGATCGTGCGCTGGGCCTATGCAAACCACGAGCGCGTGGCGCTGGTGGCCAGCTTCCAGGCCGAGTCGTCGGTCCTGATCCATCTCGCTGCGAGGGTTGTCGCTCACCCCGACGTCATCACGCTCGACACCGGGCGCCTGCCCGAGGAGACGCATCGCGTCATCGACAGCTTTCAGCGGAGCGGCCAGGTCCGGCTGACCGTGCAGATGCCGGACCCGGCGGAGGTGGCCGAGATGGTCGGGGCCCACGGCCCCAACCTCTTCCTCGACTCGGTCGAGCGCCGGCGCCTCTGCTGCGACGTGCGCAAGGTGCGACCGCTCCAGCGGGCGCTCGCGGGCTACGACGCCTGGATCACCGGCATCCGTCGCGACCAGGGCCCGACCCGGGCCGGGACTCCGGTCGTGGCCTCAGATCCCGCACATGGCGGCATCGCCAAATTCGCACCGCTCGCGCGCTGGTCCTCCGAACAGGTCTGGACCTACATCAAGGCCCACGGCCTCATCACGCATCCGCTCTACGAGCGTGGCTACACGTCGATCGGCTGCGCGCCCTGCACGCGGGCGGTCCAGCCAGGCGAGGGGGAGCGCGCCGGGCGCTGGTGGTGGGAGGCGGACGGCGTCAAGGAGTGCGGCCTGCACTGGTCGCCGGAGCCCAGGTGAAAGCCAGGCTTGGCTTGGCTGTGGCCGCGGCCGCCACCGCGCTGGCCATCGCCTGCGGGGGCGTCTCGGCTCCGGCGGCGCCGTCCGGGCCCGTCACCCTCCGGCTCGGCTACTTCCAAAATCTGGGGCATGCGCCGGCGCTGGTCGGCCTTAAAAAGGGCTTCTTCGCTTCGACCCTCGGTTCCCAGGTGACGCTTCAGACCGCGACCTTCAACGCCGGGCCGGACGAAGTGGAAGCGCTTCTCTCCCGGTCGCTCGACGTCGCGTACATGGGCCCGAACCCCGCCATCACCGCATACGTTCGCTCGCACGGCCAGGCGGTCCGCATCATCTCGGGCGCGACCTCGGGCGGATCTGCGCTGGTGGTCAAACCGTCGATCACGTCGGCGGCCGACCTGCGCGGCAAGACCGTCGCATCGCCGCAGCTCGGGAACACTCAGGACGTGGCGTTGCGCTGGTGGCTTGGCCAGCGCGGCTTGAAGACGGGCTTGCAGGGTGGCGGCGACGTCACGGTGCAGCCGCTTGACAACGCCACCGCGCTGCAGGCGTTCAAGGCCGGGCAGATCGCCGGCGCCTGGGTCTCGGAGCCCTGGGTCAGCCGCTTGCAGCTGGAAGCCGGTGGAAAGCTGCTCGTCGATGAGCGCGACCTCTGGCCCGGCGGCCGCTTCGTGACCGTCCAGGTCGTGGTGAGAACCGAGTTCTTGAACCGGAACCGGGCGGTCGTCGAGCGGCTCCTGGAAGGCCAGTTCGAGGCCGGCGAATACCTCCGCACGTATCCCGGCGATGCCCAGAAGCTGGTCGGGGACGCGCTCGGGGAACTGACTGGCAAGCGCCTGCCGGACGCGACCGTCGCGGCCGCCTGGAGCCGCCTGGCCTTCACGGAGGACCCGCTCGCCGGCACGCTCAAGCAAGCCTCCGACCACGCGGTCCAGCTCGGCCTGACGCCGAAGGCAGATCTCTCGCGCGCCTACGATCTCTCGCTCCTGAACCAGGTCCTGTCGCGCCACGGCCGCCCGGCCGTGAAAGGACTCTGACGAATGGCCGTCGCGCTCGCCTCCGTCTCCAAGCACTTCGGACATGGCGCCGACGAGGTGCTCGCCCTGAACCGGGTCACGCTTAGCATCCAGCCCGGCGAGTTCGTCTGCCTGGTCGGGGCCTCGGGATCAGGGAAAAGCACGCTTCTGAACCTGCTGGCCGGGCTCGACCGGCCAAGCGAGGGCTCACTCGACACGGGCGGCGCCCACACGACGCTGATGTTCCAGGAGCCGGCCCTGTTTCCCTGGCTGACCGCGGCTGGCAACGTCGAGCTGCCCCTGACACTCCGAGGCATGCCCAAGGCAGAACGCCGCCGGGAGGTGGCGCGCCTGCTCGAGCTGGTCCGCTTGACCGAGTTCGGCGGCCGCCACCCGCACGAGCTCTCGGGTGGGATGCGGCAGCGCGTGGCGCTGGCGCGGGCGCTCGCCCAGGCGGCCGAGGTTCTGCTCATGGACGAGCCCTTCGGCGCCCTGGACGCGATCACCCGCGACCTCCTCCACGACGAGCTGGAGCGGATCTGGCGCGAGCGGGGGCTGAGCGTCCTCTTCGTGACGCACAACGCGCGCGAGGCTGTCCGGTTGGGCGATCGGGTGCTGGTCTTCAGCAGCCGCCCGGGCCGCGTCGCGGCCGAGTTCCCGGTTGACCTGCCGCGGCCACGCCGAATTGAGTCGCCAGAGCTGGCGGTGCTGGCCGCGCGCATCTATGACCGGCTCCGCCTGGAGGCGGACCTGGATGGCTGAGCTCGAAATGGAGCTCGTCGGCGCCCCGGCTGCCCGCCGTGCCAACCCGCGGGCGGCCCGCATCGCGCGCCGCGCCTGGTCAGCAACCTGGCCCAAGCTGGCGGCGGCCGCGATCGGCCTCGGGCTCTGGCAGCTGGTTGTGAGCCTCGGCTTCTGGCCCGACTACCTGCTGCCGGGCCCCGGCGCCGTCGTCGCCCGGCTTGCCGCGGACGGCGGCCGCTCTGACTTCTATCTCGCGCTCGGAATCACCCTCCAGCGGGCGGCGGGCGACTACGCCGCGGCGCTCGCGATCGGCTCCCTCCTCGGCGTGGCGGTGGCGGCCTCGCGCCTGCTGCGCAGGGCGGTTGGCTCGATGATCACCGGGCTGCAGTCGATGCCGACAATCGCCTGGTTCCCGCTGGCCATCCTTCTCTTCGGCCTCTCAGAGCGAGCGATCCTCTTCGTCGTCGTGCTCGGCGCCGCGCCATCGGTCGCGAACGGCCTCATCAGCGGCATCGACCAGGTGCCGCCGCTTCTCCTGCGGGCGGCGCGGGTGATCGGGGCGCGCGGGCCGTCCCTCTACCGGCACGTCGTCCTGCCGGCGGCGCTGCCCGCCTTCGTGGGCGGGTTGAAACAGGGCTGGGCCTTCGCCTGGCGGAGCCTGATGGCGGGCGAGCTGCTGGTCAACGTCGTCGGCCATCCTTCGCTCGGTGTCCGCCTCCAGTTCGCGCGTGAGCTGGCGGACGCCGAAGGGCTTCTGGCGGCCATGATCGTGCTCCTTTTGATCGGGATGGTCGTAGACGGGGTCTTCGGCGTCGTCGAGAGGCGCATCCGCGCCCAGTGGGGGCTCGCCGGATGAGCGGCTTCGTGGTCTGGTTCACCGGCCTTTCCGGCGCCGGCAAGTCCACGCTGGCCGAGCTGCTCAAGGTCGAGATCGAAGGGCGCGGCCGGCACGTCGAAGTCCTTGACGGCGATGAGGTCCGCACCCATCTCTCGAAGGGACTCGGCTTCTCCAAGGAGGACCGAGACACCAACATCCGCCGCATCGGCTACGCGGCGCGGCTCGTCGCCCGCTCGGGCGGGGTCGCCATCACGGCGGCCATCTCGCCCTACCGTGAGGTCCGCGACGAGGTCCGCGCCCAGACGCCGGGCTTCTTTGAGGTCTACGTGCGCTGCTCGGTCGAGGAGCTGGCCCGCCGTGACGTGAAGGGCCTGTACGCCAAGGCGCTCCGCGGCGAGATCGGGAACTTCACCGGCGTCAGCGACCCGTATGAGGCGCCGCTCAAACCGGAGGTGGCCGTCGACAGCGAGGCGGAGTCCGTCGAAGAATCGTTCACTCGGATCGTGGCCCAGCTGGAGCGGAGCGGCCTCCTCTCGCCTGGTGTGCGAGAAAGCCGAGCCGATCCGGAGCTGGCTCGCAACCTGCCGCGCCTCGACATCGGCCCTCGAGAAACCTCCGACGCCCTCATGCTCGGCTGGGGCGCGCTCGCTCCCCTGGCGGGCTTCATGGGCTCAAGCGACTATCTGAGCGTCCTCGCCGAGGGGCGGCTCAAGAGCGGCCAGCCGTTCACCATCCCGGTCTTGCTGCGAACCAAGCAACCGCTCAAAGCGGGCCGGGTCGCCCTCTGGACGGCCGGCGAGCCGGTGGCGATCGTTGATGTGGAGGGCGCTTTTCAGACCTCGCCGGACGAAGAGGCTCTTGCCGTCTACGGCACCGACGACCTCGCCCACCCGGGCGTGCGGGCGCTCCGCGAGAGCGGCGGCTGGGCGCTCGCGGGCGCTGTCACCGCGCTGCGCCGGCCGGATACCGGCTTTCCCGAGCACGACCTGACGCCCCTCGAGGTCCGCCGGGCCAAGGCCGAGCGAGGCTGGCGCACGATGGTGGGTTTCCAAACCCGGAACCCGGTCCACCGCGCGCACGAGTACCTGCAGAAGGTGGCGCTGGAATCCGTCGACGGCCTGCTTCTCCATCCGCTGGTCGGCGAGACTCAACCAGGCGACATCCCGGCCGACGTCCGCATGCGTTGCTACGAGGCTCTACTCGCCGATTACTTCCCCGCCGGCCGGACGCTTCTGGCGACCAACCCGGCCTGGATGCGCTACGCGGGGCCGAAGGAGGCGGTCTTTCACGCCCTGGTGCGACGCAACTACGGCTGCACGCATTTCATCGTCGGTCGCGACCACGCGGGAGTGGGAGGCTACTACGACACTTACGCCGCCCATCGGGTCTTCGACGAGTACGCGCCAGGCGAGCTCGGCATCGAGATCTTGAAGTTCGAGCACGCCTTCTACTGCCGTGCCTGCGCCGGCATGGCCTCGGTCAGGACGTGCCCCCACCCGGCCGACCAACACGAAGCGTTGAGCGGCACCGCGGTTCGGCAGATGCTGGCGGCGGGAGTCGACCTGCCCGCCGAGTTCACGCGGCCGGAAGTTGCCCAAGTGCTGGCCCGGACAGCGGTGGCTGAGCAGTGAGGTACTACCCGACCTTCCTCGATCTCCAGGGCCAGCGCTGCATTGTGCTCGGCGAGGGCGAGCTGGCGGCGGCCAAGGTGAAGGACCTGCGCGACGCCGGGGCCGAGGTCGAGGAGATTGGTTCGGCCGATTACCGGCCGGGCGACCTGGCCGGGGCTCGCCTCGTGGTGGATGCCAGCGGCGACCTGGAGGTGAACAAAGCGACCTGGGCGGAGGCGGAAGCGGCCGGGATCCTCGTGAACGTCGTGGACGTGCCCGAGAAATGCCGCTTCATCGCGCCGGCGATCGTCCACCGAGAGCCGCTGCTGGTGGCCATCTCGACATCTGGCGAGAGCCCCTTCCTGGCTTCCGCCCTGAGGGCACGCTTGGAGCGGATCCTGGGTGCCGAATGGGGCCCGTTCACCGCGCTGGTGGGGGCGGTGCGGCGGCGGCTGCGAGCCCGGGGCGTGCCACTGCACGACCAGCTCAAGACCTACCAGCGCCTGCTCGCGTCCGACGTTCTAAGCCTCTATCGGGCCGGCGCCGCCGAGGAAGCGGAACGAGTGGCGGACCTGATCGCGTCGCAGAGCGGCTCCGAACGCCCGGGCCGGGTCGCCCTGGTCGGGGCCGGCCCCGGCGACCCAGGACTTCTGACGGTCGCCGCCCAGGAGTTGCTCTGGCGGGCCGACCTGGTCCTTCATGACGCCCTGGTCAGCCCGGCCACGCTCGCCTGTTGCGGGCCGCAGGCGAAGCTCGTGGATGTCGGCAAGCGAGGCGGGCGCCGGCAGACGGAACAGGATTCGATCACCGCGCGGCTGATCCAGGAGGCACGCGCCGGCCGGGAGGTCGTGCGCCTGAAGGGCGGCGACCCATTTGTCTTCGGCCGCGGCGGCGAAGAGCTGGCCGACCTGGTGGCGGCCGGCATCGACGTGGTCGTCGTGCCGGGCGTGAGCTCGGTGATGGCCGGGCCGGCTGCGGCCGGCATCCCCTTGACGCTACGTGATGTCGCCGCGACCGTCGGCTTCACGACCGGGCGCGTCGCGGACGGGGGAGCCGACCTGGAGGCGATCGTCCGCCTGGCCGAGGCGGTCGATACGCTGGTGGTGCTGATGCCGCTGGCCAACCTGGACGCGCTGACCGCCGCGCTGGCGACCTCAGTCGGCCCAGACCGCCCCGCCGCCGCCGTGGCAGCGGCGACCACGCCGGAGCAGCGCGTGGTGCGCGCGAAGCTCGGCCGCATCGCGGCCGCCACGCGGGCGGAGGGGCTGGAGGCTCCGGTCCTGCTGGTCGTCGGCGAGGTTGTCGACGCCCTGCCGAAGGGCCGGCTCGACCACCTCATCTCCCATTTGCAAAGGACTGTTTGATGCTCCGGCTCGGGACCCGCGGGTCCCGGCTCGCCCTCGTCCAGAGCGAGCTGGTTGCCGACCGCCTGCGCCGAGCCGGCCACGAGGTGGAGCTCGTCCCGGTCGTCACGGCTGGAGACGTCCGTCCCGTCGATACCGCGCCGGGTGAGGGGATGTTCGTCGGCGAGCTGGCGGCCGCCTTGCTGGCGGGCGAGGTCGACCTGGCTGTGCACAGCGCCAAGGACCTACCGCTGGAGCAGGACCCAAGGCTGGTAGTCGCCGCCTACCCGGAGCGGGCCGACGCGCGCGACGCGCTGGTCACCCGGGACGGCGGAGCCACGCTCGGCACGCTGCCGGCCGGTTCCCTGATCGGCACCGACAGCCCGCGCCGCGCCGGGTTCCTGCTGGCGGCGAGGCCCGACCTCCGCGTGGGGTCCCTGCATGGCAACGTCGACACCCGGCTCCGGCGACTCGACGAGGGTCAGGTCGACGCGCTCCTGATCGCGGCCGCCGGGGTGGAGCGGTTGGGCCTGGCCGGCAGAATTGACGAGCGCCTGGATGTGGAGGTGGTGGCGCCCGCGCCCGGGCAGGGCGCCCTCGCGGTCCAGGTCAGGGCCGACTCCGCGGCGGCGCTGGCTGCGGTCGGCCGACTCGACGACCCGGAGGTGAGGCTCACTGTCGAAACCGAGCGCCGCCTGCTGGGGGCTACGGGGGGTGGTTGCCGAGCGCCGGTCGGAGCACTTGCTGAGCTGCGCGAGGGAACCTTGCACCTCCTTGCAGCGGCGGTGACACCGGATGGCTTGGACCTCCGGCTGGTTCGCCTCGAAACGTCGCCCGAAGGCGCAGCCGAGCTGGCCTGGAGCGTCGGCAGAAAACTCAGGCCGCGGTAAGCCCGTGCCTAAGGAAAGCTTCAGGTTGCCGCGCTAGCCTGGGTTTCGAGAGAGAGAGAGAGGGACGGCACCCAGCGCATCCACCGTCGCCCGCCGTTCCTTCTCTTGAGATTTCGGTCCGACCCTTCTCCGCTCGGGCGGGGCCTCGAGGCCCCGCCCCTCCTTTCCCTCAGGCTCGTCGGTACTAGCATAAAAAGTTATAAGCCTAGTACCATAAATCCAACTGCTCACATGTTGCGCTCGCTGTCGGGGCTGGCCGTTCTCCTCGCCGTCGGTTGGATCTTGCCGACGCTGCCGATGTTCGAGGCGCCCTCAGCTGCTGCGGTCGGCTTGACCGGCAGCGTCGCCAACCGGCCCTACGAGGTCGCTCTCTTCTCACCGCCTACGGTCGTAATGAAGGTCGGCGACCTCATCTTCGGCGTCTCCACGAGCGACTCGATCCGGGTCGTCGAGCTTGGCGGCGGCCCGGAGGCCAGGTCGGCCGCGGTAGTGATCAACCAAGGCGGCTCGGCCGACGTCGACGTGGCGCTTCACGCCGTCACGGACACGCCGTTGATGACCGAGCTGGCTCCAATCCGGATCCTTTCGGCCTTCGACCCGGCGACCGGCTGAACCGGCCGGGCGGTTCGGCCGAGTCGCTAAAGAGAATGAATCAATTCGGCTCTCTGCTACGTATCATTCACTTGCTCGCGGGGAACGAGCTGGGAGGCCCCGGTGACCGGCGATCGATCTGTGAAGCCGACGCGGGCGATCGGAAAAGATTTCGAAATCGTTGCGATCGCTGCATCTGCCGGTGGGCTGACCGCGCTGACGAAAGTCCTGAGCCCTCTGCCGGCCGGTTTTGGCGCGGCCGTGGTGGTCGTCCAGCACCTAGACCCACGTCATCGCAGCTTGCTGGCCCAGATCCTCGGCCGCCGGACCAGCCTCCCGGTCCGCGAGGCGGCCGAAGGCGCGCGCCTGAAGCCCGGCACGGTTTACGTCGCGCCGCCTGACCGCCACCTGCTGGTGAACAGCGATGCCACCGTGAGCCTCTCCAAGTCCGAGCTAGTCCATTTCACCAGGCCGTCCGCCGACCTGCTTTTCGAATCGGTGGCTCACGCCTACGGCGAGCGCGCCATCGCCGTGGTCTTGACCGGCACCGGCAGCGACGGCTCGATGGGCATACTGGCGGTCAAGAAGCGCGGCGGGACCGTGATCGTCCAGGATGAGGCCACCTCGGAGTTCTTCGGCATGCCTTCGGCGGCGATCCGGACGGGAATGGTCGATTTCGTGCTGGCACTCGACGAGATACCGGGCGCGCTACGCACGCTCGTGATGGGCGAGCCGGCGGATTGAGCCTGCAACAAGACCACGACTTCGAAGTCCTGCTCGAGTACTTGCGTCAAAGCCGCGGGTTCGACTTCACGGGCTACAAGCGATCGACGCTGGCCCGGCGAGTCGGTAAGCGGGCCCATCAGCTCAACAGCCAATCCTTCGCCGATTACCTGGACTACATCCAGGTGCACCCAGACGAGTTCGAGACGCTTTTCAACACGATCCTGATCAACGTCACGGAGTTCTTCCGGGACAAGGCCGCCTGGGATGTCCTCGCAAAGGAGGCGGTCCCGCGCATCCTCTCCAAGGACGAGAGCCAGCCGATCCGGGTCTGGAGCGCGGGCTGCGCGTCCGGGGAGGAGGCCTACAGCATCGCGATCCTGCTCTGCGAAGCTCTGGGCGCGGAGCAGTTCGGCAAGCGCGTCAAGATCTACGCCACCGACGTCGACGAGGAGGCGCTGGCCACCGCTCGGACCGGGTACAGTCTCGAGGCGTTGGGGTCTGTCGGAGAGGACCTGATCCCCAAGTACTTCGAAAGCCAGGGGGGGCGTTACGTGTTCCGGACCTCCCTCCGGCGCGCCGTCATCTTCGGCCGCCACGACCTGATCCAGGACGCGCCAATTTCCCGGCTCGACCTGCTCGTCTGCCGCAACACGCTCATGTACTTCACGGCAGAGAGTCAGGGGCGGGTGCTAACGAATTTCCACTACGCCCTGAACGACGCTGGTTACCTGTTCGCCGGGCGCGCGGAGATGCTCTTGACGCACGCTGACCTCTTCACGCCGCTCGACATGAAGCACCGGATCTTCACCAAGGTGCCGCGGGTGCCGGTGGGTGACCGGGTGCCGCCGGCCCAGCTGGGAAACGTCGACTTGGGCAACACCGCCATCCACAAGGCCCGGCTGCGCGAGATCGCGTCCGACCTCCCCGCGGTTCCCCAGCTGCTCCTGGACTCGCAGGGTGTCCTCGTCGCGGTGAACAAGCCGGCGCAAGCCCAGCTCGGCGTCTCTCAGAAGGACATCGGGCGGCCCTTGCGGGATCTCGACCTCTCATATAAACCTCTCGAGCTCCGCTCGCAGATCGACCGCTCCAGCCAGCAGCGGCAACGTGTCGAAGTCGACCGCGTGGAATGGCCCCAGGCCGACGGCTCGGTGCGCTACTACCAGGTGCGGGTGGAGCCGCTGGTCGAGGAGGACGGCGACCTCGCGGGCACCAGCATCACCTTTCGCGACGTGACCGAGGCCGAGCGACTGCGTAAGGAGCTGGAGCGGTCCAACCAGGAGAAGGAAACCGCCTACGAGGAGCTGCAGTCGGCCAACGAGGAGCTGGAGACCACCAACGAGGAGCTGCAATCGACCATCGAAGAGCTGGAAACGACCAACGAGGAGCTGCAATCCAGCAACGAGGAGATGGAGACGATGAATGAGGAGCTCGAATCGACGAATTCCGAGCTCCAGGCGATCAACTCCGACCTCCGGGTGCGGACCGATGAGGTGGATCGCCTCAACACCTTCCTGGACTCGATCCTGACGAGCCTCAAGGCTGGCGTCGCAGTGCTCGACAAGGACTTTCGCGTGCTCATCTGGAACGCCCGCCTGCAGGACCTCTGGGGACTGCGTCCCGAGGAAGCGCTGAGCCAGGACTTCTTTGAGCTCGACCTCGGATTGCCCCTGGACCTGCTGCGCCAGAAGGTGCTGAGAGTGGTTCGCGGCGAGGCTCCGAACCTCGTCGACGTCGTCAACGCCACCAACCGCCGCGGTAAGCTCATCCGCTGCCAGGTGTCGGCGACCCGCCTCGCAAGCATCGACGGGGCGGGCGTGGGCGTTGTGCTGGTCATGGAGGAAGTTGACGACAAAGCCTGACGCAAGGGGTTTCACAGGACCAGGGTTATACGTAGACTTGACAGGGATCCTGTAATGACTGGCCGGCCCGTCACGCGCGTGGAGCTGGAGCTGGAAGTGACGGCTGCCCGCCAGGCGCTGGACCACCTCTCCGAGGTAGCGCGGGACCCGGCCCTGAGCCAGAACGGGCTATCTCGCACGGTGGAGCAGCTCGAGGCCGCGATCGAAGAGCTGGCCGTAGCGGCGGAGGAGCTCCAAAGCGCCAGGTCCCGGAGCGTCGAGCTCGCGCAGGAAGCCGGGCGCGAGCGGCTGCGCTACAAGGAGCTCTTCGAGCTGGCCCCCGACGGCTACCTGGTCACCGACGGCGACGGCGTGATCCAAGAGGCCAACCGGGCGGCGGGTCAGCTGCTTGGCGTCGGGCCCGACCTGCTCCATGGCAAGCCGCTCGTGCTCTTCTTTCCGGAGGAAGATCGCGCGGCCTTCCACCGCCGGCTGCGGACTCTTCATTCCTCGAAGATGGTTTCCGAGTGGGAGGCCCGGCTGGTTCCCCGCGGGGGCGAGGCTCGCCCGGTCAGCATCCGCTGCGGCGGCAGCCAGGCGGAACCGACGGCCGCGCTGCGCTTCTTGATCCATGACCTCACCGCGGTCCAGCGAGCCGAGGAACGTGAAAAGGCCACGCTGCGTGAGCACAGCCAGCGGATGGCATCTCTCGAGCGCACCAAGTCAGACTTCTTGAGGCTCGCATCGCATGAGCTGCGCGGGCCGCTGGCGGTCCTCCGTGGCTACCTCTCGATGATGAGCGACGGATCCCTCGGCAAGCTACCGCCAAAGGCGGGCAAAGCGCTGCCGGTGATGGCGGCCAAGCTCCACCAGATGCAGAGGCTGATCGCCGAGATGCTGGATTCGGCGAGGCTTGAGGACAGCCGCCTGGAGCTGCGGAAGGAAACCTTCGACCTGGTGCCCGTCGTGCGCAACTCGGTCGAGGTCCTCCTGCCGACAGCCGGTAAACACCACGAACTGCGGATCAGGGCCCCTCGCCAGTTCAGCGTGCACGCCGACCAGGGACGGGTGGAGACGATCCTGGCCAACCTCCTGGACAACGCCATCAAATACTCCCCTGACGGCGGTCGGGTGGAGATCCAGGTCGCCGGCTCCAACGCGGAGGCGCTGGTTTCGGTGACCGATCCTGGCGTCGGCATCGCGTCGGAGGACCTAAGCACCGTGTTCCGGCCTTTCGGCCGCGTGGTGACGCCTGACAACAGCCACATTGGCGGCACCGGCCTCGGCCTCTACCTCTGCCGCGAGCTGGCGCGAATGCATGGCGGTGAGCTGGAGCTGGCGTCGAAGCCTGGCGTCGGAACTACAGTGACGCTTCGCCTGCCGCGAGCGGCGGCGGCGAGCGCACGGACCGCCTAGCGCCTGAGCGGCGGACCGTCACCTGGCCGGGTCGGCTCTCTGGATCACCCGACAGATTCGTTCCTGCGGCGTCACCCACCTGACGCGGCGCGGGGAGGACTCGCCGGGTCCGGGATGGTGAACCTGGAAGAGGCAATTCGCCACAATTTGACGTCGAACTGGCGTGATTGCATGAATATGCATCGTCAAGGCATTTTCATGCAGCCAAAAAATGGACTCCAGGAGCCAGTTTGGGTGCTTACATCGAGCCGTACAACCTAGCCGGTGTTCTGGAGGCCTGCCGCGACCCCGTTCACCGTCAGCAGCACGAGATCGGCCAGGCGCCCCTTCTCCCCGCCCTGCCGGAGCTCGCGCAGGAAGCGCAGTTGAAGGAAGGAGAGCGCATCGACATAGGGGTTGCGCAGGTCAACGGCCCGTCGTAGCACCGGTCGTCCGGCCAGCATCCGGTCATGCCCGGTGACTTCCATCACCAACCGGCGCGAGAGCCTGAACTCGTCCCGGATCAGCTCGACCAGGTCGGCCCGGTCGCCCAGCCTGAGGTAGAGGCCGGCGATCATCGGGTCCGCCTTGGCCAGGCTCATCTCGGCGTTGTCGAGCAATGAGCTGAAGAAGGGCCACGCCGCGTTCATCTGCCGGATCCGCTCCGCGCCGTAGCGCCGGCTGACCGCCTCCAACCCGCTGCCAAGGCCGTACCAGCCGGGCAGGTTGCAGCGGTTCTGCGTCCAGGCGAAGACCCAGGGGATCGCACGCAAGGCTTCGAGGTCGCCGGCCTCCCCGCCCGGGCGCCGGGCCGGTCGGGAGCCGAGGCGCAGGTGGCTGATCTCTTCGAGCGGGCTGACGCGGCCGAAGAAGTCGGCGAAGCCAGGGCGATCGAGCAGGTCGCGGTAGGCCGCTTCGGACGCTTGCGCCATCAGGGCCGCCTCTTCGGCGAACTTCCTCTCCGCCTCCGCCAGCGCCGCCTCGTGCTCCGGCGTCGACGCCGTCAGCACGGCGCTCGCGACCTGCTCCAGATGACGCAGGCCGATGCTCAGGTTGCCGTAGCGCCCGAAGATGACCTCGCCCTGTTCGGTGACCTTGAACCGGCCCGCGACCGAGCCCGGCGCCTGGCCTCGAATCGCCCGGCCTGCCGGACCGCCGCCCCGCCCCACCGCTCCGCCCCGGCCATGAAACAACGTCAGGTCCACGCGGTTGGCGCGAGCCCAGCCCGCCAGGTCCGTCTGGGCCCGGTAGAGGGCGAGATTGGCGGCGAGGAAGCCCACGTCCTTGGTCGCGTCGGAGTAGCCGAGCATGACTTCCAGGCGCCGCCCGCGGCTTTCGATCCATTGCCGCCATTCGGGTAGGTCGAGCAGGCCGTCGAGCACCCCGGTTGCCTTCTCGAGGTCTGACCGGGACTCGAAAAGCGGCACCGGGTCCACCTGCAAGGTGCCGTCGGGGACGGCCTGCCTGGCCAGAGTCAGAACCGCCAGCACATCGTCGGGCCGGCGCGTGAAGCTGACCACGTAGCGGCGGCAGGCCTCCAGGCCCCAGCGTGCCTGAAGCTCGGCCATGACGCGAAATGTCTCGAGAACCTGACGCGACTCTTCCGATAGGGGCTGGCCAGACGCAAGCTCGTCGAGGGCTGCCTGGAGGACCAGGCTGTGCTGGCGGACCTCCAGCGAAGCCAGGTGGAAACCGAAGGTCTGCGCCTGCCAGACCAGGTGCTGGAGCTCGCCGTAGGCAAGCCGAGGCGCTTCCGCCCTGACGAGAGAGTCCTGCACCAGCGCGAGATCGGCCAGATAGGCATCCACTTCCGGATAGGCGGCCGCTTCCCGCAACCGCGTCGCCCGAAGCCGCTCGGCTGCGTGCAGGAGCTTGCGGCGGTGCGGCTCGCCGGGTGAGCGCTGCCGGATCTCCGCGGCGCGCCTGCCGAGGCCGGCCTCGTCTTCGGAAAGCGAGGCGAGCAGTTCGGCCGAGGGCGGCGTGGAATCCTGGGAGACGGTCAGCGAACGGCCGACCCTTCGGGTCGCGGCCTCCAGCCCCAGGAGGATGTGCTCGGCCTGGACCTCGAGCGTGGCCCGGGTCACTTCGTGGTCGACGGCCGGGTTGCCGTCCCGGTCGCCGCCGACCCAGGTGCCCCAGCGCACAAAGGCGGGGAAGGCAGGCGGTCGCCGCCCACTTTCGTCTGGGCCGGCGAGGGCCCGGTCGAGCTCTCGATAGAGCAGCGGTACGAGCCGGAAAAGCGTCTCGTCGAAGATCGACATGAGGCTGCGGACCTCGTCGAGCGGATCGGGTCGCTCCTGCCGCAGCTGAGCGGTCCGCCAGAGGATCGTCACGTGTTCTCGGAGGCCGCGTTCCGCGTCAGCCCGCTCGCCCGCCGAGAGCCTGGAATCGTCCAGCCGCTCCACCAGCTCCCAGATCCGCCGCAGGGCGTCCACCACCGCCCGGCGGCGCGCCTCGGTCGGGTGGGCAGTGAGCACAGGTCGGATCTCGAGCTTCTCGAGGTGGCCGCGAAGCGCAGCCTCGCCCTGAGCCGCCTGCAGCTCGGCCACGGTGACGGCCAGCGATTCGGGCACCGACGCTTGCGCCTGGCTGCGCGCGCGAAGCGTGCGCACGCGGTGGCGCTCTTCGGCCAGGTTGACTAACTGGAAGTAGACGGTGAAGGCTCGCGCCACCGATTCGGCGCGACCCAGGTCGAAGCCATCGACCATTGCCACGACGCCGGCCAGCAGCTCCTCGGCTCGCGGGCCGCGCGTCTGGCGCAGTTCGATCGTGGCGTGCCGCAGCCGCTCGACGTCCGCCAGCAGCTCCGGTCCTTCCGCTTCGGCCAGGACCTGGCCGAGGATGGAGCCGAGCAGCCGGACCTCCGCGCGCAGCGGTGGGGGCATCTCCTCGACAGCTCCGCGCCGGGTGGCCTGTGACATGCCCGAGATCCTACTGTCCTCCGGAACAGCACCTCGAGAGGCTGGGTTTCAAAGAGACGGATGGCTGACTTCAGTCCGGAGGCGCTCGCAGCCGCCGCCAGGGAGCGCGAGGTCCAGCTGGTCACTACCGGCCGCAAGAGCGGTGAGCTTCGGCGGGTCGTCATCTGGCTGACGATCGACGGGCGCCGGCTTTTCATCCGGTCGGGCGGCGGCCTCAGCCGGCACTGGCCGCAGAACCTGCTGGCCGGCGGGCCGGCCGCGCTCCAGCTGCGCTCCCTGGAGATTCCGGTGCGAGCCCGGCACGTCACCGACTCCAGCGAGGCTCGCGCCATCTCCGGTTATGTGGCGCGCAAGTACGGCGCCTCCGTTCGGCGCTCGAGCGAGGGTGAGCCGCTCACCCCCGGTGAGCAGGCGACTTTCGAGCTACTCCCCGCCTAGGGAAGTGAGGCAGAATCTCCGAGCGCTGCGTTTGAAAGGGCCACTTATGATGGACGCCCTCAAATGTTGTCGAGCCTAGCCAACCCTGAGCATTGGGTCCCACTCGCCGTCATCGGGCCGGCCATCGTGGCCGTCCTGGCGGTTGCCGAACTGCGTCCGGGCCCCTGGATCCTGCCCGGCGCCAAGGTGCTTGCGGTGGGCACTCTCCTGGCCGAGTTCTGCTGGTGGGGGGCCGCCATCGTCGAGCATCGCTGGTACCTCAAATACAACCTGCCGCTCCACCTCTGCGAGTTCGGCTCGTTCATGCTCGCGGGAGCGCTCTGGTCCCGCCGCCGGCTGCTGGTCGAGATCAGCTACTTCTGGGGCGTCGGTGGCACGCTGCAGGGCCTTTTCACCCCGGACATACCAAGTCACTTCCCGTACTTCGTCTACTTCCAGTACTACGTCGAGCACGGCTTTATCGTGCTCGGCGCTTTCTACCTCGTGATCGCGATGCGGATCTTTCCGGCGCCCGGCGCCGTGCTCCGGGTGTCCACTTTCACCGCAGCCTATGCCGTGGTGGTGGGGCTGGTCGACTACGTCACCGGCGGCAACTACCTGTTCCTGCGCCGGATTCCGGCCACCGGCACGCTCTTCGACTACCTCGGGCCCTGGCCCTGGTACATCGTCAGCTGCACGATCCTGGCCGTGCTGATCTTCACCCTCCTGTATCTGCCTTTCCGAAACGCGAACCGGCTGCCGGTTGATCTCGCCCACGCTCAGTAGAGCCGTCCGCGGGCGGCGGCCCAGCGCGTTAGTCGACCTGGCGCGCCTGCTGCCGAAGGACGGGCTCGGGCTCTACGCGAGCGGCGCCGACCTCTTCAGCAACGCGATCTTCGGCCGCGATTCGGCGATGGCCGCCGACTACCTCCTGCGCCTGCGGCCGGACGTGGCCAGGGGGGTGATCTTGAAGCTGGCACAGCTCCAGGGCACGCGGCTGGCAGCGGCCGGTCCCGAGAGCAACGAGGAGGAGCCAGGCAAGATCCACCACGAACATCGGCGCCTATACGTCGACGGCCGCCGAGTCCGGCATCGCTCCGCCAGGATCCTGCAGCAGCTGTCCGCTATCTGGGGCGGGGAGAAGACGTCGCTGACCTATTACGGCAGCACCGACGCGACGCCCCTCTTCGTGCGCACGGCTGTCCGCTACTGCAAGCACCGCGGGGACGCGATCCTGGGCGAGCCGGTGGTCCGCCGTGACGGGACCCGGGTAACGGTCCGGGACAGCGTCCTTGCCGCCGTCGATTGGATCACCGGCAAGCTCGACGAATCGCCGATCGGTTTGGTCGAGTTCCAGCGCCGCAATCCCAGCGGCATCCCGTTTCAGGTCTGGAAGGACTCCGGCACCTCCTACCTGCACCTCGACGCGACCATCGCAAACTGGGACGCGCCCATCGCCGCCCTCGAGGTGCAGGCATATGCGTATGACGCGCTGATCGGCGCGGCTCACCTTTTCGGCGACTCCCAGCTGGCAGCCGGCTGGCGGGAGAGGGCACAAGCCCTGCGCGGCAACATCTTCAAGTGCTTCTGGATGCCCGGCGCCGGCTACTTCGCGATGGGTCTCGATCGCAACGCGAGTGGAACCCCGCGCTGGATCGAGAGCATTGCGTCAAACGCGGCGCTGCTCCTGGACACCTCGATCTTCGACGGACTGCCTGATGCCGAGGAGTACATCGAAGCGGTGGCGCGCCGCGTCACAGGGCCGGAATTCCTGACCGAGGCCGGCATCCGTTGCCGATCGCTGAACGAAGAGGAGCTGGTCGACTTCCAGGACTACCACGGGACGTGGACCGTCTGGATGAAGGAAACCTTCGATGCTACGAGGGGGCTCTACCGCCAGGGCCTGCCAGCCCTCGCGAGCCAGCTGGCGGTGCGCTTGCTCAACGCGGTGAACACGGCAGGCGCCCACGTCGAGTTCCTTTATGTGAGCCCCGACCAGCGCGTGATGTACGACTTTCGGGGCCGGGATCCGCGCAGCTCGCAGGCGACCGAGATCGTCGCGACGAACGTGCCGGAGCAGCCGCTGGCGTGGACGCTGAGCGCCGCGTTGGCGTTGAAGTGGCTGCTTGGCTCCAAGCGCGATCTCTACGCGCCTGTGGACTGGTCGGGACCGCGTCCCTCTCGTCCCCAGCTTGATGCCCGGCTGCTGCGCGACACGCCGCGGCTGCCCCTGCTCAGCAGCGTGGACGAGTTCGCATCGGCGTACGAGCGGCGCGGCGACTTCGTCCTCAATCGTGCCCTTGGGCACGAGCGCGACCTGGCCGCCCGGGCGCGCCACCGAACCCGGGCCTGACGGGGTCTGCGCGCAGCCTGCTGAACGGCGAGCCCTACCTCGCTCGTCGATGCAACAGCCGATCCGCAACCTACCTATGATCGCGGCCATGGGCTGGCGGCTGAGCGCTTTCGGAGACGAGGTGGCCGCCGGGCCCGCCGAGCAGGCGACGGCGCTGCGCGACCTGGGCATCCGGCACGTCGAGGTCCGGTCGGCCTGGAGCGTGAACGTGGTCGATCTGGGCAGCGAGCGGCTCGACCGGCTGGCCAGAGAGCTGGCGGCGGCCGGGATCGGCGTCTCCGCGATCGCCTCGCCGGTCGGAAAGAGCGAGCTGGGGGCTGACTTCGAGGCGGAGACGGCCAGGCTGGAAGCAGCTCTTGACGCCGCCGAGCGGCTCGGGTCTCAGCTCGTGCGCGTCTTCTCTTTCTATGTGCACGGGCGCCACGATTCGACCCGGGACGAGGTCTTGAGACGGCTCGACCGCCTGACCGGCCGGGCGGAGGCCCGGGGCGCCACCCTTGTGCACGAGAACGAGTCCTTCATCTACGGCGACACTCCAGAGCGCTGCCTGGAGCTCGTTGAGGCCATCGGGTCGCCGGCTTTCAAGATCGCGTTCGACCCGGCCAACTTCGTGCAGGTCGGCGCGGCGCCCTTCACCCGGGCCTGGCCGCTGCTCGCCCGCCATGTCGTCCACTTCCACGTCAAGGACGCCGTGGCAATCCCGGATGAGGCGACCCCGGAGGCGCTGATGGCCAGCGTCCGGCCGGCGGGCGAGGGCCAGGGCCAGCTCCGCGAGCTGCTCGGGGAGTTGGAAACGACCAGATACAGCGGTTTTCTCACGCTGGAGCCGCACCTCCAGGCCCGGCTGCCCGACCTGGACGGGGCCGCCCGGCTGCGGGTCGCCGCGGCAGCCTTGCAAGGCCTCCTGGTTCCCAGCTGATTGGATCCGCGCGCCACGGTCCGGCTCGGCCGGACCGACCTCCACGTCACCCGGCTCGGTCTCGGTTCGGCACCTCTGGGCATGCTCTTCCAGCCGGTCGAAGAGGAGGCAGCCCTGGCGGTCGTCGAGCGCGCACTGGAGCTCGGTGTCCGCCTCTTCGACACGGCGCCGCTCTACGGCTCTGGTCTGGCCGAGCGCCGCTTCGGCCGGGTGCTGGCAGGTCGCCCACGTGAATCCTTGGTGCTGGCAACCAAGGTGGGCAGGCTGATCCGAGGGGGCGAGCCGGTCTTCGACTTCAGCTACGAAGGCGTCCAGCGCTCGCTGGCGGAGAGCCTGGAGCGCCTCCGGCTCGACCGGGTGGAGATCCTGCACATTCACGACCCAGACGATCAGTTCGACGAAGCCCTGAGCGGCGCTTACCGCGCGCTGGCCGAGCTGCGCGAGGAGGGGGTGATCGCGGCCGTTGGGGCCGGCATGAACCAGGCGCCGATGCTGGCCCGTTTCGCGCGGGAGGGCGACTTCGACTGCTTTCTGCTGGCCGGGCGCTACACCCTTCTGGACCAGTCCGGGCTGGAAGAGCTGCTGCCGCTCTGCCAGTCAAAGGACATCGCGGTGATCATCGGCGGCGTTTACAACAGCGGGCTGCTGGCCGATCCAAAACCTGGCGCCCCCTACGACTACAGGCCGGCGCCGGCGGCTCTGGTGAAAAAGGCGCGGAGCCTGGCGGCGGTCTGCGAGCGGCATGGCGTCCCGCTGAAGGCGGCAGCCATCCAGTTCCCATTCGGCCACCCGGCGGTCACGACGGTTCTGGCCGGCTCCCGTTCAGTCCCTGAGCTGGACGAGAACGCGCGCCTCCTGGAGTGGCCGATCCCGGCCGCGCTCTGGGCCGAGCTGAAGGCCGAGCATCTGCTGGACGTGGCAGTTCCAACGCCGTGAGCTCGGGCCTCGTCGTCGATGCCCATCACCACTTCTGGCCGCAGCCCAAGCCCGAGCTTTACCCCTGGCTGACTGAGCCGCTGGCGGGCCTCCGGCGTCCCTTCGGCCCTGACGACCTGCGCCCCCTGCTGGAAGCCGCCGGCGTGGACCGCACGGTCCTGGTCCAGACCAGGTCCAGCCTGGACGAGTCCATCGACCTCCTGGCCACGGCTGCCGGGTCCGGCTTCGTGGCGGGCGTGGTGGCCTGGGTCGATCTCACCGACCCGGCGGTCCGGCGGGCGATCGCCCGGCTGCGCGCAGCGCCAGGCGGGGAGCGGCTCGTCGGGATCCGGCACCAAGCCCATGACGAGGCCGACGCGGGCTGGCTGGCGCGGGCGGAGGTGCACCAGGGCTTGGCAGCGGTGGCCGAGGCAGGCCTTGCCTACGACCTCCTCGTCAGGACTCCCCAGCTGCCGGCGGCCGTCGCCGCGGCGAGGGCGCACCCCAGCCTCCGGTTCGTGATCGATCACCTCGCCAAGCCGGGCATCGCGGCCGGTCCCGAAGACCTCGACTGGGCTGCCGGCATGATGCCCTTCGCGGACCTTCCGAATGTGAGCTGCAAGCTTTCCGGGATGGTTACCGAGGCGGACTGGGCCGGCTGGCAGCCGGCAGACCTGCAGCCGTACGTCGACAGGGTGTACTCCTGGTTCGGCGAGGACCGCCTGCTCTACGGCTCGGACTGGCCCGTCTGCCTGGTTGCCGCCGATTATGGCCGCGTCATGGACACCCTGCACCAGCTGCTGTCAGGCCGGTCGGCGGAGGCGCGGCGGAAGGTCTTCGGGGCCAACGCAATGCGGATCTATTCGCTTTGAAGAGATGAGCGTGTTGAGGGAGGAAGCGATGCGACTACAGGACAAGGTCTGCCTGATCACGGGCGCCGGCTCGGGTATCGGCCGCGCTACGGCCGAGCTGTTCGCCCGGGAGGGCGCGACCATTCTGGCCACCGACGTCGACGAGGCGGCGGCGCTCAAGACGGCCGCGGACGTGGCTGGACGTGGCTGGCGGCTGGACGTCACCGACCAGGCCTCCTGCGAGTCGGTGGTGGCGGAGGCGATCCGGCAGACCGGCCGCATCGACGTGCTCTTCAACAACGCCGGCATCGCCGGCGTGGGGCGGCTGCACGAGACCTCGCTCGAGCTCTGGGAGCGCGTCATGGCCGTGAACGTACGCGGGGTCTTTCTGGCCAGCCGGGCGGTCCTGCCGCACATGATCGAGCAGCGCTCCGGCTCGATCGTCAACATGTCCTCCTGCATCGCCGAGATCGGGCTCGCCGAGCGCGCGAGCTACGGTGCGTCAAAGGGCGCCGTGCTGGCTTTGACGCGCTGCATGCAGGCGGACTACGCGCAGTTCGGGATTCGCGTCAACGCTCTCCTGCCCGGCACCATCCACACACCGTTCGTCGACCGCTACCTGAAGGAGTCTTACGCCGACCCGCAGGTTGGCCTGGAGACCATCAAGAAGCGCCAGCTCCTGGGAGAGCTGGGCCGGGCCGAGGATGTCGCCTACGCGGCGCTCTACCTGGCCAGCGACGAGTCGCGCTTCGTGCTCGCGACGGCGATGTACGTGGACGGCGGCGTGCGCGGAGCCAAGTAGCCCGGGCGAGAGGGTACGCCCTTAGGGAAAGACGCGAAACCAGCGCAGGCTGAGGAGCCCGCCCAGGAGCAGAACCACCGCGCCGGCGATCATCGTCGCGACGGTGATGTCCACGCGCAGGAACTGCCAGGCGAACTCCGAGCCCAGGCGCTGGTAAATCTGGTTCAGCTGCCCAGCCGCCTGTGCGTAGTAGTACTTGCCGCCAGTCGTTGTGGCGATGTTCTGCAGCGCCGTCTCGTCCACGCCGTCGACCTGCTGGCCGTGCACGTAGGTCGTGGCGCCGCGCTGTCCGACGCCGATCGTGTCGATCGGAATCCCGCCGGCCTTGGCGCTCTGCGCCGCCACCATCGGGTCAACACCTGCGTTCGAGGAGCCGTCGGTGAGCAGCACGATCATCGCCGGCGACTGTCGCGCCGCCGAGGCGGTGCTGCGCCTGCCCAGCTGCTGCACCGCGAGATCGATGCCGTCGCCGATCGCGGTGCCGCCGCCCGGCCGCAGCGTGTCCAGCGCGGACGTCACGTTGGAACGGTTGTCCGTCAGTGGCGTGATGAGGGCGGCGCGCTCGTTGAAGCTGACCAATCCGACCCGGGCATTGCTGGGCAGCGCCGTGATCAGAGATCGCGCGGCCGTGGTGGCGGCGTCAAGACGGGAAGGCTGGACGTCGGTCGCCTGCATGGAGCCGGAGACGTCGATCACCAGTATCACGTCGGCCTGGTTGCGCGCCACCTCCAGGTTCAAGATCGGACCGGCAGCCGCGAGCAGCAGGCCGGCGATGCCGAGGAGGAAGAAGATCGGCGGCAGATGGCGCCGGAAGCGCGGCGGGTGCGGAACCACCGAACGCAGCAGCTCGAGATTGGTGAAACGGACTGCGTAGGCGCGGCGGCGGCCTTGCATCAAGAGGTAGATGCCGGCCAGCGCCGGGACTATGAGCAGCCCGAGCAGCCAGAGAGGGTTCTGGAAGCTCATCGGACGCGCGCTCCAGGCCGCCAGCGCGCCTGCGCCGCGATCGATCTCAGAAGGCGGATCAGCTGCCCGAGCACGTCCTCAGAGGTGGTCACCTCGATCGGGAAGGCGCCCGCGGCGAGGATCTCGGCGCGCAGCTGGGCCTGACGCTCCGCCGCGGCCCTCTGAAAGCGGTCGCGGAGCCTGCTGCTGCGCGTGTCCACCTCGAGCTGGCGGCCGGTCTCGGGGTCTTCGAAGGTGACCAGCCCGACGTCCGGGATCGCCTGCTCGCGAGGGTCGGTGATCATGGCCGCCACGACCTCGTGCTTCAGCGACAACGCGCGCAGGTGCAGCTGCCAGCCGGGCGGCGACTGGAAGTCGCTCACGACCAGGAGCAGGGACGGGCGCCGGATGATGCGCGCCGCCGTGGTCAGGGCCGCGGCCAGGTCGGTGGGACCGTCCTCACCAGGGCCAGGCGCCCGGCGTGCTTCCGCCATCAGGGCGGACCGCGAGCGGCGGCCGGACGACGGCGGTAGAACCTTTCCCACGGCGCGGTCGAAGGTGATCGCGCCGACCCGGTTGCCGCGCCGCGCGAAGAGCACGGAGGCGGCTACGACCAGGTCCGCCGCAGCTTCGCGCTTCAGGCAGAGCGCGGTTCCCCAGTCAAGGGACCGGCTGGTGTCGACGAGAAGCCAGGCGTCCAGCCCCCGGTCGGGGTGCGCCAGCCTTACGAAGGTCCGGCCCGAACGGGCGGAGAGGCTCCAGTCGATCTGGCGAGGATCGTCACCGGGGACGTACTCGCGAGCGTCCGCGTACTCGAGACCGGCCCCGAGCCCGCGCGAGCGCTCTTCCCCTGACGGATGCACACCGAGCCGGCGCATGACCGGCCAGCGCAGCGCGCCCAGCCGGTACTCGATGGGCGGCGCCTTGGGCGCGTCCGGCTTGCGGTCAGGCATGCCGGTCCCGCATGTCCAGCTGAGGTGGCGGGTTCCGCTCCAGCAGAGCGGCCACGATGTGCTCAGCCGTGACGCCGGCCGCGATGCCTTCATAGCTGAGGAGCAGCCGGTGCCGGATCACCTCAGGCGCCACGTCCCGGACGTCCTGAGGCAGCGCGTACTCGCGGCCCCTGATGAAGGCCAGGGAGCGGGCGGCCGCCACCAGGTGGATGGTGGCGCGGGGGCTGGCCCCGTAGGCGATCGCCGTGGCGAAGTCGGGCAAGCCAAGCTCGGCTGGTTGCCGGGTGGCCGTGGTCAGCCTCGCCGCGTAGGCCACGACGGCCGGGTCGACATAGGTCTCGGCGGCGGCCTTCTGCATCTCGGCGAGCTTTTTCAACGTCAGCACCTGGCGGAGCTCGACGGCCGGCCCGGTGATGCGGTGGACGACCACGACCTCCTCCGGATAGGTGGGATAGCCGACCAGGACCTTGAGCATGAACCTGTCGATCTGCGCCTCCGGCAGCGGGTAGGTGCCGTCGGCCTCGATGGGGTTCTCAGTCGCCAGCACGATGAATGGCTCCGGGATGGGGAAGGTCTCCTTGCCGATCGTGACCTGGTGCTCCTGCATGACCTCCAGGAGGGCGGACTGCACCTTCGCCGGTGCGCGGTTGATCTCGTCGGCGAGCAGCAGGTTGCAGAAGATCGGTCCCAGCTCGGTCGAGAACTCGGCGTTCCGCGGGTCGAAGACGCGCGTGCCGACGAGGTCGGCGGGGACCAGATCCGGTGTGAACTGGATGCGTCCGAACTTGCCCCCCACCGCGGTAGCCAGGGCCTTGACGGTCGCCGTCTTGGCAATGCCCGGCACGCCCTCGATGAGAACGTGACCCTGGGCGAGCAATGCCACCAGGAGCCGTTCCAAAAGCAGGTCCTGGCCGACGATCAGGCGCTTCACCTCGAAGAGGACCTCCTCCAGCGGTGAGGGTCGGGAGGTGGGCGCGTGCGGCGCCGGCGCAGGTGGCCGCGCGTGGGCCGGCGGGTAGGGTGGCGCGGGCAGGGCCGGCTGGGACACGGGCGGTGCAGGGACCGTTTCAGGGGCGGGCTGGGGCTCTTCCATTTCAGGTTCTCCTTTCTTGGCTCAGGGGGTTCTTGTCAGCTCAGGGAGTGATCGGCCGCTCGCCGAGCGTCACGGTGACCGTCTTGGTCTGGCCGGTTGCCGAGCGCAGCGTCACCTTGACCGTGTCGCCCGGCTTGTAACCGGAGAGGACCTGGCTCACCGCGTTCGTGTCAGCCACGCCGTGCCCCCCGATGTCGGTGATCGTCCAGCCGGCCTGGATACCCGCCTTGTCGGCAGGTCCACCGGCCACCACGCTCTGGACGTTCGCGCCGCCAGAGGTGTCGTCGCGGGTCGTGATGCCGAGGTAGGCGCGGTTTGTATGTGTGACGGTGCCGCTGCCGATCAGCTGGTTCGTGATGTCGACCACCTGGTTGCTCGGGATCGCGAAGCCGATGTTTTCCGAAGGCTGGCTCGGCGGGCTCGATGGGCTCGACGGCTGGCGGTCACTGCCGGAGAGCGTCGGGACCCCGATCACCTGGCCGGAGATGTTGACGAGAGCCCCACCGGAGTTGCCTGGGTTGATTCCCGCGGTGGTCTGGATGAGGTCGGTCAGCGTGACGCCGTTGCCCTCCGACTGCGTGCGGCCGGTGGCGCTCACGATGCCCTCGGTGACCGTGCCGGCGAGCCCGTAGGGCGCTCCGATGGCCAGCACCACGTCGCCGACCACGACTTTCGAGGAGTCGGCGAAGGCGGCCGGCTTGAGCGAGCCCGCGTCCGCCCTGATCACGGCCAGGTCGTTCTGTGTGTAGGAGCCCACGAGCTGGGCCGGATACTGGCGCCCGTCGGAGGCGATGATCGTGATCACGCTCGCGCCGGAGACGACGTGCGCGTTGGTGACGATGTCGCCGCGGCCGTCCAGCACGATGCCAGACCCGATGCCGTTGCCGACGTTGACCTCGACGACAGACGGCGAGGCCTGCGTCGCGATCTTGCGGAGCGTGTCCTGGAACTGGCTCAAGGCGCCCGTGCCTGGGGCGGGGTTGACAGGCGCCGGGGCGGGCGACCCGGTCACGCCAGGGCTCGGCTGGGTCGCGGTCGACCCCGTCGCCGGTTTGCCGCCGCGCGCCGCCTGCGAAGTCTCCGTCGGGCTGGCGAAGCGGATCCCGGGGACCGAGCAGCCTGCCATGAGCAGCACAGCTACGCTTGCCAGCAGGAGCGGCCGGAGCCGGCGTCTCAACCCCACGAACGGAAACTCTGACCCTTTCTGCTTAAAGAAAGCTGAGCCGCCAGGGTGGGCGGTGAGGGCGCGGGTTAGCGGCGGGCGGCGCCGGCTCGGGTGACGTCGTGGCCCGCGTACATGCCGTCGATCTCTTTCGCGAAGCGCTCGGCGAGTACGCGCCGCTTCGGCTTCAGGGTGGGGGTCAGCTCACCGCCCTCCTCGCTGAACGTGTGCGGCAGGATCGTGAACTTTTTGACGGACTCCCAGCTGCCCAGGTCCTTGTTAGCGGAATCGATCGCGGCCTGGACCAGCTCGCGAACGCGGGGATCCTGAGCGAGCTCGTCAGGTGATCCCTCGATTCCGCGCCTCGCCAGGGCCGCCCAGTCGGGCACGATCAGGGCCGACACGAAGGGCCGGGCGTCTCCGATCAGGACCGCCCATTCGACCGCCGGGTCGCCCATCAGCCTCTCCTCGATCGGCATCGGGGCCACGTATTTGCCCGTCGAGGTCTTCATCAGCTCCTTCTTGCGGCCGGTGATCGTCAGGTAGCCGTCCGCGTCGAGGTTGCCAAGGTCGCCGGTTCGGAGCATCCCGTCCGCCATCACCTCGGCGGTCGCCTCCGGATTGGCGTGGTAGCCGAGCATCAGTCCCGGCGAGCGGACCATGATCTCCTGGTCCTCGGCGATCTTGATCTCCACGCCGGGCAGGGCCCGGCCGACGGTGCCCCAGCGATGGGCGACCAGGGTGTTCAGCGTCGCGCCCGAGCTGAGCTCGGTCATGCCCCAGCCCTGCAAGATCGGGATGCCGACGTCCCAGAAGAAGCGCTCGACCTCGATTCCCAGCGGCGCGCCGCCGCTGACGAAAAAGCGGAGCCGGCCGCCGGTCAAGCGCTCGCGCAGGCGACCGAGCACTAGACGGTCGGCGAGCGGGTGCTCGAGCGGCAGGTGCCGGCGACCCGCAGCGTGCGCCCACTCGAAGAGGCCCCGCCGCAGCGCACTGCTCGATCGCACCGTGTCAAGCACCCGCTCCCGCACCTTCTCGAAAATGCGAGGGACGCCCAAGATCACAGTCGGCCGCGCGGCTGCCACGTCGTCGACCAATCGGTCGACCCCACGCGAGATCCAGATGGTCGCGCCCGCGCGGATGCCGACGCAAACGCTGGAGACGCGCTCGAAGACGTGCGCATAGGGCAGCGCCGAGAGGATCACGTCTTCCTCTCCGACGTGGATGGCGGCCAGGCTGGAGTCAGCCATATCGACCAGGTTCCGGTGGGCGAGCATGGCTCCTTTCGGTTCGCCGGTGGTTCCGGATGTATAGACGATGGTCGCCAGGTCGTCGCGCCCCAGCCGTCCCAGCCGGCGTTCCACCTCGGCCGCGTCAGCCTCGGCCGGCTCGGCCTGCAGCCAGGCCGCCACCTCCTCGTCGATCAGTCCGATCTGGAAACCGGGTCGCGGCTGGCCCAGCTTCTCCGCCAGCGCTGGCGTGGAGGCGATGGCGAACACCGCCTCGCTGTTCTTCAAGATGGAGTGCACGCTGGCCGGCGGGCTGCTGGTGTAGATCGGAACCGTGACCGCGCCGGCGGCCTGGACACCGAGGTCGCAGAGCAGCCACTCGGGGCGGTTCTCGGAGATCAGGGCAACCGTGTCGCCCGGCCGGACGCCGGCCCTGACCAGCGCCGCCGCGATGCGGGACACGCCGGTTGCGCCCTCCTCCCAGGTGATGGTCCGCCAGTCGCCGTCGCGGTGGTGATGCAGCCAGGTGCGATTGCCGAGGCGAGCCGCCTGGGCGAAGAAGAACGCGGGCACGTTGGTCGGCTCCATCGCGGCTAAATCGTAGGTCCCCGAAGTCCGTCCTAACCGTGTACTCAGGTCCACGGATCAAGCTAGGAGCAATGCGCCTGCCGGGCCTAAGCTTGTCGGGGCTAAGAGGGATGGGGAGCCGGTCTGTGACCCGCGCTGCCGGCGCTGCTCAGTCGGCGCCAGAACAAGATCTGCAGACGGCCGCGCCTGCCGCGCCAGGGCGGCCGCTCGTAGAGGTGACCGGGTTGGCCAAGAGCTTCGGCAAGCTTGGCGTCTTCGACGAAGTCAGCCTCGCGGTCGGGCCCGGCGAGCTCGTGGTGGTGACCGGCTCCAGCGGATCCGGGAAGACCACCCTCCTGCGTCTCCTGCACGGCCAGCTGCGGCCCACCCGTGGGAGCATCCGGGTCGCGGGCCGGAGCCTGCACCGACTCTGGCGCCGCGGCCTCGGCCGCGTCCGCCGCGACGTCGGCTTCATATTCCAGGATTTCCGCCTGCTGCCTCGCTTGACCGCGCTCGAAAACATCATCCTGGCGCTTCAGATCAGCGATCCGCAGCTGCCTTACAGCGTCATCCGGCGGCGTGCGCTGGAGGTTCTGGAGGCGCTCAGCCTCGGCCATCGCGGGCGGGCCTATCCAGCCCAGCTGTCAGCCGGCGAGCAGCAGCGCGTGGCCGTGGCTCGGGCGCTGGCCGGCCACCCGCAAATCCTGCTGGCCGATGAGCCGGTCACCGCCATCGATGCGCAGAACGCCCACATCGTGGTGCGGCTCCTGGAAGAAGCCGCCGCCAACGGCGCGGCCGTGATCGTGGCTTCCCACCACAACGCTTATCGATCCCACCGCGAGCTGCGCCTGCCCGAGGGCAAGATCCTGCCCGGCCATCGCGGTCGCAAGGCTGGTGTTAGCGCCCAACCGGTCCGCCCGCGGCTCTGGCGCCGGCTTCTCGCGCTCTGCGCCAACAGCTTCCGGCTCGTCGTGCTGAGCGGCCTCCGGAGCTGGCGCCGTGACCTCCGCCTGATCGCGCCGGCGCTCGGTTCCATGGCGCTCCTGTTCCTGCTCTGCGGCCTGCTGTCGCTGGTCGGGGTGGCGGTCGCCGACGTCGGGGCCCGGGCCGCCGACCAGGCTTCTGTCGTGCGGGTCTACCTGGCGCCGGACGCGGCGCCGGCGGACGTAGCCGCGCTCAAAGCCCGCCTGGCCGCAGACCCCAGAGTCGAGTCGATCCGCGAAGTGAGTGCTGAGCAGGCGCTGCGGGAAGCCAACGGCCGGCCCGGGCTCGGCGCGCTGGCAAGCCTCTCCACCAGCAACCCGTTCCCGGCCAGCCTGGACGTGCGCGCGCGCCGCCTGACCGACGTCGGCACGATCGCCGCGTTGGCAAAGGGCGATCCGGCCGCCGACCCCTCTTATCCGACCTCCTACGACCCTGACGCCTACTCCCGCCTCCAGCGCATGGGTCTGATCGTCGGAGGCATCGGCGCCGGCCTGCTGCTGCTCTTCCTGTTCGTCGCCTACAGCGTCGTCGCGAACTCGATGCGGGCGATCGCGACGGCGCGTCGCGAGGAGGTGCTGGTGACCCGCCTGCTGGGAGCCCGGGGCTGGATGCTGCGGGGACCCTTCGTCGTTCAGGGCCTCGCTACCGGAGCTTTCGCGGGCGCCCTGGCCGCCGCAGTCGTCGCCGGCGGCTGGTTTCTCGCCGACCGTTTCGCGGCGGCGACTTACTCGCAGGTTCTCCCCGGCGCCGGCCCGGTCGCGATCCGGTTTGTGGTTGCCGGTCTCCTCACCGCCGGCCTCGTCCTGGGCGCGCTGACGGCGCTGCTCGGCTTCCGTCGGCTGCGGGCATGAAGCGCGCGGTCGGCGGCCTGTCCGTCCTGGCATTCGTCGCCCTCTTCCTCCAGGCCGGCACCGCCGCCGCTACCGGGCTTGCGCCGGCGCCGTCCCCTTGCGCGTCTCCGGTGGCCGGCACGTCACCTTCACCCAGCCCAAGCGCCAGTCCGACGCTGAGTCCGGCTCCGAGCCCGGCCCCGAGCCCCGCCGCGTCGCCGAGTCCCAGCCCGTCAGCCAGCTCTGCGCCGGCGCCGTCCGCCGCGCCGTCTGTGGCCGCGGGCATTCCTTGCCCGACTCCCGACCCGAATCAGGCCCTTTACGACCGCCTCCGGACGCGTGTGGGCGCCGATGTGGCGCGGACTCTGACCGCCCAGCAGCAGCTGAGCGCGTCCCTCGACGCGGCCGCGGCCAAAGAGGCAGCCTGGAGCGCGCAGGTCGCGGATGAGGAGAACCTGATCGCCGACCTGACCGACCGGATCTCCCAGCTGGACGATCAGATCGCGCAGACCCAGGGTCGTATCGACGACGAGCGGGTCCAGGTGAAAGGCCTCGCGCTCGCCCTCTACAGGCAACCGGACTCCTGGCTGCTCGTCCTGGCCCGAACGGGTAATCTCCGCGACGCCCTCCAGGCCGCGGCCGACCTCGTCATCGCCGGCGAGCGGGCTCACGCGGTCCAGGTCAGGCTGGAGGCCGATCTCGCCAAGCTCGCGACCGCCCGCGCGGCCCGTCAGGCGGAAAACGATCGCGCCAGCGCGATCCGCGACGACCTGACCTCGAAGGTTGCGGTCCTCGACGACCTGCTGAGCCAGCAGGCGGACACCAGCAGCCAGCTCGACGACCTGGTATCGAGGATGCGGGATCTGCTCAGCGGACTGACCGGGCAGCCCCCGGACGTGCAGGCAGGGCTCTTGAGCTTGCTGGAGCAGGTTCAGCGCGACCTCATCGCGAAGTCAGCGACGCAGGCCTGGAGCGAGGCGATCGCCGGCGCCAGCCGCGTGCCCGGCTACACGATGTCGTACATCACCGGGTCGACCAACCTGCATCTCTCCCTGCCGATCCAGGGCGCGCAGCTGACGCAACCTTTCGGCCCCACGGGTTTCTGGTTCGAGCCGGCGCTTGGGCGCTTTCCGCACTTCCATTCGGGCATCGACCTGGCGGCGGTGGAGGGCACTCCCGTGACCGCGGCCGCGGAGGGGGTGGTGCTTACTGTCGGGCACACGACGACCGGGTACGGCACCTATGTGATCGTCGGGCACCGCGGCGCGGCCACCCTTTACGGGCACCTGGACAGCACTACGGTCAAGCCTGGCGAGAAGATCCAGCGCGGGCAGCGCCTCGGATTCGAGGGCTCAACCGGCTACTCGACCGGACCCCACCTGCACTTTGAGGTCCGGGTGAACGGACAGCCGGTCGACCCCATGGCGTACTTCACCGAGACGCCGCCTGGCGCAACGAACCTGGCTGCTTAGGAGAAAGGGCATGAAGCTCCTGCTCGAGATCCTGCTGGCGATCTTCCTGCACCCGATCGCCTTCGTCCTTTGCGTCGTCAACATCCTGGGAAGGCGCGACCTGCGCGGCCTGCAGAAGGTGCTCTGGATCGTGGTCACCTTCATCTGGGGCCTCGGCCCCATCCTCTACGTTCTGCTCGGGGACGGCGCGTTCTGGTAGGTGAGCGTCTAACCTTCCCCGGTTGCTGAAGCGGTCACTCGCCCTCCTGCTCGGGGCTGCCCTGCTAATCGCCGGCTCCTGCGACGTGCCCTTCCTGACGCCCGCCAGTGCCGCCTTGAACCTGAGGGACGGCCAGGTGAACGTCCAGCTGGACCAGCCGCTCATCCTGCGCTTGAGTCGCACCGTCCAGTCCAACCTGCTGTCGAAAGCGTTCCTCATCATGCCCACGACCGATGGCTCGCTGGAATCTCAGCCTGACGGGCGCAGCTTCACCTTCCGGCCGACGCGGGGCTGGCTGGAACTGACCGAGTACCACGTCTACCTGGCCGGGTTCCGCGACTCCGGAGGCAGCGTCGCCGGCCGCAGCTGGACGTTCCTCACCACGGTCATACCCCGCGTGCTGAGCGTCGCCAGCGCAGCTGGGACGGCGGTCGCCGAAGGGGAGGAGGTGGACCAGGGAAGTCCACTGACCCTCACTTTCAACAGCCGCATGAATCCCGCCGCGACAACCCTGACCGTGAACGGCAGCAACGTCGAGCCGACCTGGTCTTCAGACCACTACTCCGCCGGCGTCCCAACCGACGGCCTGCCCGCCGGCGCCGCTGAGCTGGCCCTCGTCGCAGGGCGGGACGACCTGGGCCACATCGCCGCGGCCTGGAAGTTCGAGGTCACCGTCGCTTTCAGCATCCATATCGCCACGACGCATGTCGGCTTCCCGGTGCTGATCCAGGTCCCCAACGACGGCTATGGCGCCCGGCCCCAGGCAGGCCTGCAAGCCGCGGAGATGGTTTTCGAGTATCTGACGGAGGGCGATATCACGCGCCTCACAGCGCTCTACACGGACGTGCCGGGCGTGGTGGGACCGATCCGCAGCGGGCGCCGGATTTCCTTCCGGCTGACCCGGCACTACCACGGCGCGCTCTTCCTTTCCGGACTCTCCAACGACGCCAACTCCGTTCTCCGGTCTGACCCGGTTCCCGCCATTTTCGAAACGGGCGGCTTCTATCGAGATCACAGCCGCTACGCTCCGAACAACCTGTTCATCAGCGGGGATGGGCTGGTCTACCTGGCCGGCGGGGTGCGGCTGCCGGACTTCGCCGTCACAAAAGTGCGGCCCAAGCTGAGCGGCGGGAGCGACGGCGGCGCTTTCGACGTCGCCGAGCACCACAGCAGCTACCGCTACGACGCCGTGACCGGTACCTACGGCAAGGTGGAGGACGGCCAGCAGATCATGGACGCGGGGCTGGGCCAGCCGGTCAGGGCCTTCATGGTGGTACTGATGCACACCAGGGAGTTCCTCGTGCGCGACATCGAGAGTGGCTGCTGCACCCACGGCCGGGACTTCGACCTCGATTCCAGCGGGACCGCCGAGTTCTGGTACCGCGGGCTCCACTACGGCGGGACCTGGTCGGCGGCGGATCGCTCCAGCCCGTTCGTATTCAGGCTCTCGGACGGGAGCGAGCTGACCCTGCCCAGGGGAATGGTCTGGGTCGACGTGGTCGGCGGCGGCTGACGGCCCGGCGAGGTAACGTCTTGGCGGGATGTACGCCTGGCTCGTCGTGGCTTTCCTGTGCGGCGCGGCTGCCGGCGGGTTGATTGCGTGGTACCTGCTCAGCCGCCGCGTCCGCCCGGCTGATGCTCCGGCCGCCAGCCGCACGCCCTCGCCCGTGCCTCCGCCGCCAGACCGGGAGGCCACCCTCGAGGTCGGCCACGCCGTCAGCTCTCTGAGCGAAACCTCCCAGCGGATGCTGACCGACCTGGAGCGCCGCTACGAAGGCCGCCAGGAAGCCGAGCCGGAGGCTCCCAAGCGGCGCCGGAAGACCCGGCCTCCGCGCCGAACCGGCTAGGTTGTAGAGGCTAAGTAGCGGGGTGGATGTTGGCGTTCAGGTGGAAGACGTTGTCCGGGTCATAAACCGCCTTGATCCGCGCCAGCCGCTCGTACTTGGCCGGACCGTAGCTGCTGCGGACCCGGTCGTCAGCGAACTCTGACTCGCCGTTGACGTAACTCCCGATTCCCAGCGCGTGCGGCTGGAGCGCGTCCCACAACGTCCTGACCCACTGCCGGTCGGCCGCCAGCACTTCGACGCTGTCCGCGAGCGCGATGATGAATACGGCGTAGCGCGGCGAACGGCCGCCACCAAATGCCGTCTCGTCTTCAGCGACTGCGCTGTACGCGCCGTCCAGCCTGTAGAAGAAGAGTGCTGACAGTGGCGACTGCTTGCGCGGGAGCTGCTCCGCCACCACCGAGATGGCGCCCTCGGAGAGATCTCCGAGATAGACCGACTTGTCGTAGCCGCGGAAGCCGAAGGCGTTGCCCTCATCGAACATCTTCAGCAGCTGCACGTACGGCAGAGGCGTCACCAGGTCGAAAAGAGGAGGCAGCTCTGCGCGGATCCGGCTCACGATCGCTGCATGCTCTTCCACCGAACCGAACCCCGTGACCAGCAGGGCAATGCCCGGCTGGAAGCGGTGCTGCTCCGGGACGAAAGGTTCCGGTGGCGCGTTGATGGCCGCGATCATGATGTTCAGCTCCGCCGGCAGAGTCGAAAAGAGATCGCGAGCCAGGCGCAGCACCTCGGCGGTCCGGTCGACCGACCAGAAGAAGAGGCCGAGCTGCACCATCGGCTCCAGCGGATGGAGCTTGAACTCGAAGGCTGTGACCACGCCGAAGTTGCCGCCTCCGCCGCGGATCGCCCAGAAGAGGTCGGGGTTGTCGCTCGCGGACGCCCTCAGGATCCGGCCGTCGGCCGTGACGACCTCAGCCGAGACCAGGTTGTCGATGGCCAGTCCGAACTTCCGCGTCAGCCAACCCATGCCACCGCCGAGGGTGAGTCCGGCGACACCGGTGTGGCTCACGAGGCCGCCCGTGGTCGCCAGGCCGTGGGCCTGGGTGGCGTCATCCCGGTCGCCCAGGGTGGCTCCGCCGCCGACCACGGCGCGCCGGGCGACTGGGTCAACGGTGACTTCCCGCATCAGGCTGAGATCGATCATGAGACCGTCCTCGACGATGCAGGCGCCGGCGGTGCTATGCGCTCCGCCGCGCACGGCAATCTCCAGGTCTTGGCGCCGCGCGAATCCGATGGCGGCGCTGACGTCGGCAGCGTTCGCGCAGCGGACGATCACCGCCGGACGCCTGTCGATGTCAGCGTTCCAGATGACCCGAGCCTCCTCGTAGCCAGGATCGCCGGCTTGCAGCACCTGTCCGGCTACCGCTGTTCGCAGGCTCTCGACATCCGGGCTCAGTACCTGTGCCATACCCTCTCCCTCCTAGCTTGTGGCGCCGCCCCCCGGCGAAGCCGCCGAATGAAATTCGTGTCAACTCGCCATCCCAGGCGGTTGCTGGGACAGCCTGCACCAGACTGGCCGCGAAGGCAAGGGGGACGTGATTACCCGTTAGACGAAGCGCACTTCCTGAAAGCCTTCCGCTGCCAGCTCCGGCATCGATTCCTGCAGATCCGTCCATTGCCGCCTCACCGCGTCTTCTTCGACGAGCCGGCCGGGACGCAGCCGGTTGCGCTCCAGGCAGACGAGGAGCGGCACATCGAAGACGAGCGCGACCGCGGGCCTGCTGAACCTTGACGCCAGCTGCAGGAACGGCCTCCGGTCGCGGGGCCTGACGTTGGTGGCGTCGATCACCGTCAGCCGGCCGCGCGGGAGGCGCCGCGCAACGATAAATCTAAGGATCGCAAAGGCCTGGCTGCTGGCGGTTTGGTCCGACGCGTCATCGGAGACCAGCTGCCGCGCGTAGTCCGAGGAGAGCACCTGGCTCGGTTCGAAGTTGGCCGCCGCGAAGGTCGATTTGCCGGCGCCGGCGGGACCGACCAGGAGGATCAGCGCCGAGGCCGGGTACGTCCCCTCCGGCGGGGCGTCAGAGGTCGGCGACGGCGGGGATGAGCTCGCGGCCGATGATCTCCAGCGGCTTGATCCGCCAGACGTCCTTCACGCTCCCGATCGCGGCCTGGATCCCCAGCTTGTTGAGCTGCCGGAGGCGGCCGATCATCGGGCCCAGCTTTTCGCCGTTCTCGCCTGCGTCGAAGTTGAACATGCAGGTCTTCTCGATCTCGTCGTAGTTGCGTCCTTCGGCTTCGCAGTGGGCCTTCAGGACGTCAAGCTTGCGTCCCACCTCCGGCGTCGGAAAGAGGTTGCAGGCGTCGGCGTAGCGGGCGACCAGGCGGAGAGTCTTCCGCTCGCCCATGCCACCGATCATGACCGGCGGATGGGGCCGGCTCAGGCTTTGCGGCGAGTTGAGCGGCCGCTCCAGCTGGAAGTGCTCGCCGCGATAGGGGGTGGTGTCGCCGGCCCACATCTGGAGGCAGATCTGGAGGGTCTCCTCCAGCCGTTCGAATCGCTCGGCGAGCGGCGGAAACGGAATCCCCAGACCGCGCGCCTCCTCCTCGTTCCAGGCGGCGCCGATCCCGAGCCAGGCCCGGCCTCCGGAGAGCACGTCGAGCGCGGTGACCGCCTTCGCCAGCATCCCCGGATGCCGGTAGGCTGCCGCCGTCACGATGGCGATGAGCTTGGCGCGTGAGGTCACTCCCGCGATGAACCCGAGCGTCGTGTAGGCCTCCAGCATCTCGCGCGTCTGGGCGCCGACAGAGCGGATCTGGAAGAGGTGATCCATAACGCCGATGAACTCGAAGCCGCTCTCGTCAGCGGCCCGGGCCACCTCCGCCAGGTCGGCGCCCAGCTTTGCCGGACCACCCGGCCAGGTGAAGTCCGGGACCTGGAGGCCGATCCGCAAAGTCTCCTAATCTTGACCCGAAGCTCGCCGGCGGGCGGAGATATGGAAAAGGAGAGGCCAGCAGATCCCCCCAAGGTCCTCCCCGCGTCGGGCCGCGGGAGGTCGGTGGGGGGAGAGTTCGAGCCGCCCTACCTGCACCCTGACTATGTCTCAACCATCGCCCGCGCGCCCCGGCGGCAGCTGGTCCGGCTGCCCCCGGAATGGTTCCATCGCACCCAGGGCCCCGCCTTCGGGCGTGTACCGGTTCGGCCGGCGGACGCCGATCTCACCCGCCAGCACCCAGGCGAGCCGCTTGGCGAGCGGATCATCGTCGCCGGGCGGGTTCTGGACGCGGACGGCTTGCCGGTCGCGGGCACGCTGGTCGAGGTCTGGCAGGCCAACGCGGCCGGCCGCTACGCCGACCCGGCCGACAGCCACCCGGCTCCCCTCGACCCGAACTTCAGCGGCGCCGGCCGCTGCCTGACCGATGCCGCCGGCCGCTACCGCTTCCTGACCGTCAAGCCGGGCGCCTACCCCTGGGCCAACCACCTGAACGCTTGGCGGCCGGCCCACATCCATTTCTCGCTCTTCGGCGCTGAGCTCGGGAGCCGTGTCGTGACGCAGATGTATTTCCCGGGCGATCCTCTCTTGCGCCTCGACCCGATCTTCCAAGCCATCCCCGATCCGCGCGGCCAGGAGCGCCTGCTGGCCCGTTTCGACCTCGAGCTGACTGAGCCCGCCTGGGCCCTCGGCTATCGCTGGGACATCGTGCTGCGAGGCCGCTCGGCGACGCCTCGAGAGGGCGGGGGATGAAGGGACCCACGCCGTCCCAGACAGTGGGTCCCTTTTTCGGCTTCGCGCTGCCTTTCGCCGGCGATTCCGAGTCGGGCAGGACCAGCGACGGCGCCGCCAGGCTGAGGATCGAAGGCCAGCTGCTGGACGGCGCCGGCGAACCGGTGCCGGATGGGCTGCTGGAGGCCTGGCAGGGAGAGCAGTTTGTGCGCTGTGCGACCGACCTCGAAGGCGTCTTCCACTTCACGCTCAGCAAGCCCGTGCCGCTGCCCGGCCCGGACGGCTCGACGCAGGCGCCGCACCTGAATCTGAACGTCTTCGCTCGCGGCCTCCTACGGCATTTGGTGACGCGGATCTACTTCCCGGACGAGGGGGTCGCAAATGCATCGGACTGGGTCTTGAGCCAGGTCGAGCCTGGCCGGCGAGTAACCCTGATCGCCCAACCCGACGAAGGGAACCTGCGCTTCGACGTCCGCCTCCAGGGCGAAGGGGAGACCGTCTTCTTCGAGCTCTGACCGCGGCTCCCTTAGCGTCCGACCTCCACCCGGCGCCCTTCTCGGGCGGACTCCAGGATGGCGTCGCAGATGACCGCCGCCCGGTAGCCGTCTTCGAAGGTGGCGCCGAGAGGCGCCACGTCGCGGTCGTTGGCGATGGCGTCCAGCAGGTGCGCGATCTCGTGCACGAAGGTGTGCTCCCAGCCGATCACGTGCCCCGGCGGCCACCAGTTCTTGATGAAAGGATGCTCGGGCTCGGTGACCAGCACCTCGGTCCAACCCTTGGTCTCGGGGCGGCCGTCGCCCCGATACAGGTTGAGCTCGTTGAGACGCTCCAGGTCGAAGCTGAGCGACGCCCTGGAGCCGTTGATCTCGAACCCCATGTGGTTTTTGCGGCCGAGCGCCAGGCGGGTCGCCTCGAGCGTGCCTGTGGCACCCCCCTCGAGCTCGATCGCGGCCGCGAAGGTGTCGTCAACGTCCACCGGCGCGCGCTTGCCACCCGCCGCTGCACGCGCTCCGCGGGGAACCTTTGATGCGGTGGGCAGCGGGCGCTCCTTGATGAAAGTCCTGGTCAGCGCCGCGACTGACTTCAGCTCCCCGACCAGGAAGCGGGCGAGGTCGACGACGTGGGCGCCCAGGTCACCGAGCGCGCCGCTGCCGGCCGCCTTCCGATCCAGCCGCCAGACGCGGGGAAAGTCGGGGTCTGTGATCCAGTCCTGCAGGTAGTGCGCCCGGAAGTGGCGGATCTCGCCCAGCTCGCCGGCTTGGATCAGCTCGTAGGCCTGGCGAACCGCCGGCACGAACCGGTAGTTGAAGGCGACCATGTGCTTGACGTGGGCCCGGCTGGCGGCGGCCAGCATCTGCTTGGCCTCGGCCCCGTCGCGCGCCAGCGGCTTCTCGCAGAGGAGGTGCTTGCCAGCCTTAGCGCCCGCGATGCAAGGCGCGGCGTGCACGTCGTTAGGGCCGCCGTTGTCGAGCAGCGCGACGGCGGGATCGGCCACCAGCTGCTGCCAGTCGGTGTAGGACTTGCGAAAGCCGTAGCGTTCAGCAGCCTCTCGGACGGCGACCGCGTCCCGCCCCGCGATGGCCTCCAGGCGGGGCAGCGCCGGCGGCGGCTGGATCATGTAGGGCAGCGTCCTGTAAGCGTTCACGTGAGCCTTGCCCATGAAGGCGTAGCCGAGCATCCCGACGCCGATCTCGGTCAATGCGTCCACCAGGCCTCAGCGAGTGGCGGCTCACTCGGCATGATCTGACGCAGGAAGGCGACGCATTTGCGAAAGCCTTCGTCGACCGAGAAAAGAGCGTCCTCATGCTCGATCGAGAGCGCGCCCTCATAGCCCGCCAGGCGAAGCGCCGTCAGGATGCGCTTCCAGTCGATCTCGCCGTGTCCGTAGCCGACCGTCCGGAAAACCCACGAGCGGCGCCCGACCTGGTCCAGCGGCGTCGTGTCGAGAACCCCGTTGCGAGCCGTGTTGACCGGGTCGATGGCGGTGTCCTTGGCGTGGACGTGGTGGAGAGCGCCGGCCCGGCCAATCTCGGCGATCGCGACCGGAACGTCGATGCCCTGCCAGAAGAGGTGGCTGGGATCGAAGTTGGCGCCGACCGCGTCCCCGCAGGCCTCGCGCAGGCGCAGCAGCGTGGCGGGGTTGTAGACGACGAAGCCTGGATGCATCTCAAAACCAAGGCGGACGCCGCGCTCGGCCGCGAAGGCCGCCTCGGCCTTCCAGTAGGGGATGACCTTCTCCCGCCACTGCCAGTCCAGCACCTCCTGGAAATCGGTCGGCCAGGCGCAGGTGACCCAGTTCGGGAAGCGCGCCTGGTCGGAGTCGCCAGGACAGCCGCTGAAGAGGTTGACACAGGGAACTTCCAGCTTCTGGGCCAGCTCCACGGCCCGCCGGTAGACCGCGTGGCTGGCCTGCGCGATCTCGGTCCGAGGATGGAGTGGATTGCCGTGGCAGGCGAGGGCGCTGACCTCGAGCCCGCGGCTGGCGATCGCTTGCTGGAGTTTTTTGCGGCTGCTTTCGGATTCGAGCAGCTCGGCCGCCTTCAGGTGGGCGTCGCCCGGGTAGTTGCCGGCCCCGAGTTCGACGCAGTCGAGCCCGGCCTCCTTGACGATGTCGAGGACGGCCTCCAGCGGGCGGTCGGCGTAGAGGGCGGTGAGGACCCCAAGCTTCATGGCATGACTTCCTCCAGCAAGCGCACTCGGCGCGGCGCGTCAAACGCCGCCGCAGCTAGGCTACCCTCTGGGCGATCAGCGAAGCCCTCTTCGAACAGCTCGAGTACATCTACTCTCCCAGCCGCGACGTTGCCGCCGATGCCGCCTATTTCGTCGATGTCCTCGGGGCGAGGCTGGTGTTTGCGGTCGAGGGGATGGGCGCACGCGTGGCGATGCTCGAACTCGCGGCAGGCCCGCCGCACCTGCTCCTGGCCGACCATGTTGAGGGCGACCGGCCCATCCTCATCTACCGGGTTGCGAATCTCCAGAAGGCGATGACGGACCTCGCCGGGCGCGGCTGGCAGCGCGGCCTGACGATCGAGATCCCGCCAGGTCCGGTCTGCTCCTTCACGACGCCTGGCGGGCACCGGCTGGCCCTGTTCGAGGCCGCTCGCCCAGAGGTGCTCCGGCACTTCGAGGGCCGGAAGGACTTCTAGCCTTCAGCCCGGAACCAGCTCGGCGCGCTCCGCTCCATGACGGGCCCGCAAGCCGATTGGTGCGCCCCGAATCCAGAGCCTTTCCACTTCAACCGAATCCCAGAGGGACGGCATGCAAACGGGGCGCGCCGGCCAGCTCCCCGGATCGTCGGGGCTCGGCTGCAGCCCGGGCAGCTCGAGGAGAAGGGTGTGCAGCAGCCCGCCCAGGTTGGCGAAGAAAGGGCCTGTGACCGGCTTGTCCGGGTAGCGGGTCCGGCTGAACTCGTTCGGGTCCAAGAAAGGCTCGTTTACGAACTCGGAGTAGCCGGCCTCATAGAGGCTGGCGGCCCGGTCGCGATCTCCGAGCCAGGCGGCGAACGCGCCGAGCGGCGCGCTCATCATCGGGTGGCCGAGGTAAGGCTCGACCCGGTCCAGGTAGAAAGCGATGGTGGCCTGCTCCTGTCCCGGCGGCAGCCGCTCGCCGAAGACCAGCAGCGCCGCCAGCGTTTCCGGGGTGGCTCCGACCGGGCCTGGCTCGGCGGTGCTGAACCGCTCGTGGTTGAGGATGACGCCGGTCTCGGCGTCGGTCGGAATGTAGAAACGCTCGGCGGCCTGGCGCCAATGCTCGCCGCCCCCGGACCGGCTCAGCCGGTGCGCCGCCCGGGCCGCCTCCCGCAGCGTCGCCGCCGCTGCCAGGTTCACATAAGAGCTGTTGTCGATCGGCTGCTCACGTCCTTCGGCGATCCCCAAGGTGCGCAGGATCTCGAGCCCTCGGGGTGTTTTTGACGCGCGGCTCAGAATCCAGCGGGCCACGCCGGACAGGACGGGCCAGGCCTGGTCGCGCAAGAAGTCCTCGTCGCCGGTGATCTGCCAGTAGAGGGCAAAGGCCCGCGCCACGGCCATGTTCACGTGCTCCTCCAGGTTCACCACGGTTGTGTCGGTGCGCAGGACCTCGTGACCGTGCAGCGGGCTGCTCGCCCACGGGAATTGGATGCCCAGGCGCCCGCGGAGGGCGGCGTTGTCCTCCGCAGCGGTCAGGCCGCGGCTCCGAAAACTGAGCAGTGCGGCCGCGGCCTCGGGATCGGTCAGGAGCAGAGGCGGAAAGGCGAACGCTTCGATATCCCACATGACGTGGCCGCGGTAGTAGTGGTAGTTGGGCCAGTAGGCGAGCCCGAACATCGAGGTACTGAAGAGCGAAGACGCGTGCGCGGACGCGTGCAGGTAGAAAAAAGCCGCATCAACAAGTCCCTGCCAGCGCCGCTCGGCGCCGCCGAGAACTACGCGACCCTTCCAGAGTTCGTTCCAGGCGCGCTGGTTCTCTGCGCGAAGCTCCTCGAAACCCAGGAGCGCCCCGACTGTCGCCAGACGGGTCGCCTGGCGGTGGGGCTCCTGATGCAGCTGGCTGCAGACGAGACTGGTGAGCTGCCGGAGCCGGTACTTCCGACCGGGGCGCGCCGCCACCTCGTAAGTTGTCTCGAGGGGCATCAGCAGGGTTTCGTCGAGGCTGCGCCGGGGAGCCTCGTCGCCGGCGAAATCCGTGTGATAAGCGGCACCGCAGCTGGTCAACCCGCCCCAGGCCTCCCACTGCAGGCAGCCATCTACCAGCGGGTTGCCGGCGCCAGGAATCCTGGTCTCGCGGTTGAGCCAGCGGCCGGGCACACCTGTCGGATCGACCATGGCCGACAGCCGCAGGCGGCAGGCCGCCGTCACCTCCGCGACGATCTCCTGGACCACCAGCGAAGGCTGCGAGCGGCTGCAGAAGGTGAGCACCTCGAGGATCACGTCGGCGTCTTTCCCGGCGAACTTGAAGCGCGTGCGCAGCTCGCCGGCGCCGAAGTCGTAGACCTGCTCCAGGAGCTGCGCGCGTTGCGGCAGGGCCTGCAGCGAATAGCCGTCGACGCCCACGTCACCGGCCAGTGGGTATGGTGCCCGCGAGAATCCCACCACGCGTTCGTCGGCCTGGATCGAGGCCAGCCCGTCCAGCGTTGCTATGCCGCCGAGGAGGGGAAACGGGCCGGCCCGGAGCCCGATCATCCCGTTCGAAAGGTAGGCAGGAATGTATTCCGGGCGCCAGTCGGTGACCGGCTGCGGGCTGCTGGGGCTGCCAGGCATTTCCGTATTAAACCCTACAGTCTGAGTATCACTTTAAGTTGACCGGAGGGTATGGCGAACTTTCGCTCGGATGGCGTAGGGTAGCCGCCGCAGAGGTTGAGACCATGAGCTCGGAGCAGCTACTTCTGACCGTCGACTCCGGCAGCCGGCGGGTGGAAGTGGTGCTCCCCACGGACACCCCGATCGCCGAGCTGGTGCCGCGCCTCCTGGAGGTCTGCGGCATCCCGCCTGCCGGCGAGGCTGGCGACCGGTCGCAATGGGTGCTGGCGCTCCCCGATGGCGAAGTGCTGCTCGGGAACCGCACGCTCAGCCAGTACGACCTCGGCGAGGAGTCGCTGATCCAGCTGCGCGACGTCGTCGGCGCCCCCCTCCAGCCGGCGCCGCCGACCGATTCCACCGCGGACACGCCGCGGCCGGTCGCCCGCCGGGTCAAGCTGCCACCGCCGACGGCCCTCCCGCGGCGGCTGCAAGCTATGGGTGAGGCGCTGGTGGCGCCCGGTCCGAGCCGGAAATCGGGCGAGCTGGCGGCGGCCGCAAGCGCCGAGCGACTCCGGATCCCGCGCACGCACTCGGCCCTGGAGCGCGCCCGCGGCGCCTGGCACGACAGCGACTATCGGAGCCAGCTCGACGAGATGATCTCCGCGCCCCGCCTGACCAGGTGCGCGACGATCGCGGTGATCTCGCCGAAGGGCGGCGTCGGCAAGACCACGACCGCGGCTCTGTTGGGAACGCTGCTGGCGATGATCCGGAGCGACCGTGTCATCGCGGTGGATAGCAACCCGGATTACGGCACGCTGGGCCGCTCGCTGGCGCCCGAGCACCCGATCTTCGTCGATGACCTGCTGGACGTGATCCACCAGCCGGCACTCACCGTGACCATGCTGGAGCGCTGCCTCGGGCGCGCCTCGCATGGCCTCCTCGTCCTGCCCGCGCCGACCGAGCCCGAGCGCATGGAGAAGCTGGACCATGACGCCTACGACCGCGTCATCCGCCGCCTCCAGGAGCTGGCCGGCATCATCGTGCTGGATTGCGGGGCCGGCCTCCAGGACCAGGCGACGCGCGCGGCCATGGAGGCCGCGGACCAGCTGGTGCTGGTCTCCGACGCGGAGCCGCCCACCGCCAGCCTTGTCGCCGGAGCGGCGTTGCGGCTGGCGGGCTCGAGCTCCTTCACGGTTGTCGTGAACAAGGTCCCCCGATCCGGCGGTCGCCTTGACCTGGGGCACCTGGCCGAAGATCTTGGAGCGGCGCGCGGCCTGATCCGGATCAACCAGGACGTCGAAGCCGCGGCTCGCGTCGCCGACGGGGAGTTCAGCTGGGACACCGCACCCGAGGCCTGGCAGGTCGCTCTCAGGGAGCTGGCCGCCGTCCTCGCCGTCGACTGGGAAGACCTCGGCCTCACCGCCTGACCGGC
>Ga0209059_1000002_pt1 | contig 130832 bp, 139 predicted proteins | sample GraSoiAngelo_151_FD_186165 | JGI IMG/M metagenome (GOLD analysis project Ga0209059, IMG submission 186165) | Grasslands soil microbial communities from the Angelo Coastal Reserve, California, USA - 14_1009_12_20cm (SPAdes) (version 2) | ecosystem: Environmental > Terrestrial > Soil >...
GCGGCACTGGCGGCAATGCAGGGGCGGGCGTCGCCGGGGGCATCGCCGGCGCGGTCATCAAAGGCCTCTCCGGCTGAATCGAAACCGAGTTGGCGGGGTCCGGCGCTAGCCGGCCAACGACGGCCCCAGGATCTCCGCTTCCGCCTCGGCCTCGGCGGAAAGCTCCGCGATGTACTCCTTTGCCTTCGCATCTGTAAGGCGGAGGCGGAGCGCCAGCACGTAGATGACGATGCTGAAGATCGCCACGACGAGCGCATCCCAGCCGAACGGGAAAAGACCCGTGCCTCCGAAGTCCGTGGCGCCCAGATAAGAGATCGCTGCCAGACCGCCCAGGTAAGGCACGAGCCAGTAGGCCGCGTGCCAGTCGAATGTCGGCCGGTACTCGGGCTTGGAGGTCACATACGTGATGGCCATCAACACCAGGCCGAGCAGGAGGGCGACCATCAGCTTCCAGTTGGTCTGCCAGCCGCCCCAGTAGATGATCAGGTTCGCGACTATGAAAGCCAGAGGTGCGATCACCTCGGCCCCCATCAGCCGGTAGGGACGGTCGTGGTCGGGGACCTGGCGGCGGAGCGCCGTCAGCGCCAGTGGCTGGAGCCCGTAGGAGAGCACAGTCGCGCTGGTGATGATGCCGATAAGCGACTGCCAGCTGGGAAACGGCAGCAGGAAGATGAACCCGAGCACGGTCGCGGCCAGGATGCTGACCAGCGGCACGTGCCGGCTGCTCAGGTGCTCGAAGATCTCAGGGATGTAACGGTTGCGCGCCATCGAGAAGCTCAGGCGGCTGGAAGAGCCGAGATAGATGAGGCCGGTTCCCGCCGGCGAAACCACGGCGTCGATGTAGAGCAGGACCGCCAGCCAGCCCAGGCCAAGCGAGCTGGCGATGGCGGCATAAGGGCCGAAGGAGCCCGCGAAAGCGAGCTTGCTCCAGCCGTTCTTGAGAGCGCTCGGATCGAAGCTGGTGGCAAAGGCGATGGCGAGGCCCAGGTAGACGACCACGCCGATGATCATCGATCCGATCACGGCAAGCGGGATGTTGCGCCGTGGGTTGTGGCTTTCGGCTCCGAACTCGACAGCCTGCTCGAAGCCCAGGTAGGCGAAGATGATGCCGCTCGAGAGCGCCGCGAAGACTGACGGCAAACCGTTCGGCATGAAGCCGTGCGAGGTCAGGTTCTCGAAGTGATGCGTGAGAATCAGGAAGACGATGACGGTCAAGACCGGGATGGCGATCTTCCAGTAGACGGTGATCTTGTTGGTCTCCGCCAGCCACTTGACGCTGAGCAGATTGATGCCTGAGAAAACGGCCATCGCGGCGGCCGCGACAAAAAGACCGGTTGGCACCGTCAGGGTGCCGTCTCCATTGATCAGGTTGGGTACGTAGTTGTTGGCGTAGGTGAGCGCGGCCTCGACCTCGGCCGGGGCGACGGTGACCGCGCCCAGGTAGTAGATCCAGCCGCTGGCCAGTCCGGCCAGGCTGCCGAAGGCGTAGTGGGGAAAGCGCGCGCTGCCGCCGGCGACCGCGAACATCGAGCCGAGCTCGGCGTGAACCAGCGCCAGGAAGAGGATCGCCACCGCGCCGATGACCCAGGAGACGATGGCTGCCGGGCCGGCCACTTTCGAAGCGGTCAGCGCACCCAGCAGCCAGCCCGAGCCGATGATCGATCCGGCTGAGGCAAACATCAGACCAACGAATCCGATCTGCCGCTGCAGCTTTCGCGGCATGACGTAGGAGCCCATTGCCTGACTCGTAGATGCCATATGACGCCTCCTCAACCCACCCCTGTCGCAAGAGACGCGCGCCAGAAAACCCGCTCCTGTGAGGAGACTTCCTGTGCAGCAAATTGTAAGACGAGCGGCAGGATTTGTTCGCCTACCGGGTTGACGCGAGTTACAGGTGGAGTAGGGAGGGCGCTCCGAACACGCTGGCGAGCAGGACCAGGTTCAAGCCGAGGATCAGGAACGCGCTGCCGGTCGCCAGAGTGTTGACCAGGCGGCTGTTGGCGAGCTCGCCCATGATGTCGCGCCGTCTCGTGAACATGACCAGCGCGATGACCGGCACTGGCAGCACCAGGCTCAGCACAACCTGGCTCAGAACCAGGGTCTGGGTCGGGTTGACGCCCCAGGCGATGATCAGGATCGCCGGCAGCATGGTGACCACCCGGCGCACCCAGACCGGGATCGAGAACCCGACGAAGCCCTGCATGACAACCTGGCCGGCCATAGTCCCGACCGCCGACGAGGAAATGCCGGAGGCGAGCAGCGAGATCAGGAAGACAAAGGCGGCGGCGCTGCCGAGCAGAGGCGTCAGCGTCCGGTAGGCGGTCGTGATGTCCGCGACCGCCGAGTGGGCAGGATGGAAGACCGCCGCCGCCATGGCCAGCATGGCCATGTTGACGAGGCCGGCGAGGCTCAGTGCGATCACGACGTCGACTGTCTCGAAACGCACGATCTGGCGCGCCTCAGCGACGTCTTTCGGCACGATCCGGCGCTGCGTCAAACCGGAATGGATGAAGAGCGCATGCGGCATCACCGTGGCTCCAATGATTCCGACCGCGAGCAGCACGCTGGAGGGACCCTGGAGCGACGGCACGAAGGTGCCCTCCAGAAAAGCGGGCAGGTTGGGCCTCGAGAAGACGAGCTCGGCGACATAACTGAGGGCGATAAGGCCGACCATCGCGCCGATGACCCGCTCGATCGGGCGGAACCCGAAGCGCTCGAGCGTGAGCAGGAGATAGGTGACCAGGCCGGTCACCAGCGCAGCGACCAGCAGGGGCACGTGGAAGAGGAGGTAGATGGCGAGCGATGCCCCCAGGAACTCGGCCAGGTCGGTCGCCATGGCGGCCACCTCGCTGACGATCCACATCCCGATCACGACCGGTCGAGGAAACTGCTCCCGGCACATCTCGGCCAGGTTCCGGCCCGTGACGATCCCGAGCTTTGCGGCCAGGCGCTGGTAGAGCATCGCCGTCAGGTTCGCGAAGAGCACTACCCAGAGCAGGCGATAGCCGAACTGGGCGCCGCCCTGGATGTTGGTCGCGAAGTTCCCGGGGTCGACGTAAGCGACAGAGGCGATGAACGCCGGCCCCATGAACGGCAGCAGCGCCCGGATGCCCCGCCGCTCCCCGGCCAACGCCTGGCGAGCTTCCAGCTCGGTGCGGCCGGCGACGGTTTCAATCGCCAACGAACACCTCCCGGGCAAGGCCGAGGGGGATCTGCCGGAGCCGGCGGCCGAGGCGAACCGTGATCGGACCTTCGTAGCGGCTGGGCTCGAGCACCTCGACGTCGGCGCCGAGCTGGAGACCGAGCTCGCCGATCGCGCGCAGCTTGTCGGGATCGCTGTCCGAGACGCGGCGGACCCTGACCAGATCACCCGCTGCGCAGGCGGTGAGCGGGGTGTGGGGGGACTCCTCGAGGTCGCCTCGCTCGCTTGGGATGGGGTCGCCGTGGGGATCGCGCCGGGGCCTGCCCAGCGCTGCTGCGATGCGTTCCTCGAATTGCTCTGAGATGACGTGCTCGAGGCGCTCCGCCTCCTCGTGGACCTCGTCCCAGGAGTAGCCCAAGGCCTTGACCAGGTACATCTCGAGAAGCCGGTGGTGCCGGATCATCTCGACGGCGACAGCTTCGCCCCGCTCGGTCAGCTCGGCGCCCCGATAGCGGTCATGGCTGACGAGGCCGAGTGCGGCCAGCTTGCCGAACATCTCGCTCACGGAAGGGGCGGAAACATGGAGGTGCTCGGCCAGTTCTGACGTACTGACGCCGTGACCGGTATGACGGAGCTTGTAAAGAGCCTTGACGTAGTCCTCCTGAGAAGAGGACAGAGAGCTGGTCAGCCGGGCAGTTTTCGGCACGCCTAAAAATCTTACCACGGTTTACCTAATGTGCAATAGGTTGACGATTGCTCGGGTTTGAAACACTTGACTCTGATGAGGGCACCCAACATCGAGGAACGGCCGGCGGCTCCCGCACTTGCTGAGGCCGGGCCTCGCACCGGCCGGGCCGACCTCTACATCGCGGCGTCCGTTGTCGCCCTCGGCTCGACCGCGTCGATCCTCTCCAGCACGGTGGTCAACGTGGCCGTGCCCGACCTCCAGCGCGTCTTCGGAGCCTCGCTCACGGACGTGCAGTGGGTGATGAGCGCCTACCTGCTCGGGCTGGCCTCAGTGATCCCGGTCAGCGGCTATGTCAGCGACCGCTTCGGCACACGCCGCGTCTACCTCCTGACTCTTCTCGCCTTCACGATCGCGTCGGGCCTCTGCGGAGCGGCCTGGAACCTGCCGTCGGAGATCGGCTTCCGCGTCATCCAGGGCCTCGCGGGCGGCATGGTCATGCCGGTGGGCATGACCATCCTGATGTCCATGGCGCCCGCCACCGAGCGGGGCCGCATGATGGCCGTCCTCGGCGTGCCGATGATGCTGGCGCCCGCCCTCGGCCCGACCGTGGGTGGCTGGCTCATCCAGGCATTCAGCTGGCAATGGGTCTTCTGGGTGAACATCCCCGTCGGCATCCTGGCCCTGATCGTCGGCTACCGGCTCCTGCGTGACCTGCCGCGCCGCCCGACGGGCCCGCTCGATCGGGTCGGGTTGGTCCTGGCGATGCCCGGGGTCGCCCTGATCATCTACGGCCTGACCCAGGCCTCCGACCACGGCTGGGGGGCGGCCGAAGCTCTGATCCCGCTGGGCCTCGGCGTCGCGCTGGTCGCGGCCTTCACGGGGTGGGAGCTGCGCAGCCCGCACCCGCTCCTGGACCTGGCGGTCTTCCGAGACCGCGGCTTCGCCGGCGCCATGGTCGTGAACGTGATCCTCGCCAGCGCGCTCTTCGGCGCGGTTTTCCTGGTTCCCGTCTTCATGCAAGAGGTCCAGGGCTTCGACACTCTGCGTACCGGACTGCTGCTGGCGCCACAGGGCATCGCCGCCGCGGCGGCCATGCCCATCTCGGGCCTCCTCACCGATCGATTCGGCGCCAAGCCCGTGGTCTTCTTCGGCATCCTGGTGCTTGTCGCGGCGACCGTGATGCTGACGGGCGTCACGCCGACAACCACCAACACGGAGTGGATCACCATCCTGGCCCTTCGCGGGATTGGGATGGGCTTCGCCATGATGCCCGCATTCGCGGCCGCCTACGTGACGCTGGCGCCGCCGGCGATCGCCCGCGCGACGGCCTTGTCGAACACTGTTCAGAGGGTCGCCTCCTCACTGGGCATCGCCGTTCTTGCGACCATCGTCCAGACCCGTGTTGCCGCCCACCTGCCGGGGCGCTTCGCGCACGCCCAGGGCGCCGGCGGCACGCTGCCCGCCAACCTGCCGCCGCAGGTGGCCCAGCAGATCCACACGGCGGTTGCGATGGGCTTCAGCGACACCTTCTGGGTCGCGGCCGTGATCGCTCTCTGCGGCCTTCCCGCCGCGCTCCTGCTGCGCAGGCCACTGCCACCGGGCGAGGCGGCGCTGCGTGCCGACGCGAGCTCGCGGGCCCGTACTAGCGCGTAAGCGCGGTCACCTTCTCGAGTCGGGGCATGACTACCGAATCAGGCTCGGAAGGCATCCAGAAGACCAGCCGATCGACGCCCGCCCGCGCGTAGCCCTCGACCGCCTCGGGGGTGGCGTGAGTGCCGTAGACGGTCACCGGTAGGTGACCCCGACCGGCCTCCTCCGACATCCGCCGGAGATCGGAGATCTGGTCGGCCAGCGGCCGGGCGCTGCGGCCCTCGTTCGGGATCCAGCCGTCCCCGTACTCGATGACGCGCTTCAGGGTGTTTTCGGCATTGCCGCCCACGAGCACCGGCGGATGCGGCTTCTGGACCGGTTTCGGCCAGGACCAGATCGGCCCGAAGTCGACCAGCTCGCCGTGGAACTCGGCGACGTCCTGCGTCCAGATCTCCTTCATCGCCAGGACCCGCTCCCGGAGCAGCCGCCAGCGCCGCTTCGGTTCTGTCCCGTGGTTCTCCATCTCCTCCAGGTTCCAGCCGCCGCCGACGCCGAAGAGCACCCGACCGCCCGAGAGCAGATCGAGGGTGGCGACGGCTTTGGCGGTGATGATCGGGTCGCGTTGGATCAGGAGCACGATGCCGAAGCCGAGCAGGACGCGCTCGGTGGCGACGGCGAGCGCGCCCATTGCAACGAACGGGTCGAGCGTGCGCTTGTAGCGCTCCGGCAGCTCACCGCCGCCAGGCCAGGGTGAGCGCCGGCTGACCGGGATGTGAGTGTGCTCGGGGAGCCAGAAAGACTCGAACCCGCGCTCTTCGACGGCTCGAGCCAGCTGAACCACGTCCATCGCGGTGTCCGTGGCGAAGAACGCGATACCGAACTTCACATGTTCACCTCGGGGCAAACAGGTTTAATCTGCGCCTTCGAATTCAGATGCTCTCCATGATGCACCGGTTCCTGAACCTGACTCGGTTCGCGATCGGGGTCCTCGTCGGCTTGATCGGCATGGCTCTCTACTTCGACAATCGCGCCGCGATCGTTCTCCATCTCGGTCCGATCCCATCCCTCAACGTGCCGCTCTGGTCGGTCGCGCTGGTGCCGCTCTTCGTCGGCCTGGGCGCCGGCTACCTCTATCAGCTGCCCGCGCGCATGCACCACGTGGCCGAGCACTACCGCCACCGGCAGCGCGTTCACGAGCTGGAAAAGGAGCTGCGCGACCTCCACAAGAGCTTCGACCAGGTGGTGGCCATGCCTGGGGACGAGCGCGAGACCCCGGCCGGTGCCCGGCTGGTCCCCTTGATCGAGCACGACAACGGCGGCGCCAAGGCTCGGGTCGCCAGGCCGAAGCTGCTGGCCGAACCCCAGGCCGGCCGGGTGACCAAGGTGGCGCCGATGTCCCGCAAGAAGCTTCTGGCGCCCCTCAAGGCGGAGCTCGCCACGGTCAAGCTGCCCGCGAAGGCGGATCCCGACAAGAAGGCTGCCAACGGCCACCGGCAACGCCAGCGACGCCCCGCCAAGGCTCCCGCGCCCGCTCAGTAAGATTGGCTTCTCCGATGATGGATCGCCGGCGGGCCGGCCGCCTGATCGTTCCTTCCGGCAAGCCCCTCGCCGACAAGGCGTTCTTCGATCGCGACCAGCTCGACCAGCTCATGCTGCATGCCGACCCGTGGCGCGTGCTGCGCATCCTGAGCGAGTTCGTCGAAGGGTTTGACGCGCTCTCGAGCCTGGGTCCGGCGGTGACGATCTTCGGTTCGGCCCGGGTACCCGACTCGGATCCTCTTTACCAGGCCGCGATCGCCACGGGCCGGGCCCTGGCCGAGCGCGGCTTCGCTGTGATCACCGGTGGCGGGCCAGGGATCATGGAGGCCGCCAACCGGGGCTGCAAAGAAGCTGGCGGCGTCTCGGTGGGCTGCAATATCGAGCTCCCCCACGAGCAGGACATGAACGACTACGTCGACCTCGGCGTCGAATTTCGCTACTTCTTCGCACGCAAGACGATGTTCGTGAAGTACGCCCGCGGGTTCATCATCTTTCCGGGCGGCTTCGGCACTCTCGACGAGCTCTTCGAGTCGCTCACGCTGGCCCAGACCGGCAAGATCGAGCACTTCCCGATCATCCTGTTCGGCCACACCTATTGGGACGGCTTGATCGACTGGATCGAGCACGAAGGCCTGCCCCGCGCCTACCTCTCGCCCGAGGACCTGCAGCTGGTGAAGGTGACGGACAGTCCCGAGGAGGCGGCCGAGTGGGCGATCTCGTCCAGCCCGGAGCCGCCCGGCGGACCCGGCTCTGATCACGCCCAGTAGAGCCACCGCCGCGCCGGTCGCGCTGACCTTCCTGGAAGACGGCCGGCAGACCGCCGATTCGGTCGCGGGCCGACTGGCCGCCTACTTCGCGGAGGCTCGCCAGAGCCTCGACATCGCCATCTACGACTTGAGCCTGCAGGGTCCCGCCGCACAGCTGATCCTGGACGCGGTGCACGCGGCCACCGCCCGGGGGGTCGCGATCCGGCTCGCCTTCAACCAGGAGCACCGCAAGGCTCCCGCTGTGCCGCCGCCCGGCTATGTCGACTGGGACCTGGTGAAGCAGTTCGGCGTCCCGCTGGCGCCCATCCCGGGCGAGCCCGACCTCATGCATCACAAGTACGCGATCCGCGATGCGCAGGCCGTCTGGACCGGCTCGACGAACTGGACGACCGACTCCTGGACGCGCGAGGAGAACGTCATCGTCGAGGTGCTTTCGACGGAGGTTGCGGCCGCCTACGCGAACGACTTCGAGGAGCTCTGGACGCGGCGCGACGTCGCTCTCACCGGCCACTACCCACCCGCCTGGATCGACGTCGGTGGGCTCCAGGTCCGGCCCTATTTCGCGCCCGGAAGAGGGGAGAAGCTCTCCCACGAGATCGCCCAGCGGCTGGCGACCGCACAGCGCCGGGTCCGGGTCTGCTCGCCGGTGATCACGTCCGGGCCCATCCTCGGGACGCTCGCGGAAGTGATCCACGACGGCAAGGTGGAAGTGCGGGGGATCTACGACCGGACGCAGATGGTGGAAGTCGAGCACCAGTGGGCCGGCAACCCGCTGGCCGCCTGGAAGATCGCGGCCTTCCAGTCGGTGGTCGCGGCCGGTGGCTTCGCGTCCAAGGTCTCCACGCCGTACGCGGCGGGGACCACCCACGACTACATGCACGCCAAGCTGACGGTCGCCGACGACACGCTCTTCGTGGGCAGCTACAACCTCTCCCACAGCGGCGAGCAGAACGCGGAGAACGTGCTCGAGATCCAGAGCCCGGAGCTGGCGGAGGCGGCCGCCGCTTTCGTCGACCGGCTCATCATGAGATACCGGTGAGCGACGCTTGAGCGATGTGCCTCTCCACCGCCGGGGTCGCCGCCCGGGCGACATCCGCGTGGTCATGCGGCGTGGCGCCAAGCTGCCCCGGACGCTCGGCACAGGCGCTCTCTTCGCGGCCTGCTACGGCAACGTCGGGTCCAGCATCTACTACGCCCTCGGCGTTACCGCCCTCTACGCCCTTGGGCTAACGCCCCTCGCTTTCCTCTTCGCTGGGGCCATCTTCGTCACCACCGCTCTCAACTACGCGGAGGGGACCGCCGCCGTCCCCCAGGCAGGCGGCAGCTCCAGCTTCGCGCGCCGCGCCTTCAACGAACCGATCGGCTGGCAGGTGGGCTGGGTCCAGCTCCTCAACTACACGGCGACCGTCTCCATCTCGGCGTACACGGGCATCGCCTACCTGAGCGTCTTCCCGATCTTCCACATCCTCCAGAACGACGAGTTCCACGCCATCGCGACGGTGGCGCTGATCGGCTTTCTGATCCTCCTCAACATCGTCGGGATCCAGGAGTCGAGCTTCGTCAACCTCTCTCTGGCCATGGTCGACCTGGCGACCCAGGTCGTGCTCGTGCTACTCGGCCTGATCCTGCTGCTCAACCTCAACACGGTCATCCACAACGTGCGCTGGGGCGTGGCGCCGACCTGGGGCAACTTCCTGGCCAGCATCTCGATCGCGATGGTCTCCTATACGGGCATCGAGACGATCTCAAACATGTCCGAGGAGGCGCGCAACCCGGGGCGCACCGTGCCCCGCGCGACGTTCTACGTGATAGCGGCCGTGCTCTTCGTCTCCGCCTTCCTGCCCACCATCGGGGTGAGCGTTTTCCCCATCCACCTCGACCAGCACGGCAAGTACGTGACCGACCTCGGCACCAAGTGGGCGAACGACCCGGTGGCGGGCATCGTCACCGCCTTCCGCCCTGCCGCCCTCGCCTACTGGGCGGGTGTCTGGGTCGCGATCCTGGCCTTCACCATCCTGGTGATCGCCACCAACGCCGGGCTGATCGGGATCTCCCGGCTCAGCTACTCGCTGGCCACTTACAAGCTGATGCCGCGCCCCTTCGCCGCGCTCCATCCGCGCTTCCGGACGCCCTACATCTCCATCATCGTCTTCGGGGTCGCGGCCGCCGTCCTGGTGCTGCCCAACAAGCTCTCGCTGCTCGCCGCCACCTACTCGCTGGCCGCCACCTTCGCGTTCGCCACGGCGCACCTGGCCGTAATGCGGCTTCGCTACGTGTCGCCCGACCTCTACCGGCCCTACGAGATGCCGCTCAACATCCCGTTCGGCCGCGCCAGGATCCCCGTGCTCTCGGTGGTCGGGGCGCTGGCCATCGGGTCCGTCTTCACGCAGCTGATGGCCAGCAACATCGACCAGTCGACGTACATCTTCATCGGCTGGTTCGTCCTCGGGGTGGCGGCTTTCATCGCCTACCGCAAGTACACGCGGCAGTTCCTCTGGGAGCCGCTGGCTTCGCCGCCGCCCGTCGACCGGGAGGTCGCCCGCGGCAGGCTGGTCGCGCCACCCGCCGCGCGCGTCCGGCTCAAGCACCGCGAGCGGATCGCGGACCAGGTGCTGCCCGCGCCGGAGGAGCACCATCGCCACCGGCGGTTGCGGGTGTTGCAGCTGCACGCCGAGCGGATGGGCTGGCTCCGCACGGGCCTCGCCGTGGCTATCTGCCTGGCGATCTGCGTGCTCGCGGTTGCGGTCGATCTCTCCTCGCTCGACCCGACCGGGCCCGGGCTCGGCTGGTCGCCAGGTGTGTTGATGGTGGCGGGCTCGGCGGCCTACCTGCTGCTCCGCTCCAGAACCGAGGAGTAGGCCTCCGGACCTCGGTCTCTAAACTTTTGCTGTGCTGAGTCCGGGGCGCTTTCGCGTCCTCGCGGGGCTGACCGCCCTCTTCGCTTACGTCCAGATCGTGCTCGGAGGACTGGTCCGCGTCTCCGGCTCGGGCCTCGGCTGCCCGGACTGGCCCACCTGCTACGGCCGGCCCTACCCGCCGGCCGACCTGCATGCCGTCATCGAGTACTCGCACCGGACGGTTGGCGCCTTCACCGGGCTCCTCATCATCGCCACGCTGCTGGCGGCCTTCTGGATCTACCGCAGGCGCCGCTCGCCGGTGACCTGGATGGCGGTCGCCACGCTGGCTGCCGTGGTCGCCGAAGGGCTGCTCGGCTGGCGGGTGGTGGCCTCGCTCTTGAACCCGTCGCTCGTGCAGATCCACCTTGCAATCGGGCTCCTTGTCCTCGGCTTGCTCTTGAGCCAGGCCCTGCTGGCGGTTCCGCCGGTCGCGCCGCGGCCTGCAGCTTCGCTGGGCCTGCTCAGCGGCGCGGCGACGGCGCTGACGTTCCTGATGCTCTTGACCGGCTCCTCGGTTGTCGCCTCGGGGGCCGACAAAGTCTGCAAAGCCTGGCCGCTCTGCGGCGGCGGCTTCGCGCTCGACTTGAGCAACCCTGCGTTCTTCGGTGTCTCCCACCGGCTGGTCGTGCTGGCGGTCTCGCTACTCCTCGTCTACTGGCTGGTGCTGGTGCTCCGCCGGCAGGCCAGCCGACCTGGGGCAGCCCTGGTCGCCGGCTTGACTCTGCTCGCCCTGACCGCGCAGGTGGCGGTCGGCGCCGCCGCCGCGGTTACGAACGAGGTGGCTGCCGTCCAGGGTTTGCACGTCGCCCTCGCCGCGGCTGTCTGGGCCGGCGTCGTTTCGCTCACCCTGCTGCTTTTGCGACCCGTCGCTGCCACCCTGGATGTCGCGCCCGCGCTTGCCTTCGAGGGACGGCCGGCATGACCGTCGCTCAAGCCGCCGGTGCGCGCGGGACGTTCCGGCAGGCTGCTGCCGACTACGTCAGCCTGACCAAGCCGGGCATCGTCTCGCTGCTGGTCGCCACCGCTCTGGCGGCGATGATCGCGGCCGCGCACGGCCGGCCACCGCTGCTCGCCGTGCTGGCCGTCCTGGTCGGCGGCAGCCTGGCCGCCGGCGGCGCACATGCCATCAACTGCTGGTTCGACAGGGACATCGACGCGCTGATGACGCGCACTCGCCGGCGTCCGATCCCGGAGGGTCGTATCCCCGCCTGGCACGCGCTCGCGATCGGCGTTGGCTTCAACGTCTTCGCGTTCTGGCTGCTGGCGGCCTACGCGAACCTGCTCGCGGCCGGCCTGACCCTGCTGGCGACGCTGATCTACGTCTTCGTCTACACGATCTGGCTGAAGCGCGCGACGCCGCAGAACATCGTGATCGGCGGCGCCGCCGGCGCCATCCCGCCGCTGGTCGGCTGGGCTGCCGTGACGGGCAGGCTGGACCTCACGGCGATCTCGCTCTTCCTGGTCATCTTCCTCTGGACGCCTCCGCATTTCTGGGCGCTCGCCCAGATGGTGGCCCGCGACTACCGCGAGGCGGGCGTGCCGATGATGCCCGTCGTCCGCTCCGACGCCTTCACCAAGCGCCAGAGCTTCGGTTACGCGATCGCCACGGTGGCCGTGAGCCTGGTCCCCTTCTTCACAGGCGCGGTGGGACCCGTCTACCTGGCCGGCGCGATCGGGCTCGGCGCCGGTCTCCTGGCAGTCACCGGCCTCGACTTGAAGGGCCGCCGCTGGACAGCCGCCCTCTTCGCCTACTCGATCGGCTACATGGCGCTCCTCTTCGCCTTTCTCGCGCTCGGCGCCGTTCTCTGAAAGCCGGTGGAGATCGTCCGGCTTCACCTGGGCGAGGCCGAGAGCAAGCAGACCCGCTTCGCAGCACCCGTGCACGGCTTCGTCATCAAGCACCCGCAGGCCGGCGCCATCCTGGTCGACACGGGCATCGGCAGTGAAACCGAGCGCCTGCGTGACTGGCGCCTGGTCACGGTCCAGGCCGGCGTGGCCCTGGCGGAGCACGGGCTGCACCCCACCGACGTCAAGCTGGTCGTCAACACCCACCTCCACTTCGACCACTGCGGACAGAACATCGTCTTCCGGCACGCGCCCTTTTACGTGCAGCGTGGCGAGCTGGAGCGGGCCCGCGCCGAAGAGACGGCGGTGCACGACTGGTTCGACTTCGCGGGGGCCCGCTTCGAGCTGCTGGAAGGTGACGCGGAGGTAGCTGCGGGCGTGCGGGTGGTGGCCACGCCTGGACACACCAGCGGCCATCAATGCGTCATCGTCGACGGCGGCGACGGGCAGCAATTGATGATCGGCGACGCCGCTTACAACCATCGCATCTACCACCGCTACGGGGAGCTCGATCCGGCGATCGTCCCGGGCCAGGCCGAGGACCCTGGAAGCTGGCGGAAATCCCTCCAGCGGGTGCACGACCTTCAGCCGGCGGCCGTCCACTTCTGTCACGACACGGAGGTCGTCCGGGCGTGATGTTGCCTAAGTCTTCTGTCTGCCACGAGTGTCGGCCAAGGCGGCATTCACAGCCTGCCGATAGCCTCCATTTCCGACACTCGCGGCAACGACTTGCTAGTCCGGCAGCTCGTGGCAGTCGCGACAGCGCGCTTCGTAGCTCTCGGCCGCCCCGATCAGGATCACCGGGCTGGAGCGCGGCGCCGGGCGGCCGTCGATCAGACGCTGCGTCATGGTGCCCTCCAGCGACTTGCAGCGCATGCAGACCGCCCGCAGCTTCATGACGTTGTCGGCGTGGGCCAAGAGGTCGGGCATGGGCCCGAACGGCTCGCCTTTGAAGTTCCGGTCGAGGCCCGCGACCAGCACCGCTCGGCCGTCGGCGACGAGCCGCGAGCAGACCACGGCCAGCTCGGCGTCGAAGAACTGCGCCTCATCGATCGCGACGACGTCGCAGCCGCCGGCCATCAGCTCCACCTCGCCTGAGGTGGCGACCGGCTCGGCGGCCGCCGACTGGCCGCCATGCGTGGAGATCGTGCCGGCGCCGTCATAGCGGTCGTCGAGCGAGTGCTTGAAGAGGCCGACTCGGCGCCCGGCGATGCGGTGGACGGTGGCGAGCCGGAGCAGCTCGCCGCTCTTGTTGGAGAACATCGGCCCGGTGATGACGGTGAGCGTTCCCTTGGAGTCAGGCACCGCTTGAGCCTAGGCCAGGAGCACAGCGCCGGGACTCTCGAGTGTGGGCCGTCCGCCCCCTCCGAAACGCCGCTCCTCGCTGTGAAGGAGCACCCGCCCCGCAGGAATCGCGGCGCCGGGCTGGCCCTTCAGCGTCACGGCCAGGAGCCGGCGCTCGCGGCCCCAGCGTCTTTCCATGTAAATGACCTCGCCCTCCACCCAGGCCCGCGTGCGCTTGCGGTCCGGCCGGCGCAGCACCGGGTCGGAGGTCCGCAGCTGGAGCAGCTCCCGGTAAAGCCGGAGACACCAGGCGTTGTTCTGGGCCTCGTCATGGCCCATCTTGGACTGCTGGAAAGTTTCAGGGCTCTGCGGATCGCGCAGGCGCTCGGGGTGCTCACGGTACTCGCGGAAGGAGCGGAACTCCCGCCGGCGGCCTTCAGTGACGAGCCGGCCAAGCTCGGCGTTGTGGTCGGTGAAGAAGAGGAAGCTGCCGGAGCTGGCGAACTCCTGGCCCTGGAAGAGCATCACGCGTTCGGGCACCAGCAGCAGCAAGCAGGAGGCGGCGCGGTATTGCGCCGGCGTGACCAGGCTGGCGAGGTGGTGCCCGGCGCCTCGGTTGCCGACCTGGTCGTGGTTCTCGAGGCAGAAGACGAAGGCTTGGGCCGCCAGTCCGGTGGTGGGCGTGCCCGGCCCGCCGAAGCCGGTGCGGCCGCCCTGGTGGATCCAACCCTCCTGGATGGCTCTGGCGATCTCCTCGGGCCGCCCCCGGTAGTTGGCGAAATAGTGGTCTCGTTCGCCCAGCAGGAGGACGCGCAGCGCGTGGTGAAAGTCGTCGGCCAGGATCGCGTCGAGACCATGCCGGCTGACCAAGTCCCGCAGGTTGCGGTGGTCCTCCGCGACCAGGTAGGCCGAGCGGTAGGCCCGCCGTGCGGAGCGGGCCACGTCGGCCAGGATGTGGGTCCGGCTGGGGTCATGGATGGCGTGGGTGGCATCCAGCCGGAAGCCATCGAAGCCGTACTCCTGGACCCACCAGCGGGTGCTTTCGAAGACCGTCCGGCGGACCTCCGGCCGGCTGTAGTCGACGGCGCCCCCCCAGGGCGTCTTGAAACGGTTGGTGAAGAATTCCGGCGCGAAGCGATGGATGTAAGCGCCGTCCGGGCCCAGGTGGTTGTAGACGACGTCGAGGATGATCGAGAGGCCCTGCCGGTGGGCGGCGCCGACCAAGGCGCGGAGGTCGTCCGGCGTGCCGTAGGCGTGCGCCGGCGCGTAGAAGTAAGCGCCGTCGTAACCCCAGTTCCAGCGCCCGGGCCACTCCGCGACGGGCATCAGCTGGAGGGTGTCCACGCCGAGCCGCTGCAGGCGGGGCAGCTCCTTGATCGCTGCGCGGTAGGTCCCTTCCCGGGTGAGAGTCCCGAGGTGGAGCTCGTAGGTCGCCTGGCAGAAGCCCCGGGGAACCGGCCGGTGGCCGAGGTCGCGGCGGAGGGGCGCCAGGACCGCGCTGGCGCCGTGGACGCCGTCGGGCTGCCAGCGCGACCAGGGGTCGGGAAACGGCCCGTCCCCGTCCAGCAGGAATTGATAGCGGGCGCCGGGGTGGACCTTCGGCTGGACCAGGCTGAAGGTCCCGTCACGAGCCTTACGCATCGGCAGCGCCTGGTCTCCGAGGAGCAGCTCGACACGCTCAGTGCCCGGTGACCAGATCCGAAACCGGACCCGACCGCCGGCCAGCCAGGCGGGACCAAAGTGGGGTTGCCAGCTGCGGCCGGTCACCGTTTCAAGTCTGCAAGAATCGGCCGATGCCAGAGTTCGGACCCCTTGTCAGCGCCGAGTGGCTGCGTGACCACCGCGGTGAGCCAGATCTGCGCGTGGTCGACCTGCGCTGGAAGCTCGGCGGGCCGCCCGGCCGGGAGGGCTATGACGCCGGACACCTGCCGGGCGCCGTGTTCATCGACCTCGACCGGGACATCACCGCGCCGAGCGGACCGGGCCGGCACCCGATTCCGAGTCGTGAGCAGTTCCAGGCCGCGATGCGCCGGGCAGGCGTCAATCGCGGCGATCGGGTCGTGGCTTACGACGACGCCGGCGGCTCGGTGGCGGCCCGGCTCTGGTGGCTGTTGCGCTACTTCGGCCACGAGCGCGCGGCGGTCCTCGATGGCGGCCTGCAGGCTTGGGACCAGCCCCTGGAAGTCGAAGCGGCGGCGCCGGCGGCTGGCGACTTTGAGGCCGCTGAACCGAACCGCGCCGAGGTCGTCGACCGCCACGGCCTGCACGGCCTCCTGCTCGACGCCCGCGCGCCAGAACGCTATCGCGGCGAGGTCGAGCCGGTCGATCCCAAGGCCGGCCACATCCCTGGCGCTCGCAGCGCCTTCTGGCAGGAGAGCCTGGATGAGCGGCAGCATTTCAAGGCCGGGGAGGAGCTGCGGCAGCGCTTCCGAGACCTGGGCGTGGAGAGTGGGGAGGAGGTCATCGCCCAGTGCGGTTCGGGGGTGAACGCCGCCCATGTCCTCCTTGCGCTGGAGCTGGCCGGCTTCAAGGGTGCCCGCCTCTACGAGGGTTCCTGGAGCGATTGGTCATCGCACCCCGACGCGCCGGTGGCGACCGGCCCGGAGCCATAGCGCGTGTGGGGCCGGCCCTTCACCGCGTTGAGCGTCCTGGGCGTCGCCGCGCACAACGTCTTCGAGCTGGCGGCGGGTGTGGGCCTGGTCTTCCAGCCCCAGCTCGGCCTTCGCGGCTCGGGCGCTTTCTGGGCCCTGGCGCTGCCAGGACAGCTTGCTGTGATGAACCGCTCGGAGCCGGCCCGCGCCTTCCTGCTCGGGTCCAACCTGGCCGGCGTCGCCGTCCACTTCGTCCTCTGGCCCGTGGACTGGCGGCGGGTTCCTCCCTTGCTCACCGACGCGGAGGGCATGGGCAGCCGCGCACTGCCCTGGTACAACGCCCTGCTCTACGCCTGGCTGGCGGTGACCGCCGCCGCCCTTGCGACCGAGACCCGGCGGCGGCGCTGGGCGGTGCTGGGACTGCTCGCGGTCTGGCCGCTCCGGGCCAGCGCCACCCACCATTTCCGCTGGTTGAAGGAGGAAGCGCGCGACCGGCCGGCCTGGTGGAACCGGGCCGCAGGAGGCTAGGCCAGCTTCGCCAGGACTTCGCCCGCGAAACGGCGGAGCGTCTCCACCGGCTCGCGGCGGAAGTAGCGGGCCAGGATCAAGAGGTCCGCCCCAGCGTCTCGGAGGCGGCTCGCCGAGTCCAGCCAGGCACTCTCGCCGGGTTCCAGCGACATCGAGACTGCGAGCTGCCGGGCGGGATCCAGGCGGCGCCGGAAAGCGATGACCTCCTCGGGGTCGGACAGCCAGAGGAGCAGGCCCGCCTCCATCTGATTGCAGACCTCGACGACCCTCTGGCCGTGGCCGCCGATCCAGATCGGCAGCCGGGTGCCCTGCGGAGGAGGTGGGTTGACACCCACCTCCGGGATCTGGAAGTACCTGCCGTCAAAGCTGAAGATGGGCCGGCTCCAGGCCAGCCGGAGGATCTCGATCGTCTCCACCATTCGCGAGGTGCGGTGGTCAGTGGGGTGGCCGAGGACGGCGCCTTCCTCCGCCAGCCAGCCGCCGCCGATGCCCAGCTCCAGGCGGCCGCCCGAGAGGAGGTCGACGGTCGCCGCCTGTTTGGCGAGCGTCAGCGGGTCGGTGTTGATGAGCGGGATGACGGAGGTGCCGAGCCGCACGCGGTCGGTCGCGGCGGCGACGAAGCCCAGGCTCACCAGGGTGTCAGCCCAGCGACTGTCCGGTTTGAAGCCCGGGCGCCCGTCGGGGCTATAGGGGTAGCGGCTCTTGAAGTGGACGGGCAGCGCGGTGTGCGAATTCGCCCAGACCGAGTCGTAGCCGAGCTCTTCTGCGGCCGTCGCGACCGCCAGCAGCCGCTCTCGGCTCGGGCTTGCCGCCACCGGCAGAACCACGCCCACTCGCATCACCCCCTAACCTACTTGGAGGGATGCTGCTCGATGGCAAGAAGCTGCTCATCACCGGCGTGCTGACGCGGCAGAGCATCGCATTCGGTATCGCCGACGAAGCCCAGCGTGCCGGCGCCGACATCGTTCTGACCAGCTTCGGCCGCGTCCGAAACATCACGGAGATGTCAGCCAAGCGCTTGAAGCCGGTGCCCGAGATCCTCGAGCTCGACGTCAACAAGCCGGAGGACATCGAGGCTGTCCGCAAGGATCTCGAAAAGCGCTGGGGCCGCCTCGACGGGCTCGTGCATGCGATAGCTTTCGCCCCCCCCGACGCGCTCGGCGGCAACTTCCTGAACACGCCCTGGGAGAGCGCGGCCACGGCGTTTCGCACCAGCGCCTTCTCGCTGAAGGAGCTGGCGGTAGGCCTGCAGCCGCTCCTGTCCAAGCAGGGTGGGTCGATCGTCACCATCGACTTCGACAACAGCACCCAGGCGTGGCCGTCGTATGACTGGATGGGCGTGTCCAAGGCGGCGCTGGAGGCGATCGTGCGCTACCTGGCGCGCGACCTGGGGCCGCACGGGATCAGGGTCAACGCCATCTGCGCCGGCCCGCAGGCCACCATCGCAGCCAAGGGCGTGCCGGGCTTCAAGATGATCGAGGAAAGCTGGGACCGCCGCGCCCCATTGGGTTGGGACACCAAGTCGGCGACCGCGGTCGCCCGCAGCGCCTGCGCGCTGCTCTCCGACTACCTCCCGGCCACCACAGCCGAGCTGCTCCACGTAGACGGCGGCTATCACGCGATGGGCGCGGAAGCGCCCAAAGATTGACCATCGCCGCCTAGTCGCGCACCTCGAGGCGCCCGCTCCGGACGCGGATCTCGACGCTGCGGCCCCGCGACTTGAGCCGGATCGTCTGGGCGTCGACGCGCTCGACCTCGACGGGTCCTTCGAGCACCAGCTCCGGGGTTTTTGGTTCGGGGGCCGGAGCCGGAGCGAGTGCGGGCCGAGGCGCCGCTTGGGGCTCGTCGCGGACGATCGTGAAGCGCGGCCGGTCGGCCTTCTCGCGCGGGCGCTCGGGCGGTGGCGGGCGGTCCTGACCGCGGGCCTGTTCCAGCGAGAGCTCGAGCAACCGCGACCCGGCGTCCTGCTCGAAGAGAAAAGCCGACAGCGTGACCGGGTCGTGGCTCCGGCGCAAGCACTGCTTGCAGTCGGCCTCCGCGTCTGTTCGTCGGTAGCCGTCGGGCTCGAAGACCTTGCCACAGAGGGTGTGCACCGGCCCCTCCTGGGGTCCCGCCAGGTGGATCCGGCCGCCACTCTTCTTCTGGACCCGCTCGAGCTCGATCTGCATCATGCCTCGCTTCTCATTCCTGGAATCGGTCCGGCCGCAACCCCGACAGCTCCGGCGCCGCCTCGCCCGACATCGCGGCGGCCAGCCAGCGCGCGGTAGCCGGCGCGGCCATCATGCCGATCGACCCGTGCCCGCCGTGGGCATAGAGCCCTTCTACCTCGAGCCGGCCGACGATCGGCATCCCGTCGGGGGTCATCGGTCGCAGCCCGAACCAGGCCGCCGCGACGCCCACTCCGGCGAGGCCGGGTGCGATTTCGACCGCTCGCCGCGCGACCTGGCTCGGCATTTCCAGGCCCTCATAAGCGTCGCGCAATGAGGGCGACAGCGAGGTGCCCAGGAGCGCGTCGCCTGCCGGCAGCTGGCAGATGACGAAGGCGCCCGCAACGGAGCGGTCGTAGCCCGCCGCGACCTCGGCCAGAGTCGGCGCCCGGGTGGCCCGGCCGAGCTCGTCCTGGTCCGGCCAGGCCATCTCTTCGATGACCCAGGGCAGGTCGAGGTCGAGCTTGCGCAGGCGCAGCAACCAGCCCCGGCCGGCGCTGACCTCCAGGCTCGGCCAGAGCTGAGTGATCCACGGGCCGGCTGCCAGCACGACCGCGTCGCAGGCAAGCGGCCCGGCGTCGGTGACGACGCCATGGACACGTCCCGAGGCGACCTGGACGTGGCCCGCGCGCACGCCGACTCGAAGTTCGGCGCCGGCCTGGCGTGCGGCTTCGGCAAATGCGCGCGTGGCGTCAGCCGGCTCCAGCGCCCACGCGTTGTGCACGATGAATCCGCCGACGCAGCGCATCTCGAACGGCAAATCCATCTCGCCGACTTCTTCGACCTCGACACCAATTGCTGCGATTTCGGCGCTGCGGCTGCGCACGCTCGCTAGCTGCGCTTCGTCGGCTGCGAAAAGTAACTGCTTGGTTTCGCGCAGGTCAAAGCCGACCGGACCTGGAAGCAGCTCGCGATAGACGTCAAGCGAGCGCCGCATGATGCGCACGACCTCCGGCTCCGTCTGGTTCAGCAGCAGACCCATGTTGCGTCCCGATGCTGCCTCAGCGATGGAATCACGCTCCACCAGCACGACACGCAGGCCGCGCCGGGCCAGCTCGTAGGCCACCGTGCACCCGGCGATGCCGCCCCCGACCACGACGACCTCCGCCGGCATTCAATTCCGTAGTCTAGCGGTCCCCCGCGCGAATGGCCGCCGGCTCACTCCGTCCAGATGTTGTGGGGTCACGCTTGCCAAAGCCCAATATCCTGTTAGACTCGCGCGGCAAAGCCAATCTTGGCCCACCTTCCTGGAGGGAATCCCGCTTTGCGAGAGTGCCTGATCATCTACGTAGACGCCGCTCTGGACAAGAACGGCCGGGCCGGGTGCGGCCTGGCCGTTTTCATTAGAGGGAGGGCGGTCTACACCGAGTCGTTCGGATTCACGCACGACGGCGGCTCGGCGCAGCTGGAGGCACAGGTCTGCGCCGCCGCGCTGGAGTTGGCGGCGGCACGCTGGCCCCTGCATCGCGTGATCGTCCGGACCGACTGTGCACCCGTCGTGCGCAGCCGGACGCCTTCCAGCGACACTTTTCGCGCGGCCGTGCATGAAGTGCGCGAGCGCTGCAAGCGCGGCTATCGCGTCGTCAGGTATGTGAGCAGGAAAGCGAACCCGGCGCACGAGCTTGCGCGCGAAGGTTTGAAGAGCGTGCTGCGTCCGCGAATCGAACTGGCTGCGTAAGGCCGTCTATACTTCGCAAGTCGTTTTCGCCTCTCACTTCGCCTGAAAAAGGAGCCAACATGGCCGAAGAGACCGGGTCCTCATCCGCGCCGAAGCGGCGCACGCGACGGGCCTCCGGAGCGCGAACGACGCGCTCGACACGCCGGACCTCGACGACCAGACGCCGACGTTTGAGCGGCGGCCCCGAATTGGTCGACAACCTGAATCAGATGGTCGACCAGCTGATCAAGGAAAACCGCAAGCTCAAGCGCCAGCTGGATCGTCTGGTCGAGCGCGGAACAACGGCCGCCGGGACCGGAATCGAGCGAGGCCTGAGGACGATTCAGCGTCGGGTGCAGCGCGCGCTGAGCGGCGGCACCACGACGCGGCGGACGCGCCGCACGCGGACCACCACGACCCGGCGTCGGACGGCGACCCGGCGACCACGCCGGACCGCCTCCACGGAGAGCTCCTCGAGCTAGCGTCCGCAGCGCTGGTCCTTGACCACGTCCTGATCGCGGTCCCGGAGCTGGAACGCGGCGCCGCCGCGCTGCTCCGGGATCACCGGCTGGTCGCCTTGCCGGGGGGCCGCCATCCAGGTGCCGGCACGGCCAATGCCATAGTCCCGTGCGGAGCCGCGTACCTCGAGCTCATCTCAGTGGTCGATGCGGACGCGGCCGGCCGGAGTCCCACGGGCCGGCGTGTCAGGAGCGCTCTCGAGCGCGGCAGCACCTTCGCGGGCTGGGCGCTGCGGACCCAAGACCTCGACAGCGAGCGCGACCGGCTGGCAGCCCAAGGCCTGGCCACCGAAGGGCCGTTGGAAGGCTCGCGCCTGCGTCCCGACGGCGTGCTGCTCCGCTGGCGGACCCTCCACGTCGCCGTGCCCGACCCGGGGTGTCCATTCCTCATCGAGTGGGCCGTTCCGGAGGGCCAGCATCCCGCCGAGCGGCCGGTCGAGCACCCGGCCGGCAGAGTCGAAATCGAGGCCGTGGAAGTCGCGGCCGCGGACTCGGAGCTGCTGGGCAAATTGGTGGGCGAACTGGATTCGTTTGCCCTGGCGCCAAGCCACGAACCGGGCGTTGTGCGAGTCCGTCTCAGGACCGGCGCGGGGCCGGAAATCATCGAATGAAGCTGAAGGGCCAGGTGGCGATAGTCACCGGTTCCAGCCGCGGCATCGGCCGGGCGGTCGCGGAGGCTTTCGCGCGCGAGGGCGCTCGCGTCGTCATCAACTCCAGGGACCAGAAGACGGCCGCTCTCGCCGCGGCCGAGCTGGGCGAAGAAGCCATCGGTATCGGAGCTGACCTGGCCACCGAGGCCGGCGCCGAGGCGCTCATCGGAGAGACGATCCGGCGCTGTGGCCGCGTTGACATCCTGGTCAACAACGCGGGAATGCCGATGGTGCGACCGACGCTCGAGCTAACGCTCGAAGAATGGCAGCGGGTGCTTGACCTGAACCTCACAGGTCCCTTTCTCTGCGCGCAGAAGGCAGCGGCCTCGATGCTCGGCGGGGAGGGCGGGGTCATCCTCAACATGGCCTCTTTGACTGCCTTCGCGCCGTTTCCAAGGCGGCTTGCCTACGCGGCTTCGAAAGCGGCTCTGGTGATGATGACGAGGATCATGGCCGTCGAGTGGGCGCCCAAGGTGCGCGTCAACGCCATCGCGCCGGGATTCATCTTCACGGACTTTACGAAGGAGCTGGTTGCAGAAGGACGCCTGGATGTCGAGGCGCTCAAGCGGAGGACGCCGCAGGGGCGGCTCGGCTCGCCGGACGAGGTTGCGCGAGCGGCCGTCTTTCTGGCTTCCGATGACGCCGGCTTCATCACCGGCGAGACGCTCGTCATCGACGGCGGGTGGCTCGCTTACGGCTTCACGTAGCGGCCCCGCGGCCGGATCAGACCGGCTCCGACTCCATCATTTTGGCCAGCCGGTAGGCGTCGAAGATCTGGTAACCGTAGAGGCCGATGCCCGAGAGCCCGAGCGGTACGCCGATGACCGACCCGATGATGCTGAGGTCGAAGTCGAAGCCGAGGAACTCAAGTCCGCCGCAGGCGAGCAGAAAGAAGCCGCCCTTCAGGTTCTGGCCGAGGTAGACGTGGCCCATTCCGGGCACGATCGCCAGCGCCGCTGCCAGGGCCGGGTTCTTTCGGGGACGCAGGTAGTGCCGCGGGGACCCGCCTTGAGCAGGGGCCGCGCCGCAGCGAGGGCAGGTCGCCGACGCGTTGGGAAGCGCACCGCCGCAGCTGCCGCAGATGGTCTGGGTTGCCATCACCTTCATTAAATACCCGACGCGGATATGCTCCCAACCATGGACCTTAACTTCACGCCCGAGGACGAGGCGTTCCGGACCGAGGTCGGCGAATGGCTGGAGAACAACCTGCCACTTGACTGGCGCAACCGGGGCGTCGGCGGCTATCGCGAGGACGAGGACGAGGACGTCCAGCGGGAGTGGCAGCGCAAGCTTCACGCCGCCGGCTGGTTGAAGCTGGGCTGGCCGAAAGAGGCTGGCGGCCGCGAGGCCACGCCGATGCAGCTGGCCATCTGGCAGGAAGAGCTGGCCAAAGCAGGCTCGCCGCCGATCCTGGGCCGGCTGGGGGTGACACTGGCCGCGCCCACGCTCAACGTCATGGGCTCGCAGTGGCAGAAGGACACCTACATCGAGAAGATCCTGAGCTGCGAAGAGGTCTGGTGCCAGGGCTTCTCGGAGCCCAACGCCGGGTCGGACCTGGCCGGCCTCAAGACGCGGGCTGAGCAGCGCGACGGCAAATGGATCCTGAACGGCCAGAAGGTCTGGTCGTCGGGCGCCCACTACTCGGACCGCAGCTTTCTCCTGGCGCGCACCGACCCCGAGGCCGACCCGCCCCACCGCGGGATCGGCTACTTCATCGTCGACATGCATCAGCCAGGTGTGGACGTGCGCAAGATCCAGCAGCTGACCGGCGGCGGGGAGTTCTGCGAGATCTTCCTCAATGACGCCGTGGTCGAGGAACAAGACCTGGTCGGGGGTCCGACCGACGGCTGGAAGGCGGCGATGACCACCTTCGGGTTCGAGCGCGGAGGGCTTGCGAACGCTGCCCGCTTCGAGCGCGCGGTGGACTCGCTCGCCCAGCTGGTGCGCCACCTGGGAGCCTCCGCCGACCCGCTCCTCCGGCAGCAGGTCGCCCAGGCCAAGATCGAGGCCCACACCTTCCGGATGAACGGCCTGCGCAGCCTGACCAAAGCCCAGCAGGGCCAGGCGCCTGGACCCGAGGCGAGCCTCACCAAGCTCTTCTGGAGCGAGATGGACAAGCGCATCCAGGAGACGGCGGTGGCGGTCCAGGGACCCTACGGCGCGCTCTGGCCAGACTCCCCCTGGGCGATCGAGGAGGGGCGCTGGCAGCTCGGCTGGATGTGGTCACAGGCAGAGACGATCTATGCGGGCAGCTCCGAGATCCAGCGCAACATCATCGCCGAGCGCGTTCTCGGTCTCCCGCGCGGGCGCTGAAGCATGCGAGCCGTCGAGCACAACATGACCGACTACGAGGCCACTCACCGGGACTTCAAGCTGGACGTGCCGCCGCAGTTCAACTTCGGTCGCGACGTGGTCGGGCGCTGGGCGCGAGACCCCGCCAAGCTGGCCATGCACTGGCTGGGCGCGGACGGCACGGAACGGCGTCTCACCTTTCGGGACTTCGACGAGCGGTCTGACCGCTTCGCCCAGGTCCTCCAGCGGCGAGGGGTCAAGCCCGGCGACCGGGTCCTGGTCCAGCTGCCGCGGGTGCCGGCCTGGTGGGAGGTGCTGATCGGCTGCCTCAAGGCGGGCGCGGTGGCGGTGCCCGGCACGGTACTGCTGACCCCGAAGGACATCCTCTACCGGAGCGGTCTTTCCGAAGGCGTCGCGTACGTGACCGACAGCGAAAATGCGGCCAAGGTGGACGAGGTGAAGGGCGGGCTCTCACACCTGCGTGAGCTCTTCGTCGTCGGAGGTGAGCGCGCCGGGTGGCGCTCCTACGAAGAGGAGCTGGAGGCTGCCGACGGCCGCTACCAGGTCGTGGAGACAGCATCGTCCGATCCAGCCTTGATCTACTTCACCTCCGGCACGGTGGGGAACCCGAAGATGGTGCTCCACACGCACGCCTCCTATCCCATCGGGCACGTCACGACCGGCAAGTTCTGGCTCGACCTGCGCCCGTCCGACCTCCACCTGAACCTTTCCGAAACCGGCTGGGCGAAGGCCGCCTGGTCCAGTCTCTTCGCGCCCTGGAGCCAGGGCGCGGCGCTTTTCATCCAGGACGCGCGCGGCAAGTTCAACGCCGGCGAGACGCTGCAGCTCCTGGAGAGCTACCCGATCACCACGTTCTGCGCTCCGCCGACGGCGTACCGGATGCTGGTCCTCGAAGACCTGGGGCGCTACCGGATGGCGCTCCGTCACTGCGTAGGCGCCGGCGAGCCCCTCAACCCCGAGGTGATCGCGACCTGGGAGCGGGGCACCGGCCTCACGATCCGCGACGGCTACGGCCAGACCGAGACGTCACTGCTCTGCGCCAGCTTCCCGCCGCTCGAGGTCAAGCCCGGGTCGATGGGAAAGCCGGCGCCCGCGCACGACGTCGCCGTCATCGACGAGGACGGGAAGCCGCTGCCCTATGACTCCGAAGGCGACATCGCGGTGCGCGTGAAGCCAGAGCGGCCTGTCGGCCTCTTCAAGGAATACTGGCGCAACCCGGAGGCGACGGCGAAGTGCATGCGCGGTGATTGGTACGTGACCGGCGACCGTGCCTACGTCGACGGCGACGGCTACTTCTGGTTCGTCGGGCGGGCCGATGACGTGATCATCAGCGCCGGTTACCGGATCGGGCCGTTCGAAGTCGAGAGCGCGCTTGTCGAGCACGCGGCCGTCGCCGAGGCCGCGGTGGTGGGCAAGGGCGACCCGACGCGGGGCACCATCGTCAAGGCCTACGTGATCCTGGCGCCGGGACACGACGCGTCTGACGCGCTGGCGGTCGAGCTGCAGGAGCACTGCAAGAAGGTCACCGCTCCCTACAAGTACCCGCGCGAGATCGAGTTCGTGACGGAGCTGCCGAAGACAATCTCGGGCAAGATCCGGCGCGTGGAGCTGCGCGCCAGGTAGCCACCGCCGCGTCAGGCGGCTTCCTCGTCGGGCTGTTTACAGAACCTTACTGTTCTTAACCAGTTGCAATGACTGGTATCTGCCGGTGCCACGTTAGGTTCTCTCGACGGTGACTCCCCTTGTGGAATTCGTGGGTGTCAGCCGCGTCTACGGGCAGGTGGTAGCGGTGGATGACCTGAGCCTCCGGGTTTCGCCGGGGGAGATGGCCTTCCTGGTCGGGCCCAGCGGCGCTGGCAAGAGCACCCTTTTGAGACTGATCAACCGGGAAGTCAGGCCGAGCCACGGCGAGGTCTGGGTGGACGGCCTGCCCTGTCATGACCTGCCTGTCACTCGGCTGGCTGAGCTCCGGCGCCGGGTCGGAGTCGTCTTTCAGGACTTCAAGCTGCTGCCCCGCCTGACCGCTCTCGAAAACGTCGCCTTTGCGCTCCACGTCACCGACCTGCGCATCTCCGACGACGAGGCCGACGAGCGCTCCCTTGACGCGCTCGAGGCGGTCGGCCTCTATGAGAAAGCAGCCAGCTACCCGGGCGAGCTCTCCGGCGGCCAGCAGCAGCGCGTTGCGATCGCTCGGGCGGTCGTGAGCCAGCCGCCGCTCCTGATCGCTGATGAGCCAACGGGCAACCTGGACCAGGAGACGGCCTGGCAGATCACGGGGCTGCTCGAGGACATCGCCAAGTTCGGCACCGCGGTCCTGGTGGCGACGCACAACATGGAGATCGTGGCCCGCGCCCAGCGCCGGGTCCTCTCGCTCGCCTCGGGCCGGCTGGTGGACGACGTGCCGGCCGGGCGCGCGGCGAGGATGTTGTGGGCAACCTCTTAGTGGGTCCGAAGCCGTCGCGGTGGCGGCTCTACCGGACGGTGACCCGTAACGCCCTGCACTACCTTTTCGGCAGCGCGCTGCGAAACTGGTTCCGTAACCTCGGGAGCACCGCGCCGGCACTTGGCTCCATGACGCTGCTCCTGTTTCTGACCGGCCTCGGCGGCATGCTCGGCCTGGTCGCCAGCAACGCCGCCTCGATCGAGTCCCGCTCGGCAGCCGTGCTGCACGTCTACTTGAAGGACAGCGCCACCCAGGACGACATTGGTGCGCTCCAATCCCGGCTCCGTTCGGAGACTTCCGTGAAGTCCGTGACCTTCGTTTCCAAAGACGAGGCGCTGGCGCGGGCCCAACACCGGCCTGGCCTGCCCGAGCTGGCCAGTGCTTCGGAAGGCAACCCGTTCCCGGCCAGCCTAGACGTCCAGCTGGCGTCGGTCGACAAGGTCGGGGCGATCGACGCCCTGGTCCGCAACGACCCGATCGTCGACCAGGGGGTCGGCTCCACCAGCTACGACCCGAACGGCTATCGCAAGCTGCAGGAGATCCTCTTCGGCCTGGTCGCCGGCGGCACCGCGCTCCTTCTCTTGATCACCTTCATCGCCGTCACGGTGACGGCCAACAGCATCAAGGTGGCGATCGTCGCCCGGGCGGATGAGATCGGAATCATGCAGCTGGTCGGCGCCCCGCGCTGGATGGTGCGCGGCCCCTTCGTCATCGAGGGCGCCCTGACCGGGATGATCGCCGGCGTGGTCGCGGGCGGGCTCGCCCTGGGCCTCGCCTCCATCGCCATCCAGGCTGGCGCGGCCACCTTCGCCCAGGTCGCCCCGGGGATGACTTTCAAGGTCGCGCTGGCGACCGCGCTGCTGATCGTCGTGGTCGGGCCCCTGCTGGGCTCGGCCTCCTCGCTGACCGGGATCCGCAGGCAGCTCGAAACGTGAGGCTGCGCCATCTTCTGGCTCTCACCGCGGGCCTCCTGGCAGCCATGGCTTCGGTCCAGGGCGTCCAGGCCGACACCGCGGGGGACCTGGCCGCTGCGCAGGCGCGCAAAACCGTCATCGAGCAGGTTCGCCAGCAGCTGGGCATGAACCTGGCCGAGGCCCTGCGGGCCCAGGACGAGCTGAGCCAGTCGCTGCACGACAACCTGGTCCAGCAGGGCGTGCTGCAGGGCCGCATCTCCGAGGCCCAGGACAAGATCGCGACCCTCAACGCCCAGATCGAGGCCAGGCAGGCCGAGATCGAGAAGACCCGCGCCCGGATCGTGATGGAGCGGCTCCAGATCAAGTCGCTGGCGCGCGCCGTCTACGTCCAGCCGGGATCGATGCTCCTGATGCTGGTGGAGTCCCAGAGCCTGGGCGAGATGCTGACGCGGATCAACGACCTCCGCTCGGCCAGCCTCCGGGCGCAGGCGCTCAAGCTCCAGCTCAACGTGGACCTGAATGAGATGAACCACCAGCTGGAGCTCCAGAAAAGCGATCGCGACGAGGTCGTGAAGCAGCGCGACTCGCTGCAGGCCGACCTCGGGAAGCTGGAGGACCTGCACGCCAAGCAGGAGCGGGCCCAGGAGGACCTGGCGCAGAAGACAGCTCAGATTCGCTACGAGATCAACGCGGTCAGCTCACAGAGCAGCGACCTGGCCCAGAAGATCGCCAATCTGCTCCAGGACGAGGAAGGCCAGATCATCGCTGCCGCCATGCAGGCGGTCTGGGACCAGGTCGCGACCATCCGCCCGACCGGCCTGCCGACGTCCCAGAGCGCCGGCCACTCGCAGCGCTACCGCTTCGTCTGGCCGCTGCCGCATGCGACCGAGACGCAGCCGTTCGGGCCGTGCTCGTACTGGTTCGAGCCGCCCTATGGCAGCTTCCCGCACTTCCACACCGGGATCGACATGGCCGATGCGGAGGGCACGCCGGTCCAGGCGGCCGACGATGGCGTGGTCGTCATGGCGGGCGGCTCGGTCGTCAACGGGCAGCTGGTCGGCTACGGCAACTACGTGGTCATCGACCACGCCGGCGGTCTGACGACGCTCTACGGGCACCTCGCCAGCGTGATCGTCAAGGTCGGGCAGCAGGTCACCCAGGGGGCGGTCGTCGGGCTGGAGGGCTCGACCGGCAACTCGACAGGCGCCCACCTCCACTTCGAGCTGCGGCAGGGTACGACGCCCATCGACCCGGCCCCCTTCCTGCCGACCGGGCCGCCTTCCGACTACCGGGGCTAGGCTACCGGGGCCCTTTAGCTCCTGAAGTAGTCGACCGCAGCCCGCGCGACATCCCTGATCGCCTGCAACCCGGTGGTGTAGTCGTCGGTCCACGTGAACATCGAGAGGATGAACGGGTGGCCGTTCAGCAGCACGATCCCGACGTCGTTGCAGACGCTGCCGTCGGAGCCCGTCTTGTGCGCGACGGTGATCCCACCGAGGTAGTAAGGGATCCGCTCGTTGTAGATCGTGTTCTCCAGCAGGGTCAGCAGGAATGACGTGTCGCCGGGGTTGAGCAGCTTGCCCCGATCGAGCTGAGACAGCATCAGGCCCGCCTCGCGGGCGGTGCAGTTGTCGCCCACCTGGTGGCAATCGGGCGCGCCGATCGAGGCGGCATAGGCGTCGATCGCGTCCGCGCCCAGCGCCCGCTGCAGCGCCCGCCAGGCGGTGTTGTCGCTGACCTGGATGAGAAGGTTCAAGAGGTCCCAGTACTTGTATTTGTCGCCCGGATTGGCTGAGCCCTGCAGGGTGCCGGTACCGCCCATGAAGTCGGCTGCCTGCAGCGTCACCTCGTCGGTCAGCTGCACCCCACCGGCCTCGATCTGATGGAGCAGGTAGAGCGCGACCGGGATCTTGATGTCGCTGGCGGCTTCCAGCAGGTTGTCCTGGCCCCAGCCGAAGCCCTCGCCGCTCTTGAGGTCCTCCAGATAAACACCCCACTGGCCGCCTTCGCCGAGGGAGCGCAGGTAAGCCTGCAGGCCGGCCAGGAACCCGGCCTGGTCCTGGCCCTTGATCGCAGTGAGTGACGCGCCGAGAGCGAGCGTCGACGCCTGGTTCCAACCGACGTTGACGCGGGACACCTCCGGCCAGTAGCCGGAGGTCCGGTAAGAGACCACGTGTGGCCCCGTCGGCACCCGGCCGGACCAGGTCGGCCCCCCCATGTCCTGCCCATCCACGACCAGATCGCCTCCAGCCGGGCCGGAGACGCTGAGGGTGCCGGTCTTGCGCTCGAGGGTGACGTTCACCGGCAGTTGCTGGCGGTTGGCGATGTCAAGCTCGGTTCGCCACGGCACGAAGAGGTCAGTATCGAAGCTGATGACGTGGTGGCCCGCCACCAGCGACACTTCACACGGAGTCACGCAGCCGGCCAGCGGCTGACCGTCGAGCAGAGGCTGGAGGCCGGCCGGCGTGCTCGTCAGGTGCACCCTCCCCAGCTCGCGCGCCAGCACGGGCGAGATCGTGCTGACGCTGTCCGCGGTTAGGCGGACCGCGCTGTGAAAGGCGTTGTGGTCGAGCGAGGACACGGTCAGCTCGTAGGCTCCCGGGCGGAGCGCCGGTCCGAGGTCGAACGTGCCATCGGCCGTCGTTTCCCAGGACCACTCGGTCAGCCGACCGGGCTGGCTCAGGACGACCACGGCCTGCCCGACCGGACCGCCGGTTTCGTCGACCACTATCCCTTTCAAGACCGGGCTTCGGTGCAGGACCAGGACGCGCGGCGGCTCCTCGACCTGGAGCGGCAGGAACCCATCGGCGCTGAAGAGCAGCTGGTGGCCGTCCGCTCGGTGGCCGGCAGTCAGCAGCCAGGAGCCGGACCCGCCGACCCTCGCAGCCCCGTCCACGCGGGGTCCGGAGTAGAGCTCCACCCTGGCTCCCACGACCGGCCGGCCGGCGACGTCGAGGACGCGGCCGCCGTAGCTGACCGGGCCCTCCGCGAGGAGCGCGGCGGCGCCAGCCAGTGCGGTCAGGAGGGCGAGAGCCAGCGACGTCCGGAAGCGGGTGGGTTGCCGCCGGGGAGCGGCTTGCCCGTTCGCTGCCCGCCGGGGCCGGACCAGGCTGACGGTCGTCATGTCCGGTCGGTGCTTACGCCCACCGTGTGTGGAAAGTTTGCAAGCTGGCGCTCAGAAACGCTACTGGCCGAAGGCCAGGGCGAGGCGCCTGCGCGCGGCCGCCAGCGCCGCCAGGGCTTGTGACCCCGTCGGTAACCGGGGCGCCAGCCGGATGACGGTGGCGTCCAGGAGGCAGTAGCCGCCCGCGATGACCGAAGGCGGATTGCCCTGCGTGAGGTGGGTGAAAGGGGCCATCGGCCGCCAGGCCCAGTTGCCGAACGAGGTCCCACAGATCTCGAGCAGGGAGGTGATCAGGAAGGCGGCGGCGTAAACGGGCGCCTGGCGCGACCGGAGCGTGAAGTAGATGAAGAGCGGCCAGAGCAGTGCTCCCGTCAGGTCGACCCGGCCGGTGACGAGTGGGAGCGCAGTCAGGCCCGCGAGAGCCCAGGCGCTGGCGATCACCAGCGCCGCCCCGACCAGCAGCCGCCGCCGCGCCAGCAGCAGCGGCGTCCTCGCGCTCGTCAGGGCGAAGAGGTAAACGAGGCCGTGGCCGGCCGGGACGTACAGGGGCACATTGTCGAAGCGGTATCGATAGAGCCCGACGACAAGCGAGAAGTAGAGCTCGCCACAGGTGGCGATGCCGACCGCCAGCCAGACCTGTCGGCGCTGCATGGGCGAGGCGAGCCGGGTGGCCAGGATCAGCACCCCGAACGTGATCAGGCCGAGAAACGCCTGCTGCCAGACGTTCGCAACGCGCGAGTCGGCGTAGAGGCCGACCGGCGTGTAGGCCAGCATGAAGAGCTGGTAGCCGTAGGGCTGGAGGCGGCGGAGCCGGCTCACGCGAGAAAGATAACGGGGGCCGCACGCGCGACCCCCGTTAGAGTGCTCGAAGAGAAGTTCAGGCTGCTACTTGCGGGCGTCGATGACCTGGCCGAAGGTCACCCAGTGGTCGCCCTGCCACTTCTCCAACTGCATCTCCTGGATCGGGAAGTGGTTGGTCTTGGTCGTGTTCACGACCTCGCCCGGCAAGAGAAGCGGGTTGTTGGTCTCGTTGAATCCGCAGCAGGCGATGTCCATCACGTGCTTGCGGGTCAGCTGGCCGTCGGCGTTGGCCTTCTTCAGGACGTCGACGAGCGAAAAGGCGCTCGCCATGCCGGCGACGCAGAAGCCGTCGGTGCCATCCGCCGGGCAGGGCTGGGAGGGCGCCAGCGCCCCACCGAACTGCGACATCACCGTCTTGAAGAGCCCGACGCCCGAGTCACTGCCCCACTTGGCGGTGTCCACCGGATCCTTCAGATAGACGGTGCTGATCATGCCGTCGACCTTCGCGCTGGAGGCGCCGAGCGCCCCCGCGACCTTGCGCCAGGTCGACGTGCTGTTGGAGACGTTGTTCATGTAGAGCTTCGGGTTCCAGCCGCTGGCGATCGCATTGGTCACAGCGTTGGCGGCGTAGTTGGGCGTGGCCGCCACGTAGAACGTGTCGGCGGTGCTGCCTTTCAGGGCGTTGACCTGCGACTTCATGTCGATCGGATCACCTGTGTTGTAGGTGACCTCCTTGACGATCATGGAGCTGGCTTTGTCGCCCAGGCCCTGCTTCAGGCCGTTGACGTAGTCCTTCCCGTAATCGTCGTTCTGGTACAGGATCCCGATCTTGTCGGATGACTCGTTCTGGAGCATGTACTTGGCGTAGATCTTGCCTTCGGAGACGTAGTCAGGCTGCCAGCCGAGCGTCCAGGGATACTGGGTGTAGTCGGCGCCCCAGTGGCTCGAGCCCGTGAACACGAAGAGCTGCGGGACCTTCTGCTGGTTGTAGTAGTCGCGCACTGCCAGGTTGTTCGGCGTGCCGAGGTCGCCGTAGGTCAGGAAGACCTGGTCGTCCTGGACCAGCTCCCGCGCTTTGGCGGGCGTGTTGGCGGCGCTGTAGGCGTCGTCGACGACCGTGTACTTGATCTTGCGGCCGCCGATGCCGCCGTGCGCGTTGGTGTACTCGAAATAGGCGTCGGCGCCCTTGGCGACCGAGTAGTAGGCGGTGGCCGGGCCGCTGACCGGGAAGGTGCCCCCGATCGTGATGGTGTCTTTGGTGACGCCGACATCGGTCTGCGTGGCGCTTGTCTGACCTTGCTGCGCGCCACACGCCAGGGTGATGATGGCGACGGCTGCGATGCCGAAGCCTCGCATGGGCTTACCGGTCATTCAAATTCTCCTCCACTTGTCTCCAAAAACTCGCGCCGCGGAGCGGCGTTTCACCGAAGCATTCGACTTAGTAAACTCCAGGTCAACCAATGATCTCGCTCGGCTCACCCCCTTGCGTGGCCTCTTCCAGCACGGCCGGCGCCGGCAATGGCGCCGCACCGCGGCCCGCATCTCGCTTTGAACGGTACCACCGGATGCCACGGCCGATCAGGCCGGTGAGCCCGTTCGGTGCGAAGAAGACGATCAGGATCAAGACGATGCCGAACTCGATGTCGGGCTTGCCGCCGAGGGAGATCGGGCCGAGCCGGAAGCCGGCCGACTTCTCCGCGAAGTAAGGCAGCCAGACCACCAGCAAGCCTCCCAGGATCGGACCCCAGACGTTGGCCAGGCCGCCGATCACGAGTCCGATCAGAAGAGTCAGCGACAGCGCCAGCGAGTAGCTGTCCGGGTCGACGTAGGCGTTGTTGATGACGAACAGCGACCCGGCGATGCCGGCGTAGAAGGCGCTGATGCCAAAGGCCAGGGTCTTGTAGTAAGCCAGGCTGATACCGCTGGAGACGGCCGCGGTCTCACTGTCGCGGATCGCCATCCAGGCTCGCCCAGTGCGCGATCTGAGCATCAAGAACGCGGGGACGTAGAGGATGGCCGCGATGGCCCAGCACATGAAGTAGAGCCACTGGTCGTTGCTGAGGTCGAGCCCGAAGGGCGGCGTCGCCGACTTGAGGAAGACGCCGGCATGGCCCCCGGTGAAGCCGTCGTAGTTGTTGAGCACCGGCGTCACCGCCAAAGCCAGGGCGAACGTAGCTAGAGCGAGATAGATGCCGCGCAGGCGAAGAGCGGGGATGCCGATCAGGAACCCGAGGAGGGCCGCTACCAGACCGGCCAGCGGGATGGTGTAGCCGTAGGGCACGAAGCCGATGAACGGAAGTGGCCACTTGGCCGCCAAGAGCGCAGTCGTGTAGCCGCCAACGGCCATGAAGGCGCCGTTGCCAAGCGAGATCTGGCCGCTGTAGCCGGTCAGTATGTTGAGGCCGACGATGGCGATCACGAACGCGGCCACATTCGCAAACTGAAAGGTCTGGAAGCTGTTGGTGGTGAGCGGTATGCCGATGAAGACGATGAGGGCGACTCCGGCCATGACGAGCGTGTAGATGGGGAAGCCGGCGACGCGCGCGTTCATACCCGGCGGACCTCGGAACGGCCGAACAGGCCGGCCGGCTTGATCAGCAGCACGGCGACGATGACGACCAACCCCATCGCGATCCGGAGGTTCTCGCCCCCAGGCACATAGGTGCCGAGCAGCGCCAGCAGGACGCCCACCAGGACCCCGCCGACGACGGCTCCGAGCGGGCTCTCGATCCCGCCCAAGACCGCCCCGACGAAGGCGAAGAGCAGGACCGGCTGCATGAAGCCGGGGTCCAGGAAAACGACCGGGGCGATCATCATTCCCGACACCGCGCCGACCGCCGCCGAGATTCCCCAGCCGAAGGCGAGCATCCAGCCGGTCCGGACGCCGAGCAGCCGGCTGGCTTCCGGATAGAGCGAGGCCGCCCGCATGGCCAGGCCGAGCTTCGTGTACCGAAAGAAGACGAACACGAGCGCCAGCACGACCAGGGTGACGCCGATGATCCCGAGGTCCTGATAGCCGATGTAGAGACCCTGGAAGTGCACCGCGCCAAACTGGAACGGGCTGTCGAAGGTCTTGAACACGTAGCCCCAGATCAGTCCCGCGGTGCCGTTCACGATCGAGAAAAGCGCCAGCGTGACGATCACCAGAGTGAGCACCGACGAGCCTTCGAAGGGCCGGATGACCACGCGCTCGATGAGCACGCCGCCGCCGAAAGAGATGGCGATGGTCAGCGCGAAGGCGATCAGGTAGGGGAGGTGAAAGCCGGTGATCAGCGCGTAGGCGATGAAGGTGCTGAACATCGCCATCTCACCCTGCGCGAAGTTGGCAACGTCCATAGCACGGTAGATCAGAACCAGGCTCAGCGCCAAGCTGGCGTAGACGGCGCCCGAAGCCAGCCCGGAAACCACCTGCTGGACGAACGCCTGGACGGGGTTGCCCGCGACGAGCTCGATCATTGCCCGAGGTACGACTTGCGCACCGATTCGTGGCGGGCCAGCTCGGCGGCCGGGCCTTCCAGGACCACCCGCCCGACCTCCAGGACGTAGGCGCGCTGCGCGGCGCGGAGCGCCAGGTTGGCGTTCTGCTCGACGATCAGGACGGTCAGGTCCTGCTCCTTGCTGATCGTCCCCACGATCTCGAAGATCTCGCGGATGACGATCGGCGCGAGGCCGAGCGAGGGCTCGTCGAGCAAGAGCAGTCGCGGTGCCATCATCAAGGCCCGGCCGATCGCCAGCATCTGCTGCTCGCCCCCTGAAAGCAGGGCCGCGACCTGGTCGCGCCGGCGCCCCATCCAGGGGAAGTACTCCATGACGCGGTCGTAGTCTTGCTTGACGCGCCGCCGGTCGCGGCGGACGTAGGCGCCCATCTGGAGGTTCTCCCAGACGGTCAGCTGTGCCAGCGTCCCGCGACCCTCCGGCACGTGGGCGATGCCGCGCCGGGCGATGTCCTCCGGCTTGTGGTTGGTGATCTCCTTGCCGTCGAAGGTGATCCGGCCGGCGCTCTTCACCATGCCGCTGATCGAACGCAGTGTGGTTGTCTTGCCGGCGCCGTTGGCGCCCAGGATGGCGACGATCGACCCCGGCTCGACTGACACCGAGACGCCGTGCAGCGCCTTGATTGCGCCGTATCCGGCGTGGACATCGGTCAGCTCAAGCAGCGCCATCTTCTTCCGCCGTTCCGAGGTAGGCCGCAATCACCCGCTTGTCTTCCTGCACTTCGCGCGGCGACCCCTCCGCGATCTTCTTGCCGAAGTCGAGGACCACCACCTGGTCGGAGACCTTCATGACGAGGTTCATGTGATGCTCCACGATCAGCAGCGTCAGGTCGTAGCGCTTCTGAATGTGCTTGATCAATCCGACCAGGTCGGCCACCTCCTCGTGGTTGAGACCTCCTGCCGGCTCGTCGAGGAGGAGCAGCCTGGGGTCGCTGGCGAGGCCGCGGGCGAGCTCGACGGCCTTGAGGGTTCCGAACGGCAAGCCGGCGACGGGTCGGTGGGCGAGGTCGGCGATGCCGACGTCCTCGAGAATCTCCAGCGCGCGCTCGCGTGCCATCCGTTCCGCGCGTCGCACGCTCGGCAGGCCGAGCGCGGCCGGCAGGAAGTACCAACGGCTGCGGCTGATCTCGGTGTGGCGCCCGACGAGCACGTTGTCGAGCACCGTCATCCGCCGGAAGAGCTCGAGGTTTTGAAACGTGCGGGCGATGCCGCGGCGGATGATGTCGTGACGCTGAGAGCGGAGCAGGCTCTCGCCGTCGAAGAGAATGTCGCCTGACTGGGGCCTGTAGATCCGCGTGATGGCGTTGAAAAGCGTCGTCTTGCCGGCGCCGTTAGGCCCGATCAAGCCGAGCGTGACGCCCTTTTCCACGTCGAAGCTCACGCCGTCCAGGGCCACGATGCCGCCAAATCGCACGGTGAGGTCCCGGACAGAGAGGAGAGCCACCGGCGCGATCACCCCACTAACAGTTAGTCCGGCGAGGTACGGCTAGTCTAGGTATACAGCCTAGGGGTCGGCGTTAGTTCAAAGCCACTTCTCTACTCGCTCGGAGTAGGCAGGTCAGGCGGCACGTCCGCGCCGGACGGTCCGGGAGACGGGTCCGGCGGCTGAGCCCGAGGCGGTTCGACCTCCGGCGCGGGCAGGGGAGCGGGCTCCGCCGGCGCCGGCGGCGCCGGCTCCACTACCGGCGGTTGGTAGCGCTCGTACCGGTACGGACGCTCGGCTTCCTCTGCGCTGTGCACCACTGTGACGTTCTCGATCGGCGGTGCGCCGCGCCTGGACCAGAGCCAGTAGGCGAACCCGCCCGCCAGGGCGAGCAGGAGGAGCGCTGGGAAGAAGACGAACGGCGGCCGGATCAGCACGGCGACCGGCGACATGCCCGGCGTGGTCACGGGCGAGGGCGGTCCGGCGGCCGGACTCGGCCTGGCCGGTGAGGCGCTCGGAGAGGCGGATTCTGTCGGCGTCGGGCTGGGCGCCGCCTTGAGCTGGAAGGGCGCGCAAGAAGAGCCCGACTGGACCTGAACACAGACCTGGTGGTCGCCGGGAGTGTCGCCCGGGATGACGACGTCCAGGCTGAAATTGCCGTTGCCGTCGGAGGTGGTCGAGCCCAGCAGCCGCTTGTTGTCCCAGAGGATCGAGATCGGCTGACCGGACGTGAAGCGCGTGCCGCTGACGTTGATGGTCGCGTTGGCCTCTGCGCTGGTGGCGCTGATGGTGATTTGAGGTGGGGGAGTGGGGCTTGGGCTCGGCGATGGCAAGGGACTCGGACTCGGCGCTGCCGATGGCGATGGCGTCGCCTTCGGCGATGGCGTCGAAGCCGCCGGCGTGGCTGCCGCCGCGATCGTGGCCGGCGCGAGCAGCGCAACCGCCGCCATAGCAAGGGCGGCCGAGAACGCCAGGCGGAGGGCTTTCATCTCCAAAGAAGGCGGAATGCTACACGGGCCACCCAGACAAATCGTCGACACCCGCGAAGCGCTACGGCGGCCTTTGCTCGAGGTTCGAACTCAGACCGGCGGCCAGGGCACGGACCAGCCTGAAGTCGGGCTCGGAAACCGCCAGCCAGGCTCCAGCACGGCCGTCAGGCGACGCCGCAGCACGGCCAGCTCGCGGCGGCTCACCAGCTCGCCGAGCTCGGCCGCCAGCGGCCCGGCCTCGAGCGACTCCGCGCCACGCTCGAGGTCGCCCCGCAGCCGCGCCGGCAGGCGCTGCCCAGAGAAGTTCCAGATCACCGTCCGCAGCTTCGGGTCGGCGTGGAAGGTCAGCCCGTGGTCGATCACCCAGAGCCGGCCCTGCGGGTCGAGCAGGCAGTGACCCGCCTTGCGGTCGGCGTTGTTGGCGATGACGTCGAAGAGTGCCACCGGGAGCAGCTCCTTTTCGCGCTCCTGGCGGATCTTGAAGTAATCCTCGCCGGGCCGTGAATCGACGAAAACCTGCAGCGCCCCGACTCCCATCGGGGCGTCTTTCCGGGTCACGGTAGGCGGGATCGCCGGCCAGCTCAGGAACCGCGCCAGGCGATAAGACGCCACCTCCCGCCGGTGCAGGGTGCCGGAAGGGAAGTCCCAGAGGGGCGACTCGCCACGAGCCGGCTTGTAGACCGCCAGGATCTCGCCGCCCGGCCCGGAGACGCGAGCCAGGAAGGTGTAGTTGCTGGAGTTCGGCAGCAGGCCCAGGACCGCGACCTCCGGGCAGGCGAGCAGACGCCGCTCAGCCTCCTCGAATGAAAGCTCTTCGACTGGCGGCTCAGAAGACGGGTCGCGACCCATTGGAGGCGGGGCAAGGGTGTCCGGCGGGGTCGATGGGAAGGCCGCAGTACTGGCAGGTGGGCCGGCCCGCTGCGAGCACGAGCTCGGCCTGCTCGACGAAGTTCCGAACCTGCTCGGGCGTGACCCAGACGCGCGCCGTCGCCGCCTCAGACTCGGTACCGGACGCCGGCTCGTCCAGCTCGCCCGGCTCCAGGAGCGAGGCAGGCGGGTCTTCGCTCTCGCCCTCGACCTCGCCCTCGGCTTCAGGCTGAACCTCGCGCGCGACGATGACAAAGCGGCGCCGGCTGTCGTGATAGCCGAGCCCGAGCTCCCCGACCGCCCAGTCCGGCTCGCCCAGCGGGGGGTCGTTCACCGCGGTGACCTCTTTCTCTTCCGCCAGCTCGCGCTCCTCGAGCAGCTGGCGGGCGCGGGTCACGAGCCCCTGGACATGAAACTTCTCGCAGGCCAGGGTCATCGTCTCAGCGCCGCTGCGGGCGACCAGGAAGAAGCGTCGCTGGCCGGGCTCGCCCTGAGCGGCGGCCGCCAGCAGATCGACAGATTCGAGCTCGAAGCTCCGGGATGCCAAAGCTAACTAAGAGTAGTCGGGCTCCGGCAGGGCTCCCGGCGCCCGGTTCAGCCGGCTTCGGAGCTGCTCGCTACCGGCTCGGCGACCGCCGACTCGACCCTGGCGGAGGCCGCCCGGCTCTCGATCAACGCGGTCATCCGCTTGCGGTTGATGAGGACGAACTTGTGAACGCTGTCCTTGGCATCCAACCGCACCGTGTCGACGATGGGCTGCACGCGGGCCTGGGTCACGCCCAGGAAGCGGGCTCGCACCGTCCGGTGCCAGGAGGCCACTGTCTGCTCCAGGGGCACCGTGATGAATCCCGTCACCTGGAGAGGTCCGCAGTAGAGCTTCACCCGCACCCGGCGGCCAGGCGCCCGCAGGTCGTTGCGCCCGACGTGGTTCTCGGCGGTGGGGATGATGAGGAGCAAGGCCTCGCGATTGAGGGACAGGCTGGAGACCTCCTCCCAAAGCCCGGCCGGCTCGTTGTGGACCCTGATCTGGGCGACGTCCAGATCCAGGAGGTCGTCCTCGTCGTTGGCCAGGTCGGAGATCCTCTTCGCCGTCCGCATGATCACCTTGCCCTGGACTTCCAGGTAGGTCCCGCCCAGCTCGGCCAGGGCTCCGATGTGCGCCACGTGCAGGTCGTCCAAGGCGGCGACAAGGATAGGGCCGCGTGGTTTGTCCGTCCAGCCGCCTGGGAAAAAGTAGGCTAACTTTGCAAATCCAAATCAAAACCCAAATCCCCGGAGGTACGAATGGCTAAGACAGTCGGTATCGACCTCGGGACGACGAACTCCGTCATCGCCGTCATGGAAGGTGGCGAGCCGACCGTCATCCCGAACTCAGAGGGGGCTCGGACGACGCCGTCGGTGGTCGCCTTCACCAAGTCCGGCGAGCGCCTGGTCGGGCAGCTGGCGCGCCGTCAGGCCGCCGTCAACCCCGAAAACACCATCTATTCGATCAAGCGTTTCATGGGCCGCAAGTACAGCGAAGTCGAGAGCGAGCGGAAGATCGTGCCCTACGACGTCAAGGCGGGCAAGGACGACCGGGTCGTCGTGAACGTCCCCAACGGCGGGAAGGATTTCACGCCCGAAGAGATCTCGGCGATGATCCTCCAGAAGCTCAAGGCCGACGCTGAGGCATACCTCGGCGAGAAGGTCACCGACGCGGTGATCACGGTCCCGGCCTACTTCAACGACTCCCAGCGGCAAGCGACCAAAAACGCCGGCCAGATCGCGGGCCTGAACGTGCTCCGCATCATCAACGAGCCCACTGCGGCCTCGCTCGCCTATGGGCTGGATAAGAAAGAGAACGAGACCATCCTCGTCTTCGACCTGGGTGGCGGCACCTTCGACGTGTCGATCCTCGACGTCGGCGATGGCGTCTTCGAAGTGAAGGCGACCAACGGCGACACCCACCTCGGCGGCGACGACTACGACCGCCGGGTCGTCGACTGGATGGCCGAGGAGTTCAAGAAGCAAAACGGGATCGATCTGAAGTCCGACCGGCAGGCTCTGCAGCGGCTCACCGAAGCCGCCGAGCGGGCCAAGATCGAGCTCTCGAGCCGGCTCGAGACCACCGTCAACCTGCCGTTCATCACGGCTGACCAGACCGGCCCCAAGCACCTCGAGATGACGCTCACCCGCGCCAAGTTCGAGTCGCTGACAGCCGACCTCACCGAGCGCTGCCGCGGTCCTTTCATGGCCGCGCTGAAGGACGCCGGTCTCACGCCCCAGCAGATCCACGAAGTGGTGCTGGTGGGAGGCGCGACCCGGACGCCCGTCATCCAGCAGCTGGTGAAGGACCTGAGCGGTGGCAAGGAGCCTCACAAGGGCGTCAACCCGGACGAGGTGGTCGCCGTCGGCGCCGCCATCCAGGCCGGCGTCCTGAAGGGCGAGGTGAAGGACGTCCTCCTGCTGGACGTGACGCCGCTTTCGCTGGGCATCGAGACGCTCGGCGGGGTGGCCACGAAGCTGGTCGACCGCAACACCACCATCCCGACCTCGCGCTCCCAGATCTTCAGCACCGCAGCCGACAACCAGAGCTCGGTCGAGGTGCACGTGCTCCAGGGCGAGCGGGAGATGGCGCGAGACAACCGCACTCTGGGCCGGTTCCACCTGGATGGGATCGCGCCGGCCCCGCGGGGCATGCCGCAGATCGAGGTCACGTTCGACCTCGACGCCAACGGCATCCTGAACGTGAAGGCCCAGGACAAGGGCACAGGCCGGGAGCAGTCGGTGACGATCACCGCCTCCTCGACGCTCAACAAGGACGAGGTCGAACGGCTCGTCAGGGAGGCCGAGGCGAATTCAGCCGAGGATCGCAAGAAGCGGGAGGAGATCGAGACCCACAACCAGGCCGACCAGATGGTCTACCAGGCCGAGAAGACGATCAAGGAAAACCAGGACAAGATCCCCGCGGACCTGAAGACCGAGGTCGAGGGCAAGCTGGAGGCGGTCAAGTCCGCCACCAAGGGCTCCGACCTGGACGCCTTGAAGCGCTCGATGGACGAGCTCAACGACTCGCTCCAGAAGATCGGCCAGCACATCTACCAGAGCCCAGGTGACGGCTCCGCGCAGGGGCCGGACGCCGGCGCCGGCGGCAAGCCGGGCAGCCAGCCAGCCCAGGACGACGCTGACGTCGTCGACGCCGAGTACAAGGAAGTCAATTAAGACCTAGCGTGCCCACGAAGGCCCGGGCTGCGTGCCCGGGCCTTTCTTTTTTCACTCGGCCGTCTTCTTGGTTGACCCGCTCTGGGCGCCGGGTATATACGCTCCCGAATGGTGACGGCCAAGGACTACTACAAGACTCTCGGCGTCGACCGCAAGGCCACGCAGGATGAGATCCGGTCCGCGTTTCGGAAGCTGGCGCGCAAGTACCACCCGGACGCGAACAAGGGAAACGCGGAGGCCGAGAAGAAGTTCAAGGAGATGAGCGAGGCCTATCACGTGCTCTCCGACGAGAAGAAGCGGGCCGAGTACGACAACCCTGTCGCGCAGTTCCGGAGCGGGGGGAGCCAGCCTTTCGCCGGGCGCGACCCGTTCGGCGGCGCCGGCTTCGGCGGCCAGAACGTTGAATGGCGCTTCGAAGACGTTGGCGACCTGGGTGACATCTTCGGCGGCATCTTCGGACGCGGCCGGGGCGGACGCGGGCGCAGCGAGCCGGCGGCCGCGGCCGCGACGGAGACCCCGGTCGAGCTCAGCCTCCAGGAGGCGGTCAAGGGCGCCAAGCGCCTGGTCACGTCGGCCGATGGGAGCCAGATCGAGGTGACCTTTCCGCCCGGCGTGACAGAAGGATCCAAGGTACGCGCCAGGAACCACTCCTTCGTGGTGCGCCTGCGTCCGGAGGACGGCTGGCGGGCCGATGGCCGCGACCTCCACGGCGAGCTGCCGGTGCCTGACCACACGGCCGTGCTCGGCGGAGAGGTCACCGCCACGACTCCGACCGGCCGGGTTTCGGTCAAAGTCCCCGCGGGCAGCGCTGGCGGGCGGGTGATGCGGCTGCGGGGGAAGGGCATCCCCGGCCTGAAGGGCGGACCTCCCGGCGATCTCCTGCTGCACTTGAAGGTGACCGTGCCGCACAGCCCGACCGACGAGCAGAAGAAGCTCTACGACGAGCTGCGCAAAGCCTCCGCCGGCTGACCCGACCGGAGTCGAAACGCCGTCCCGTTCCGCCGCCAGCACCAGGCGGTGAAGACAATCAGGGCGGCCAGCAGGAGCAGGGCTCCGGCAACGAACGCATAGACGGACGCCCGCCCGGCAGCCAGCCCCGGGCCCAGCGCGCCGAGGTCGACAGTCGCTGCGCCGTTGACCCAGCCCAGGATCGCGACCGCACCCAGCAGGAAGCGCGCTGCCCAGGACTTCTCGGACCCGCTCATCTGCCGCCATTCGAAGCGATGCACGCGCGACCGCAGGTGAGCCTGGAGGCTGAAGGCGCGGCGGCTGATCAGGATCCAGGGCACGATCAAAGCCAACCCAACAGCCCCGGTCGCCCAGACCGCCGGGCTCGGGTAGAGATCGACCGCGCCGGCCCAGGCTGCGAGCGGCAGGAGAAAGAGAAGGCTCGCGACCGCGGCCACCGTCGTGGCCCCATAGCGCTCGACCAGTGCCGATACGAATGGGGTGGCCGGTTTCGCCATGGCGTCAGGATATTCCGGTGTTCAGCCACCGAGCCTTGGGCGCGCTGACCGCGATCGGGAGCTTGCTCGTGCTGGCCGGCTGCACAGCGTCGCCACCGGCTGGCGCGACGAGGCCGTCGCCGTCGCCTTCAGGAGCGGCCGCGACAGCTCCCAGCCCGACTCCCACCTCGGCCGCCGGCACGCCTGTCTACGACCACATCTTCTTGATCGTGATGGAGAACCACTCGTTCAGCCAGGTCATCGGGAACCCCGCCGCGCCGTACATCAACGGCCTGGCCGGCTCAGGAGCCGTTGGAGGCGCATACAAGGCGGTCGGCTACCCGAGTCTTCCCAACTACCTGGCGCTCACGGGCGGCAGCACCTTCGGGATCAACTCCGACTGCACCAGCTGCTGGGTCGCGGCGCCGAACCTGGCCGACAGAGTGGACAGCTCGGGCCGGACCTGGAAGGCCTACATGGAAGGGATGCCGTCGGCCTGCTACATCGGCAGCGCGGGTTCCTATGCCCAGAAGCACAATCCGTTCGTCTACTACGACAGCATCCGGCTCAACGCCGGCCGCTGCGCGCAGGTCGTGCCCTATACGAGCCTGGCGGCTGACCTCGCATCCGCCGCCACCACCCCGAGCCTCGCCTGGATCACGCCTGACGGCTGCCACGACATGCACGACTGCTCCGTCGCAGCGGGCGATGCCTGGCTTGCGGCCGAGGTCCCGGTCCTGCTCGGGTCACCGGCATTCACGGGACAGCACTCGCTGTTGCTGGTCGTCTGGGACGAGGACGACCATTCAAGCGGGAACCAGGTTCCCTTGATCGCGGTGGGGAGCCGCGTGCGCGCCGGCTACTTCTCGAGCACCAGCGCCAACCACTACTCGCTGCTGCGAACGATCGAGGACTCCTGGGGACTCGCGCCGCTCGCCCTCGAGAACAGCTCGGCTCCGATGTCTGATCTCTTCGTCCGCTGACACCGGTGGTAACGCGCCACGCGATTTGCTGCGCGTGGCGGGTGCTTCCGCTCTTGCCAGGCGCTGGAGCCGACGGCGAGATTCGAACTCGCGACCTGCCACTTACGAGGCGGCTGCTCTGCCAGCTGAGCTACGTCGGCGTCGCGACCCGATACTAGTGGACCGTGGCGGCGGGGGGCATAGCAGCCCGAAGGGCCGTCCGCCGGCCGCCCAGACCGCCGGTGCCTTAGGATCGGGTGGCGAGCTAGGCAGCGCATCCATAGATGCGCGACGAGGCGCGCCGGGCCCCCAGACAACGGCATCAGCGCCGCAGGCGCCCGGCGGCCGGAGCCCTCCTGAAACCGGCTAGTTGGGCGGTGATATGGGCGGCCGGATGCCAGTCACCCCGCCGCTGCGGTCCACTATTCAACGGTGGTGCAACCGAACGTCGAGCGGCTCGGGTCGGCCGATTACCCGCTCGTCAAGCCGCTCCTGCTGGAGCTCTACGAGGCCGAGCAGCCGCACTACACCGACCACCCGCAGCTGAGCCGGACCGAGCTCGAGCAGGTGGTGAGTGGCATCCCGGCCGGCTTCAAGGGTGAGAACGTGATCCTTGCCGTCCGCGCGGGGAGCAGCCTCGCGGGCTTCTGCTGGTGCGTGCTCTTCGATCCCGGCACCGGGCTGGAGGGCGAGATCGCCGAGCTCTTCGTGGCCGCCGAGCAGCGCGGGTCCGGCGTCGGCAAGGCCCTGGTCGACGCCGCTCTCGACCTCTTCCGGGAGCGGGGGGTCACCCTCGGCTACGTCTGGACGCGGGAAGAGAACGAGGCGGCGGTCGGCCTCTACCGGAGGGCCGGCTTCGAACCCAACCGGCAGCTCGTCCTGACCTGGTACCCGACGTCCCGAGACTGAAGGGCCGGACGCTTAGAATTCGAACGCAGTGATCGAGCCCACCAGGGCCGAGTCACAGCCGGACGAGCAGCGCGCGCCGGCCAGCGGCCGGAATCCCGGGGCGGGCGGGGTGGTGGCGCTGGTACTCATCGCCGCGATCGTGAGCGGCGCCGTCTCCGCCGGCGTGACCCTGGCCGTCCTCCAGTCCCAAGCCCGCACCAATCCGCAGACGCTCAACCTCGGCTCCAACGTCCGGATCACCGAGGAGAACGCCGTCATCCAGGTCGCCGGCAAGGCGGGTCCCGCGATCGCCACGATCGTGACCAGGCAGACAGCGCAGAGCCGTACGCTCGGCGCCGGCTTCCTGACCACCAGTGACGGCTACATAGTCACCAACACACACGTGGTCGCCAACGCCGCACAGCTCGTTGTGATGTTCGGCAGCGACGCCAACGCCCGCGATGCCCGGCTCGTCGACTCCGACTGTCAAACCGGGATCGCGGTCCTCAAGGTCGATGGGGTCTCCAGCCTGCCGACCCTGGCCTTCGCCCCGGCCCTCCCGCGCGTCGGCCAGACGGTGGTGGCCATGGGGACGCCGCTGGCCCCACACAACTCGCTGACCGCGGGCGTCGTCAGCGCCCTCCATCACAGCGTGACCGTGGCGGATCCAGTCTCGCTGATCTCGACCCGGCAGCTGGCGGACACGATCGAGACGGACGCGGCCATCGATGCGGGCAACTCGGGCGGCCCGCTCTTGAACGTGGCCGGTCAGGTGGTCGGCATCAACGTGGCCGCCACGGCCGATGGGGCGCCCCTCTCCTTCGCTATCAACGCGGCGGACGTCCAGGCAGAGGTCGAGCAGATCATCCGAGACGGTCAGCTCGTCCTGCCAGACCTCGGAGTCCAGAGTCAGGGCCTGGCCCCTCAGGAGGCCGCGCTGCGCGGTCTCCCGGCAGGCAGCCTCGTCACCGGCGTCGCGACGGGCGGCCCGGCCGCCCAGGCGGGCATCCAGGAGGGGGACGTGCTCCTCCAGGTCGACGAAGTCAAGGTCGACGAGGCGCATCCGCTGAACCAGGTCCTCGCCACTCGGTTCCGGCCCCTCCAGCGGGTTACCGTCACCATCCAGCGCCTCGCGCAGCAAAGCCAGCTGGAAGTCACCTTGGGCCGCGCCCACCCGCACTGCCCGTGACCGGCCCGAAGGCGGAGGTGGCAGCCGCCCTCGAGGCGGCGATCCGGCGGGTCGGCGCCGACGGAGAGCTGCCGGACCTGGAGCTGGCCCGGGCGCGCGACGCCGTCCACGGCGACTACGCGTCGCCAGCCGGGATGAAGCTGGCGCGGATCCTGCGGCGGCGGCCCGACGAGATAGCCGGCCAGGTGGCCGGGGCGGTCGAGCTGGACATTGCCCAGGCCGAGGCGGTTGGCGGCTACGTCAACTTCCGCCTCAGCCCGGCCTGGCTGCGCAGACTCGTGCGCGAAGTCGCAGGCCGGGGTCCCGAGTACGGGCGCAGCGGGCTCGGGAAGGAGGAACCCGTCCAGGTGGAGTTCGGGAGCATCAACCCGACGGGTCCGCTCCACATCGGCCACGGGCGCGGGATCGTCCTGGGCGATTCGCTCGCGCGGACTCTCGAGTTCACCGGCCATGCCGTCGCCCGTGAGTACTACGTCAACGACTCCAACACCCAGGCCAAGAAGTTCGGCGAGTCGATCCTGGCGCGCTACGAGGGGCGGGAGCCGCCCGAAGGCGGCTACGTGGGTGCCTACGTGGAAGAGATCGCGCTGGCAGCACGGCAGGCCGGTGTGGAACCGAACGAGGAGGCGCTGAGGAAGTTCGGTATCGCCCAGATGGTCGAGCGCCTGAAGGCTGTCGTCGCCCGCCTCGACGTGCGCTACGACGAGTGGTTCTGGGAGAGCCGGGTCTGGGAGAGCGGCCTCGGCCAGGAGGCCATCGAGAGGCTGCGCAAGGCCGGGTACCTGGTCGAAAAGGAGGGCGCGCTCTGGTTCGCGCCGGCGCTGGCTGACGAGAACGCTCCGGACGAGGAGCGCGTGGTGATCCGCAGAACCGGCGAGCACACCTACTTCGCCTCCGACCTCGGTTACCTGCTGAGCCGCTTCGAGGCCCGCGGCTTCCGCCGCGTCATCGAGGTCTGGGGCGCCGACCACCATGGGTACGTGCCGCGGATGAAGGCAGCAGCTGAAGCGCTGGGGGTCGAGCCGGAGCGGCTGGTCATCATCCTGAACCAGCTCGTCAACCTCCAGGAGGGCAAGATGTCGAAGCGCGCGGGGCGTCTCGTCACCCTGGAAGAGCTCATCGACCGGGTCGGGTCCGACGCTGTTCGCTATTTCTTCATCTCCCGGACTCCGGACACGATGATGGAGTTCGATCTCGAGCTGGCGACTACACAGAACAAGACGAACCCCGTCTATTACGTTCAGTACGCGCATGCGCGCCTGGCGGGAATCGAACGCTTCGCGAGCGGCCGCGGCGATCTGCCCATGGAGGCCGACCTTGAGCTGCTCGAGCACCCGTGGGAGCTCGACGTGGCCCGCGTCATCGCGCACTGGCCGGAGGTGGTGGAGACCGCGGCGCTGAAGCTCGAGCCGCACAGGGTGCCCTACTTTCTCTACGAGCTGGCCGACCGCGTCAGCGACTTCTACGAGGCGGGCAACGAGCGCACCGAGAACCGCGCGGTGGTCGACGATCCCGCCCTGACGCGAGCCCGCCTCGAGCTCTGCCGAGCCGCCCGCGTCACGCTCGAGAGCGGCCTCAACCTGATCGGCGTTTCAGCACCCGACCGCATGGACAAACTGGAGGACTGACTAGTGCCCCGTAATATCGCGACCACCGGCGTTCACTGATGGACGTGACCTGGCTCGGACACGGCTGCTTCCGCCTCCGCGGGCGCGGCGCCAACGTCTTCACCGACCCTTTCCCGCCTTCGCTGGGAATCAAGCTGCCCCGCCTCGAAGCCGACGTGGTCACCGTCAGCCACGGCCACCCGAACCACAGCTACACCGAGATCATCCGTGACGGCTACGTCATCGACGGCCCGGGCGAGTACGAGGTCAAGGGCGTGAGCGTGTTCGGCATCCCCTCGTACCACGACGCCAGCCTCGGCTCCGAGCTCGGCCGGAACACGATCTTCGTGATCGAGGTCGACGATGTGCGGGTCTGCCACCTGGGCGACCTCGGCCACCGACTGGACGATGACCAGTCCGAGGCCATCGGCACTGTCGACGTCCTGCTCGTCCCCGTCGGCGGCAGAAAGACGATCGCGCCCGACGTCGCCGCCGAGGTCGTGCGCCTGATCGAGCCCCGGGTCGTCGTCCCGATGCACTTCAAGACACCGGGCATCAAAGAGGACCTGGGCGGCGTGGACACGTTTCTGAAGGAGATGGGCGTGACCGACAGCGAGCCCCTGCCGAAGCTCTCGATGCAGTCGAGCCTGGGCGGCGGGGAGTCCGAGACCAAGGTGGTTCTGCTCGAACCGAAGGGTTAGCGGCCGGCTGGTTGCGCGACCACTTCGCTGGTAACATCTGAAAAACCGCAGGAGGTCTTCGTCTTGGCCAAGTACGTCTTCGTGACCGGCGGTGTGGTTTCGTCGCTCGGCAAAGGGATCACGGCTGCTTCCGTCGGGAGCATCCTCAAGGCCCGCAAGGTCGCCGTAACCATCCAGAAGCTCGACCCCTACCTGAACGTCGACCCGGGCACCATGAGCCCTTACCAGCACGGCGAGGTCTTCGTCACCGACGACGGGGCCGAGACCGACCTCGACCTCGGCCACTACGAGAGGTTCATCGACGAGAACCTCTCGGCCGCTTCCAACGTCACCACCGGGAAGATCTACGCCGAGGTCATCGCCAAGGAGCGCCGGGGTGACTACCTGGGCGCAACGGTCCAGGTCATCCCCCACGTGACCAACGAGATCAAGGAGCGCATCCAGCGCGTTGCCCGGGAGTCGTCCGCCGAGGTCGTCGTCTGCGAGGTGGGCGGGACGGTCGGCGACATCGAGTCGCTGCCTTTCCTGGAGGCCATCCGCCAGCTCAAGAACGAGGTCGGCCGCGAGAACGTCTTCTACGTCCACGTCTCGCTCGTGCCGCTGATCAGGGGTGAGGAGATGAAGACCAAGCCCACCCAGCACTCGGTGCAGGCGCTGCGGGCGATCGGCATCCAGCCCGACGCCATCATCGCCCGCTCCGAGCAGCCGATCGGCCAGGAGCTGAAAGACAAGATCGCGCTCTTCTGTGACGTTCCCAGGGACGCGGTCATCGCCGTGCCTGACGTGGACACCATCTACCGCGTTCCGCTCCTGCTCGAGGAGGCCGGGCTCGGCCGGGTCCTGGCCAAGCACTTCGACCTGAAGGGAGGTCCCGACCTGGCCTGGCTCGAGGTGATCGTGGACCGCATCCAGCATCCGCGTGGCAGCGTGCCGGTCGCGGTCGTGGGCAAGTACGTGGCGCTCCCCGACGCCTATCTGAGCGTGACCGAGGCGCTCCGCCACGCCGGGGTCCACCACGACGTCGGCATCGACCTCCGCTGGATCTCGTCGGAGACGCTGGACCAGGGCGACACCTCGCTCCTGAAAGGAGTCGCCGGGATCGTGGTGCCGGGCGGCTTCGGCCACCGCGGGATCGAAGGCAAGGTGGCCGCCTCGCGCTACGCGCGCCACAACCGGATCCCCTACCTGGGGCTCTGCCTGGGCATGCAATGCGCCGTGATCGACTTCGCTCGCGAGGTCCTGGAGGCGCCTGATGCCAACTCGACCGAGTTCGCCGCGTTCACCTCGACTCCGGTCATCGACCTGATGCCGGACCAGCGGGACGTGGCCAACCTGGGCGGGACGATGCGGCTCGGCGTCTACCCTTGCAAACTGCTGCCAGGGTCCAAGGCGCAGCAGGCCTACGGCGAAGAAGTCGTCTACGAGCGCCACCGGCATCGCTTCGAGTTCAACAACGAGTACCGCGAGGAGCTTGGCGACCGGGGCCTGGTTTTCAGCGGACTCTCGCCCAACGGCCGCCTGGTCGAGATCATCGAGCTCGGCGACCACCCCTGGTTCGTGGCCACCCAGTTCCATCCGGAGCTGCGGTCCCGGCCGCAGCGGGCGCACCCGCTGTTCCGGGATTTCGTCGGTGCTGCGCTGCGCCGCAGCGGTATCGATCAGATGGAACTGCAGCCGCCCGAGCTCCTGCCGCGAGAAGAAAGCTAGCCCGAACCACCCTCCTGGGTGTATCCGTTAGAGAAAGAAGGAACCATGGAACGCGAGCTGACCGACCGCTTGCCAGTGCATGAGACGGCCACGCCGGCCGATGTCGACCTGGTCCGGGTGACCGAGGCCGCCGCCCTGGCCGCCGCCCGCTTCACGGGGCGCGGCGATCAGGACAGGGTCAAGTCGGTGGCGGCGTCGGCCATGCTCCAGGCTCTCGAGGAGCTGGGCATGGGCGGGCGCGTGATCCTGGGCCCGCGTGGGGACGGCATCCTTTCGGTGGGCTCGATCGTCGGCGTGGAGGGCGGGTTCGACTTCGGCGTCTACCCGGTCGAGGGCGCCAGCCTCGTTTCGCGGGGCCTGCCGAACGCCATCTCGATGGTGGTCGCCGGACCGCCCGGCTGCTTCCCGTCGCTACCGGCGGTCGCTTACATGGAGAAGGCGGTCGTCGGGGCCCCGGCGCGCGGCGCGCTCGACCTTGACGACGGCGTTGCCGATAACCTCCGCCGGGTCGCCTTCGCGCGCGACTGCCGCGTCGCCGACCTCACTGTCGCGGTCCTGGACCGTCCCCGTCACCAGGGCCTGATCGAGGAAGTCCGGGCGGCCGGCGCGCGCATCTTGAACCTGGAGGACGGCGACATCACGGGCGGCCTGCTGGCCGCCGCCGACTGGACCGGCGTCGATGCCATGCTCGGGATCGGCGGGCTCCAGGAGGCGATCATGGCCGCCTGCGCGGTGAGCTGCCTGGGCGGGGACGTCCAGTGCCGGCTCTGGCCTCGCAACGACGAGGAACGAATCCTGGCCGGCGAGGATGGCGCCAGACTCTATGGCGCCGCGGAGCTGGTGCCGGAGGGCATCGCTGTCGCCATCACCGGTGTCACCGGTGGCGCGCTCCTGGGCCCCGTCTTCTACGGCGGCGGCTTTGCTCAGACGCAGTCGCTCATCCTCAACGCCCGGACGGGCACCGTCCGGCGCGTCACGACGCGCCACCAGGTCACCCGCCCGGCGTCCTGAGAGTTCCCGGCGCTAGTGAGCCGGGACGATGTTCTGGTTCAGCCGGAAAACGTTGTCCGGGTCGTACTTGGTCTTGATCCGCGCCAGCCTGGCGTACTTCTCGCGCCCGTAGCTGGCGATCAGCCGCTCCTCGGATTCCTCGCCTGCCAGGTTCGGATAGGTGCCCCCCAGCGAGAGGGGCGCCAGGGAGTCGGCGAAGCCCTTGGACCAGGCCACCGCAGCGTCGCGCTCGTCCGCCTCTTCCCAGATGCCGGAGAACATGCCGAGGAAACCGGCGGAACGGCCGGCGAAGGCGGTTGCGTCGTCGGGGACCCGGGCAACGGCGCCTCCCATCTGGAGGTTGATCATCTGTGAAGGCCCCGCCGGCATCTTGGCGGTGTTGGCGTGGATCGCAGCGATCACGTCATCGCTGTACTCGGCGAAGTAGTGGGACTTCCAGTAGACCTTGGTGCCGGGCGCGAGCGACTCGTCGAAGAGGCTCTGCACGAACGGGTACGGCATCGGCGCCAGCATCTCGAAGAGGGGTCCGAAGTCACGCAGCGGCTTGACGGCGTTTTCCGCGACTTCCTGGTCGGGAGAGACGACGACCACGGCGTAGCCGGGCTTGAAGTGGTACTGCTCGGGCACGAAGGGCGCGGGCGGCGCCGCCAGGTAGGCGAGGATGGTCGTGACCTCGTCAGGTGTGCTCTTGGCGAACTGGTTGTAGACGCGCATCAGATCGGGTCCCTGCTCGGGCGCGTAGAAGAGGAGCCCGCCGAACACCGTCTCGCCGATCGGGTGGAGCTGAAATTCGAGCCGGGTGGCGATCCCGAAGTTGCCACCACCGCCGCGGATGGCCCAGAAGAGGTCGTCGTTCTTCGAGGCGCTGGCCTCTCGCAGCTGGCCGTCCGCGGTGACCAGCTCGGCTGAGATCAGGTTGTCCGAGCTGAGGCCGAACCCGCGCATCAGGTGGCCGACTCCGCCGCCCAGGACCAGCGCGGCCACCCCGGTGTGGGTGACGTGCCCGCCCGTGACAGCCAGGCCGTGTGGCACCGTGGCACCGTCCACCTCGGACCAGATCGCGCCGCCCCCGACCACGGCCCGGCGCGCCTCCGGATCGACGCTGACCTGGTTCAGCCGGCGCAGGTCGATCACCAGGCCGTCGTCGACCACCGAATGGCCGGCGAGGCTGTGGCCGCCCGAGCGGACCGCGATCTGGAGGCCGCTGCGGCGGCCGAAAGCGAGCGCCGTTTGAACGTCCTTCGTGTTCGCGCAAAAGGCGATGACGCGCGGGCTGCGGTCGATGTCGCCGTTCCAGACCTTGCGGGCCTCGTCATAGGCCTGATCGTCCGGAGTGATGACCGTTCCGCTGAAGTCGTCGCGCAGATGCTCGACCTCCCTTTCCGAGAGCCGAATCTGAGCCATGTCCTGGCCCTCCCCCAAAATGAAAACTCAAGCCGAAATACGGTGGGCACTATAGCCCGGAGGGGGCTTCTAGTCGACCAGCAGCGGGCCTTCGACGCCGAGCTTCTCGGCGAGCCGGTCCAGGTTTTCGATCGAGACCTTGAGGGCCGCCTCGCGAGGCGTGATGCTGTCTCTGCGGGCGAGGTCCAGCATCCCGCCGACCGTCGTCCGCATGCTCGTCGCGATCCTCTCGAATGCAGCCTCGGCGCTCGGCTCCAGCTGCTCCAGGATCAGCCACCAAAACCAGGCATTGGTGCCCGCGTTGGCTACGAAGTCGGGGATGACCTTGACGCCACGCTCATGCAGGCGCCGCTCGGCGCCGCCCGTGGTCGGGATGTTGGCGGCTTCGACGACCAGCTTCGCCTTGACCAAGTCACAGTTGTGCTCGTCGATGACGTCGGCCACGGCCGCGGGCACCAGGACGTCAGAGTCCACGCCGAGCCAAGCCTCGCGGGGCGCCTCCCTGTCGGTCGCCCTCAGCCGGGACCGGTCGAGGTCACCGTAAGGGCTCCGAGAGCCGAGCAGGGCTTCGACGTCGAGGCCGTCCGGGTTGATCACGCAGCCGCCCGCGTCGGCGACGCAGACGATCCGGGCACCCTTGGCCGCCAGGTAGCGGGCGGCCGATCCGCCCATGGACCCAAAGCCCTGGACAGAGACGCGGGCTCCGGCCAGCTCGGCGGCGGCGGCCGCCGCCTCCGCGACGCCATAGCCGCCGACGAGGTCGACCAGCCCGACGCCGTCGACCCGCACGCCGAGCGCTCGACGCAGGCGCTCCGCGGTTCCGGCTGGGTCTGCGCTATGCCGGAGGACGGCGTGAATCGGCGTGCCCAGCCCGACCTGGCTGAAGACCTCGACCAGCATCTCCTGGGAGGTGCCCAGGTCCTCACCCGTTCCCATGTAAGTGGAGAAGATGGGGTACATGGCGCGGACGAAGCGGGTGAGCATGGGCACCGCTTCCGGGTCGTGCGGGTCCACGTCGAGGCCGGCCTTGGCCCCGCCGACCGGGAGCTGGAGGGCTCCGTTCTTGTAGGACATGGCGCGCGCCAGGCGCTCGACCTCCTCGACGGTGCAGCCGGCGCGAAGCCGGGTCCCGCCCCCGGCCAGCCCCCGAACCAGGCGATCGATCACGATGTGGCCCTCGCGGCCGGTGACCGGATCGGTCCAGGTCACGCGGAGGAACGGAGCGTTCACTGCCTCTCTGGCGCGAACTCCGGCTTTCGCTTCTCGACGAACGCGGTGACCCCCTCGCGAAAGTCGTCGCTGGCGAACGACTCGGCGATGAACCCGACCTCCAGCTCGACCTGGCGCTCAAGAGGGTTGTCAAGGCTCACCTCGAGCAGCCGCTTCGCCCTTCGCAGCGCGCCGCTCGGCAGCCGGGCAATGCGCGCCGCCAGCTCGGCGGCGGCGTCCAGGAGGCGCTCCGGCGGGTGGACCTCGGCGACGTAACCGATCGCCAGTGCTTGCGCGGCGTCGAACGGCGTATTGGTGAGCATGAGGTAGCGCGCCCGTGACGGTCCAAGCAGCCGGGGCAGAAAGTACGAGGTGGTCGAGTCGGGCGAGAGGCCGATGCCCGTGAACCCGACCTGGAAGCGGGTTCCCTCGGCGGCAAGCCGGACGTCGCAGGCCGAGGCCAGGCCAAGTCCGTAGCCGATCGCCCCGCCCTGGATCGCGGCGATCACGGGCGCCTCGCAGCGATGGAGGGCGAAGAGCGCCCGGTGGACACCGTCGGCGAGGCCCTCGAGCCCGGTGGCGCTGGCAAACGCCTTCAAGTCCCCGCCAGCACAGAAGATCGGACCTTCGGCGCTGAGCAGCACCACCCGCGCCCGGCGGTCGGCGCTCACCTTCTCCATGGCTTCGAGCAAACCGTCGATCTGCTCCGGGCTCAAGGCGTTGCGCGCCTCCGGCCGCGTCAGCCGGACGTGCGCGATCCGGTCTTTCAGCTCGTATGCGACGTGCTTGGTCAGCTGCACCTCCGACAGGTTATCGCTCCCGAGATTGGCGTCGGTTACCCGTACCGCCGGAGGGGTATAAGGAGAACGAGTTCCCGATGCAAGATCCCCTCGATCGGGCGGAGCAGCAGCCTCCGCACCCGTTGCCCCCGCCGCCAGGTTACCCGTCGTCTTACCCGTACGGGCAGCCCGGTCAGTACCCATCCCCGCCGCAGCCACCGCAGGGGCCGCCTCAGGGCGTGCGCCGGCGATCCGGCCTGCTCGGCTGGCTGACCGCGCTCGGACTGGGCATCCTCGGCTACGCGAAGTACGCGGTGATCCTGCTCAAGTTCGCGTACGTCAAGACGGCCATCACGCTCTTGATCAGCTTCGGCGCTTACGCCGTGCTCTTCGGACCTTGGTTCGCCGCCGCGCTGGTGGTGATGATCCTGGTCCACGAGATGGGACATGTCGTTGAGATCCGGCGCCAGGGCATGCAGGCGACGGCGCCGATTTTCATCCCCTTCGTCGGCGCCGCCATCTTCCAGCGCTCGCACCCGACAGACGCCTTGAAGCAGGCTCAGATCGGCATCGCCGGACCCATCGCGGGCACGCTCGGGGCGACCGCGGCGTACGTGTTGTATGGAGCCACGCACTTCACGCCGCTGCTGCTTGCCGCCTACCTCGGCTTCTTCATCAACCTCTTCAACCTGATCCCGGCCGGCATGCTTGACGGCGGCTGGATCCTCGCCCCGGTGTCGAAGTGGTTCCAGGTAGTCGGCCTGGCGCTCCTCGCCGCTCTGGTGCTCTTCGGCGGGATCAACCCGCTGATCATCATCTTCATCCTGCTTGGAATCCCGACGATCCTCGGCCGGTTCCGGAATGCGCAGTCGCCGTACTACACGTCGGTGCCGCGGCCGGCGCGGTGGGCGATGGCCGGAGCCTGGCTGGCGCTGGTGCTCTACCTCGGCTTTGCCAGCGTGCTGGCGCACACTCAGCTAACGCAGTTCCTAAAGTAAAATCACCCGTTTGGAGTCCAATCGAAAATGAAAGCCCAGATCCACCCGACCTTTTACGAGGACGCCGTCGTCACCTGCGCCTGCGGGAACACGTTCACGACCGGCTCCACCCAGAAAGAGCTGCGCACCGAGATCTGCTCGGTCTGCCATCCGTTCTTCACGGGCCAGCAGCGCATCGTCGACACCGGCGGCCAGGTAGAGCGCTTCAACAGGCGAGCAGCTAAGAGCGGCGCTGGCGCAGCTCGCTAGAGCCGAGGCGCCGATGCCGCTCGCGGACGACCCGCAGGTTCCCGACCAGCCGGTCGCACCCGCGAAAGAGAAGTTCTTCTACGGCGGCCAGGCCGTGATCGAGGGCGTCATGATGCGCGGCCCGCACCACTACGCGGTCGCGGTCCGGCTGCCGCAGACCAAAGAGATCGTCGTCGACCGCGGCGAGCTGCGCGCGGGCGTCTACACGCAGCGTTTCTGGAAGCTGCCGTTCGTGCGGGGGCTGGCGCTGATGGCCGAGACGCTGCACCTCGGCATGAAGTCGCTGATCTGGTCGGTGAACATGAACGCGCGCAGCAAGGATGTCGAGATCGGGAAACGCGAGATCGCGATCTCCCTGGTCACCTCGGCGATCTTCGGCCTGCTCCTTTTCATCGTCCTGCCCCTGGTTGCGACCGGATTCACGGTTCGGCGCAGCAACTCGTTTCTCTTCGTCTTCGTGGAGGGCCTGATCCGGGTCGGCCTGATCCTCGGGTACCTGTCGTTGATCGCGCTGCTGCCGGATGTGAGACGGGTGTTCCAGTACCACGGCGCGGAGCACAAGACGATCAACACGTTCGAGGCCGAGGAGCCGGTGGATGTTGCCCACGTGCGCCGCGCGAGCCTGCTCCACCCCCGCTGCGGGACGGGCTTCCTGCTGGTGGTGCTGGTGGTATCGGTGATCCTCTTCACGGGCGTCGCGGCGTTCAGCCCGAGCTGGTTCTGGATCATCGTCTCTCGGATCGTTGGCATCCCCGTGATCGCGGGCGTGTCGGTGGAGGCCATCCGCTGGATGGCCCGGCACCGCTACAACCCGGTGGTGAAGGTTCTCCTGCTGCCGGTGCTCGGCACGCAGCGGTTGACGACGCGCCAGCCCAGCGACGACCAGATCGAAGTCGCGATCGCGGCGTTCGAGGCAGCGAGGGCGGGCGAGGAAGCGGCGGCCGCGTGATAGACCGGCTCGAGGCGATTGCCCGCCGGTATCGCGAGCTGGAGGCGGAGATGGCCCGGCCGGAGGTCGTGGCCGATCACCAGAAGCTGACCGCGCTGGCTCGCGAGCAGTCGGAGATGCGCGAGATCGTCGAGGCTTACAACTCGTTTCGCGCAGCCGAGAAGGCCAAGCGCGATGCCGAGGAGGTGCTCCGGAACGAGCGCGACCCGGACATGCAGGAGTACGCCCGCCAGGAGATCGCGGCGGCCGAGGAGCGGATGGCCCACCTCGAGGAGCGTTTGAAGGTCCTCCTCTTGCCGAAAGACCCGAACGACGAGCGGGATATCGTGGTCGAGATCCAGGGCGCCGTCGGCGGCGACGAGGCCGAGCTCTTCGCGCGCGACCTTTTCGAGATGTACTCGCGCTGGGCGCAGTCGAAAGGGTGGAAGGTCGAGGTGATCGAAGCCCAGGACAACGGCATCGGCGGCCTCAGCAAGATCATCTTCGAGATCCACGGGCGCGGGGCCTACTCGCAGATGAAGTTCGAAGGCGGCCCGCACCGGGTCCAGCGGGTACCCAAGACCGAGAGCCAGGGCCGGGTCCATACGTCGGTCGCCACGGTCTCGGTGCTGCCCGAACCCGACCCGGTCGAGATCCAGCTGCCCGAAAAAGACTTGAAGATCGAGACCTCGACCTCCACCGGCCCTGGCGGCCAGAGCGTCAACACCACCTATTCGGCGATCCGAATCACCCACCTGCCGACCGGCCTGGTCGTCAGCATCCAGGACGAGAAGTCGCAGCTCAAGAACCGGGAGAAGGCGCTCCGCGTGCTGCGGGCTCGTCTGTACGAGAGGAAGATGGCCGAACAGCACGCCGAGCAGGACGCGGTCCGCCGCTCGATGGTGCGCTCCGGGAACCGCTCTGACAAGGTCAGGACGTACAACTTCAAAGAGAACCGCGTCACCGACCACCGGATCGACCTCACGCTCTACAAGCTCGACCGGATCATGCAGGGTGAGCTCGACGAGCTGGTCTCCGCCCTGATCGCGGCCGAGCGTGCCGAGCAGCTGGCCGGCGCCACGTCGGCCACCTGAAACTACTCGAAGTCCTGCAGCGGGCCACCGGCTTCCTGGAGGCGCACGGCTCTTCATCGCCCCGCCTTGACGCCGAGCTGCTGCTGTCGCATGCGCTTGGGGTCCGGCGCCTTGACCTCTACCTGCAGTTCGAGCGCCCGCTCGCCGAGGCGGAGCTGGCGCCCTACCGGGACCTGGTCGCCCGGCGTGGCCAGGGCGCACCCGTCGCTTACCTCACCGGCCGGAAGGAATTCATGGGCTTGGAGTTCGAGGTGACGCCGGACGTACTGGTGCCCAATCCTGACACCGAGACCCTGGTGCAGCGCGCCGTGGAGTGGGGGAGGGCCAACCCAGATCGGCGCCGGTTTGCGGACATCGGAACCGGCTCCGGGTGCATCGCTGTGGCCGTCGCGCATTACCTGCCGGCCGCCACGGTCGACGCGACGGACATCTCACCCGCTGCACTTGCGGTCGCCGCTCGCAACGTCGCCAAGCACGACCTCGAGCAGCGGGTGCGGCTCATCGAGGGTGACCTCATGGAGCCGCTCGAGCGCGTCTACGACGCCATCCTGGCCAACCTCCCCTACGTCGAGAAAGCTGCCGCCTTGCCAGCGGAGGTGACAGCCCAACCGGCAGTCGCACTCTATGGCGGGCCCGCCGTCGTCAACCGCCTCCTGGACCAGGCGCCCCCGAGACTGGCGGCGGGCGGAATCGTGCTGGCAGAAATCGACTCGGCAGTCGCGGGCCGGCTGCGACTGGAGGGTTTCAAGGGCAGCCGTCTCTTGAAAGACCTGGGCGGGCGCGACCGCGTGCTTGAAGCGTGGATGTAGCCGAGGCCGCGGCCGCCCTTGCGGAGGGCGGCGTCGTCGCTTTCCCGACCGACACGGTCTACGGGCTCGGCGTTGCGCCTGGAGGGGAGGCCAGGATCTACGAGATCAAGGGACGGCCCGCCGAGCTGCCGCTGATCCTCATGGTCATCGACGCTGAACAGGCGAGGGGCATCGTCGAGATCGATGACCGCGCTTGGGGTTTTGTTGAGCGCTGGTGGCCGGGCCCTCTCACTCTCGTCTTGCCGGCCGGGGACGGCACCCTCGGCGTTCGGGTACCCGACCACCCGCTGGCGCTGGAACTGCTCCGCGCCGCGGGCCCGCTGCTCACGTCCAGCGCCAACCGCCATGGTCAACCCCCCGCCCTGACCGCGGACGAGGCGGCCAGGCTGCCGGGACTGGCCGGGGTGGTCGACGGCGGCCGCGCTCCGGGCGGCGTGCCTTCGACAGTCCTCGACCTCAGCGGCCCGCAGCCCCGGATCGTTCGCGAAGGGGCTATCCCAGCCGCTAGGCTGTTGGCGTGATCGAGTCTGCAATGAACCTTGGCGTCCTCGAGAAGGCCGATCCCGCCGTCGCCGACCTGATCCACAAGGAGTATCGGCGGCAGAGCCAGACCCTGGAGCTCATCCCCTCGGAGAACCTCGCCAGCGCGCCCATCCTGGAGGCGCTCGGGACGCTGCTCACGAACAAGTACGCCGAGGGCTATCCCGGCAAGCGCTACTACGGCGGCTGCGAGGTCATGGACGAGATCGAAAGCCTCGCCATCGACCGGGCCCGGCAGCTCTTCGGAGCGGCGCATGTGAACGTCCAGCCCCACGCCGGCAGCCAGGCCAATGCCGCCGTTTACCAGGCCGTTTGCCAGCCGGGCGACCGCGTCATGGGCATGGACCTCTCGGCGGGCGGTCACCTGAGTCACGGCAGCCCCGCCAATTTCAGCGGCAAGCTCTACGAGATCCACTCCTACGGCGTCGACCGAGAGACCGAGCGGCTGGACTACGACTCCGTCCTGAAGCAGGCGGAGGAGGTCCGGCCGAAGATGCTGATGGTCGGCTATTCGGCCTATCCGAGGCTCATCGACTTCGCCCGCATGCGCCAGATCGCAGACTCGGTCGGCGCGACCATGGTCGTCGACATGGCACATTTCGCGGGGCTTGTCGCGGGCGGTGCCCACCCGAGCCCCGTGCCGCACTCACCGATCGTGTCCACGACGACGCAGAAGACGCTGCGCGGGGCGTGGGGCGGGATGGTCCTCTGCGACGAGGAGCACGCCAAGGCCATCGACAGCGCTGTCTTTCCGGGGACCCAGGGCGGGCCGTTGATGCACGCTATCGCGGCGAAAGCCGTCTGCTTCGGCGAGGCCCTGAAACCAGAGTTCAAGGACTACGCCCGTCAGGTGGTCGCCAACGCGAAGGTGCTGGCGGCGCGGTTGCAGGAGCGCGGGCTGCGGCTCGTCAGCGGCGGGACCGACAACCACCTGATGCTGATCGACCTCCGGCCCGCGGGTCTGAAGGGCAAGCAGGTGCAGGACGTGGCTGACCAGGTCGGGATCACGGTCAACCGCAATGCGATCCCCTTCGACGAAGCTTCCAAGTTCAACCCGAGCGGGGTCCGCCTGGGCACGCCGTCCGTCACGACGCGGGGAATGGGTCCGGAAGAGATGGGCGAGATCGCCGACTGCGTCGCGGACTTGATCGAGGGGCTCGAGGACGCGGCCAACCTGGACGCGATCCGGGAGCGAACGCTCGACCTCTGCCGGCGCTTCCCGCTCCCGTACGCGCTCCGGTGACCGCCGTTTTCTTAGACGCGTTCTTCACCCGCGACTTCCTGCAGACCCTCTTCGGCAACCTGCTGCCGGCCCTCTGGCCATTTGCCCTGGCGGCGGCTACCACCACCGCCCTGGTGCCGCTCTCCGTCGTGTTCGGCCATCGCCTCAAGGTCGTTGCCGAGCCCGGCGGCCGCCACATCCACCTGGTCGCCACCTCGCGCCTCGGCGGCTGGGCGCTCTACATCGCTTTCGCGTTCGCCGTCGCCTGGTACGTGCGCCTCGACTGGCAGGTGGTCGGCCTGGTGGCGCTGGGCGGTGTTGCCGTGCTGATCTTCACCTGGGACGACCGGCGCGGGATGCCCGCCTGGGCCAAAGTCGTGGCTGAGACCGCGCTGGCGCTGGCCGCCATCCTGGTTTTCGGCTACTCGATTGGCTACCTGACCCTTCCGGTGATCGGGACTGTGGTTCTGCCGGTGGCAGTCGCCCTGCCATTGGCGCTGTTCTGGCTCCTCGGCATGCAGAACACGGTCAACCTCCTGGACGGCGTCGACGGCCTGGCCGCCGGAGTGGTGGGGATCGTGGCGCTGATCCTGATGATCGCGGCGATCAACCGGTCGCAGCCGGAGGTGGTCCTGGTCTCGGCCGCATTGGCGGGGTGCTGCGCCGGCTTCCTGGCCTTCAACTGGCACCCCGCCCGGATCTTCATGGGCGACTCCGGCAGCCACTTCCTGGGGCTATCGCTCGGCTTACTGGCCATGCTCGGCGTGGCCAAGGTAGCTGTCGCCTTCGCCCTGGCGGTCCCGGTGCTGGCCCTGGCCGTCCCGATCGCTGACACGGCCTGGGCTATTGTTCGCCGGCGCCGTCAGAAGCTCTCGATCGCGCATGCCGACACCCGGCACATCCATCATCAGCTGCTCGACTTCGGACTCGACCAGCGCGCCATCTGCCTCGTCTTCTACGGCGCCACGGCGATACTTGGCGCGGTCGGGCTGATGGTCTTCGGCCACAAGCGGATCCTGGCCGTGACGATCGTGATCGTCGTAGTGGCCATCTCGACCGTGGCCGGCGAGGCGCTCGAGAGGCAGCGCTGGCGGATCCCCCTGCCGGGTCTCCGGCGCCTCCTGCCGGCACCCAAGCAAGCCGAATGAGCGCGAAAGGGTCTGACTCGGGTTATGGCAGCCTGCTCGCCTTGGGCGGATTCCTCGCCGCCTCCCTGCTGGTGCCTCTGCTCGGCGGAGTCGCCCTCGATGCGGCGACCGGGCGCAGCCCGCTATTCTTTTTGATCGGGCTCGCACTCGGGATCGCGGCGGCTGTGGCCGTGGCCTATACCCGGTTCAAGAGGTACCTGTGAGGGGTCGTCATCGCCTATTTCCGCGGACTGCGGCCGCCTGCCTCGCCATCGCGGCTGGTTGTGAGCTTTGGGGGGTGCTAAGCGCGCATCCCGCGTCCGGTCTCAGCCTTGCGGTGGGTCTCCTGATCGGCTCTACGAACGCGCTCCTAGCAGAGCGGGCGGTGGGAGCTGACGTTCCTTTCCACATGTCCAGCCTGGCCCGGCTCGGGGTACTGACGGCTGCTGCGCTGGCGGTCGGGCTGGCCATCGGCACTGCGACGGTGTGGCTCACCCTAATCGGCGTGGCCGGCGCGCAGTTCGTGTTCGCAGGGGTGTCGGTGCGGGAGGCAATGCGTCAGTGACCGGGCTTTGGCTGCAGGTGGTCGAGCCTGCCCCTGTTAACCACCCGACGATCGGCAGCGGGTTTTGGGCGATCAATATCGACAGCGTCCTCTCCAGCCTGCTTGCTGTCATCGTCACCATCGCGGTTGGCCTTTACGTCGCCCGTCGCCTGCAGACTAGAAAACCGGGAATCCTCCAGCTCGCGTTGGAGCTCGCTTATACCTACGTGCGCGATGACCTCTTCAAGGGCCTTGCCGCGGAAGGTGACGAGGAGGTCGCGAAACGAGCCTCTTTCGTAATGCCATTGGCACTGACCATCGGCTTCTACATCCTGATCGCCAACTACCTCGACTTCCTACCCCTGCACGGTCTGATCCATCCCGCCAATTCCGACTTGAACCAGACCCTGGCGATGGCCCTCGTCGTTTTCGTGACCGTGCAGTGGTACACGTTCCGTGAGCAGGGCCTCTGGGGCTATCTCTACCGCTGGACGAAACCCTTCGAGATGCCGTTGCTGGCGCGAATCGTGTTCATCCCGCTGAACATCCTCGAAGACCTCATTAAGCCGGTTACCCTGTCCATGCGACTTTTCGGCAATATCCTCGCCGCCGTGATCGTCATCTGGCTGATCACGACTCTCGTGGCATCAATCCCTTATGTCGGGCCATTCTTTCTGGCACCGCTGGCCCTAATCATCTGGAAGGGTTTCGACGTCTTTTTCATCGGCGCCCTCCAAGCCTTCATCTTCATGCTGCTGACGATCATTTATTTCGGCCAAGCACGAGAGGGCATCCATGAGCGCCACCGCCGCGAACACGCCGGCCAGCCAGACTTAGTTGGAGGAGCAGAGCACTCATGAACCACGCCATCGCCATCGCCGGAGCCCTGATCGGAGCCGGACTCGCACTGGGCGGAGGCGCGATCGGCGCCGCCGTCGGTGACGGTCTAGGCGGCAGCGCGGTCATCAATGGGATCGCCCGCCAGCCCGAAGCTCAGGGGCGCTTGATGGGAATCCTGGGCCTCGTGATCGGGCTGGTCGAGGCGATGTACTTCATCAACCTTGGCCTCGCCTTCTACTTCATCGTCAGTGTGGCGGCGGCCGTCAAATAGCCGTGTACCTCGCCGAGGCCGGCCTGCTCGATATCAACGCCAGCTTCCTGATCGAGGTGGCGGTCTTCCTGATCATGCTGGCGATCCTGGCCAAGTGGGTCTGGCCACCGCTCCGCCAGGTGGCCGAGGCCCGCCAGCGTTTGATCGAGGAGCAGATTACGAAAGCCGAGGAGGCACGGCGGGAGGCGGAAGAACATCTCAAACAGGCCGCGGAGCGGCTGGAGGATGCCCGCAAGCAGGCCCAGGAGGTCATCGCGGGCGCCAGCCGCGCCGCCGAGCAGGTCCGCGAAGAGCTTAAGGAAAAGGGCGAGGCCGAAGCGAAGCGCCTTGTCGAAGCCGCCCGCCGGGACATCGAAGCGGCGCGCCGGGCGGCGCTGGAGTCGGTCCGCAGCGAGGTCGGCGACATGGTGATCGAGGCGACGCGGAAGGTGGTCGGCGAGGCGCTCGACGTGCGTGCCCACAAGAAGCTCATCGACGAGGCGATTCGAGAGGTGGCGGCTGGTGGGCGCAGCAGCTAAGCGCTACGCGCGCGCCATCTTCGAGCTCGCCGAAGACGAGAAGAAGCTGGACGACTGGGCGAAGCGCCTGGACCTCGTTCGCCAGATCCTTCTGAACGAGCAGGTGCGGCAGGTCGTCCGCAACCCAAGCATTCCCACGGAGGAGCGGGTGGCCTTCGTCGAGAAGCTCGACCTGCCGGGCCTGGGCGCGGAGGGCTTGAACCTGCTCCGCCTGCTGGTCTCCAACCATCGGGTTGATCAGGCTGACGAGATCGCCGCCGAATTCATGAGCCTGGCCGATGAGGCAGCCGGGCGCATCCGGGCCACCGCCACGACTGCGGTCGAGCTCTCCGCGGCTGACCGCGATGGCTTTGCCAAGGACCTTTCCGCTGGGATCGGCAAGGACGTCCGCCTGGAGGTCAGCGTCGACCCCGCCATTCTTGGTGGGCTCGTGCTCCAGATCGGGGACCGGCTGCTGGACGCCAGCGTCGCGGGCCGGCTCCAGCAGCTGCGCCGGCAGGTCGTGACCAGGTAAGGAGAAGAGTGACGCAGAAGTGAGCATCAGCTCAGACGACATCACCGACGTAATCAAGGCGCGGCTCAAGGACTTCAAGGCCGAGCTGGTCAGCTCGGAGGTCGGCCGGATCATCTCGGTCGCCGACGGGATCGCCGCCATCTATGGACTCCAGGGAGCCATGGCGGGCGAGCTGTTGGAGTTCCCGGGCGACGTCTACGGCATGGCGCTGAACCTGGAGGACGACCAGGTCCGCGCCGTGATCATGGGCCCCTACGAGCACATGCAGGAAGGCGACGAGGTCAAGACCACCGGCCGGATCGTCGAGGTGCCGGTCGGGCCGGAACTGCTCGGCCGTGTCGTCAACGCGCTCGGTCAACCCATCGACGGCAAGGGCCCGATCGAGTCCAAGAAGACGAGCGCCGTGGAGAAGATCGCGCCCGGCGTGATCACCCGCCAGCGCGTCGACACGCCGGTGCAGACCGGGATCAAGGCAGTCGACGCCATGATTCCGATCGGCCGTGGCCAGCGCGAGCTCATCCTCGGCGACCGGCAGACCGGCAAGACGGCGATCCTCCTCGACACGATCATCAACCAGAAGGGCAAGGATCTCGTCTGCATCTACGTCGCGATCGGCCAGAACGCGAACAGCATCGCCAGGGTGGCCGACACGCTGGACAAGTACGGCGCCCTCGAGTTCACGACGATCGTTGCGGCGACTGCCTCGGAGCCGGCGACGCTGCAGTACATCGCGCCTTACGCCGGCTGCGCCATGGGCGAGTACTTCCGCGACAAGGGCGAAGAGGCGCTCGTCTGCTACGACGACCTCACCAAACACGCGTGGGCATACCGGGAGATGTCGCTCAACCTGCGCCGGCCTCCCGGGCGGGAGGCCTACCCGGGTGACGTCTTCTACCTCCACTCGCGGCTCCTGGAGCGCGCGGCCAAGATGAACAAGGCCAACGGTGGCGGCTCCTTGACCGCCTTGCCGGTGATCGAGACGCAGGCCAATGACGTCTCCGCCTACATCCCCACCAACGTGATCTCGATCACCGACGGCCAGATCTACATGCAGTCGGATCTCTTCAACGCGGGAATCAGGCCGGCCATGTCGGTCGGCATCTCGGTCTCACGCGTAGGCGGCGACGCCCAGACCAAGGCCATGCGCCAGGTTGCGGGACGCATGAAGCTCGAGCTCGCCCAGTACCGGGAGCTGGCCGCCTTCTCCCAGTTCGCATCTGACCTGGACAAGAACACGCGGGACCAGCTCGAGCGCGGCAACCGGCTCACCGAGCTGCTCAAGCAAAAGCAGTACGAGCCGGTCCCGCTGGGGATTCAGGTGTGCGTCATCTACGCCGGCACGCATGGCTTCGTGGACAAGGTCCCGGTGGCCCGCGTCCCGGAGTGGGAGACCGGCTTCACGAGGTTCCTGCGCTCGGAGAGAAAGGATCTCCTGGAGGAGATCGAGAAGCAGAAAGCTCTCGATGACGACCTGAACGGGAAGATCGACGACGCGATCAAAGCTTTCAACCGCCAGTTCGGCGTCGAGAGCCCGGCGGAAGACAAGAAGGGGGAGGAGCCTGCCAAGGCTGAGGCTAAGACCGAAGGGACCAAGCGCGAAGAGACCAAGCCCGAGCCGCCGAAGGCGGAGGCCAAGCCTGAAGAGGCCAAGCCCGAGCCGCAGAAGGCGGAGGCCAAGCCTGAAGAGACCAAGCCCGAGCCGCCCAAGACGGAGGCGAAGCCTGAAGAAACCGGGTCTGAACAAGAGCGCCGTGGCAACTCTGACCGCCGCCAGGCCGAGCGCCGGAAGGAAACGGCGGCCAACGACCCGGAGCGCCGCCAGGACCAGCGCCGCAAGCAGCAGCGCCGCACCAAGCGCGCGGAGTAAAGCGGGGAATTGCCTTCGCTCCGCGACATTCGCAACCGGATCCGCAGTGTGCAAAACACGAAGAAGATCACGCAGGCGTACCAGGTCGTCTCGGCCACCAAGCTGCGCCGCGCTCAGCAGATGGTGCAGGCGACGCGACCCTATGCGGAGAAGATGCTCGAGGTCCTGCAGACGACAGCCGAGCTGGCCACGGAGTACCGCCATCCCTTCCTCGAGCGGCGTGAAGGCAAGCGGGGCGTGATGGTCCTGGTGACGACGGATCGCGGCCTCTGCGGGGCCCTCAACGTCAACACGATCCGGGCCGCCAACCGCGTTATGAACGAGCAGTACCCGCAGGCGCGCTACGTCACCCTGGGACGGAAGGGCCGCGACCTCATGCTCCGGTTCCGGCGGGAGGTGATCGCCGACGCCAGCAACCTCCCCGACCGGCCAGGCATCGCCGACGTGCTGCCGGCGGTCACGGTGGCCCTCGAGGAGTACTCGAAGGGAAATACCGACGCCGTGCTCCTGGGGTACGCCAAGTGGGTGTCGACGCTGCGCCAGGAGCCGGTCGTGCGGACGCTGGTTCCCGTCGAGCTGCCGAAGCGGGAGGAGGGGAAAGCCCCGGCGGCGGACTACATCTACGAGCCCGAACCCGATGAGGTGCTCGACGCGCTGCTCCCGCGGTACGTGGAGACGCAGGTCTACCAGGCGGTCCTGGAGAACAAGGCCAGCGAGCACAGCGCGCGCATGATCGCGATGCAGAATGCGACCGACGCCGCGGCCGATTTCATCGAAGCCCTGACGCTGAACATGAACAAGGTCCGGCAGGCGTCGATCACGACCGAGCTGATGGAGATCGTCAGCGGCGCCGAAGCTCTCCGCCAGAGCTCGCAATAGATGCCGGACTAGCCGGGAGGAAATTTCACTTGGCCAAGACCAAAGAAAAAGAAAAGGAAAAGACGAAGCCCGACCGCGGCGAGGGGCGTGTCAGCCAGGTCATTGGCGCCGTCGTCGACATCCGATTCCCGCCCGGCCAGCTGCCGAACATCTATGACGCACTGATCGTCCACACGCGCGATAAGCGCAGCGTGGTGCTTGAAGTCGAGGGTTCCATCGGCGACAACACGGTTCGCTGCATCGCGATGGATGGCACCGACGGCTTCCGGCGGGGCGATCCGGTCGAGGCGACCGGCGCGCCAATCAAGGTACCGGTCGGCGTCGAGACCCTGGGCCGTCTTTTCAACGTGATCGGGGAGGCGATCGACGACGAGCCGACGCCTGAAGGCGGTGAACGCTGGCCGATCCATCGCGAAGCGCCGCCCGTCGATCAGCAGCAGACCCAGGTCGAGATCCTGGAGACGGGCATCAAGGTCATTGACCTCATCTGCACGTTCGTCAAAGGCTCCAAGATCGGCCTCTTCGGAGGCGCGGGGACCGGCAAGACGGTCATCGTCCAGGAGCTGATCCGGAACATCGCGCACGAGCACAAGGGCCGCTCGGTCTTCGCGGGCGTGGGCGAGCGCACGCGCGAAGGCAACGACATGTACCACGAGATGTCCGACGCCGGCGTGCTGCCGCAGACGAGCCTGGTGTTCGGCCAGATGAACGAACCTCCCGGCGCCCGCGCACGCGTTGCGCTCACCGGCCTGACCATGGCCGAGTATTTCCGGGACACGGAGGGCGCCGACGTCCTCCTCTTCATCGACAACATCTTTCGCTACATGCTCGCGGGGTCCGAAGTCTCGGCCTTGCTGGGTCGGATGCCCTCAGCCGTTGGCTATCAACCGACGCTGGCAACCGAGATGGGCGACCTCCAGGAGCGGATCACCTCGACGAAGAAGGGTTCGATCACCTCGGTGCAGGCGATCTACGTCCCGGCGGACGACATGACCGATCCCGCCATCCAGACCACCTTCGCCCACCTGGGAGCGATCGTCACCTTGAACCGGGGGCTGACAGACATCGGCATCTACCCTGCGGTCGACCCGCTGGATTCGACGAGCCGGTTCATCGACCCGAACTTCGTCGGCCAGGAGCACTACGACGTCGCCCAGGGGGTAAAGCGGGCGATGCAGAAGTACAAGGAGCTGCAGGACATCATCGCCATCCTCGGCATGGAAGAGCTCTCTGAAGACGACAAGTTGACGGTCCAGCGCGCGCGAAAAATGCAGCGCTTCCTGTCCCAGCCCAACTTCGTCGCCGAGAGGTTCACCGGGCGGCCCGGCAAGTACGTGCCGGTGAAGGAGACCGTCCAGGGGTTCAAGCAGATCCTGGACGGCGAGTGCGATGACCTGCCCGAGCAGGCCTTCTACATGATGGGCAACATCGATGACGTCCGCAAAGAAGCCGAGCAGCTGAAATCGCGAGGTTAGCCAGAAGACTTTGCCGATACCTGTCCGCGTCGTGAGCGTCGAGCGGAGCCTCTTCGAGGGTGAGGCCGACTTCATCCTGGCGCGCAGCACCATAGGCGAACTCGGAGTGCTGCCCCGGCACGCGCCGCTGCTGGCAGTGCTGGCGCCCGGCGAGCTCCGGGTGGACAAGACGGGCGGTGGTTCTGAAGTGCTGTTCGTGGGCGGAGGCTTCATGGAGGTCCTGCCCGACCGCGTGACAGTGCTCGCCGACGTCGCCGAGCGGGCCGACGAGATCAACCTCGAGCGGGCCGAGCAAACCCGCCGGTCGGTCCAGGAGCGCCTTGCCGGCCAGGTCGGCACGGAGGAGCGCGTCGAGCTCGAGCAGGCGCTGGCGCGCGCCGAGGCGCGCCTCCGCCTGGCACGGATCCGGCGGGGCGGCGGTTGAGCTCGGCCTCGCGCGCCGGCGCGGGGCGTGACGATGTAATCCGCGTCACCGGCGGCCGGCCTCTCCACGGGCGCCTCTGCGTCGGTGGGTCCAAAAACGCGACCCTCCCGATACTCGCGGCGTGCCTCTTGACGGCCGAGCCGGTCCGCGTCACGAACCTCGCCGAGGTGACCGACACGCAGGTGATGCTCGAGATCCTGAAAGGGCTCGGATGCGACGTGGATCTGCCGCTGGTGCACGCCGCGGACGTCAGCGGACGGGTATCACCGGAACTTGCCCGCAAGATGCGCGCCTCGCTCGTCCTCCTGGGTCCGCTCCTGGCTCGCCGCGGCGAGGTGCGGCTGCCCAGGCCGGGCGGCGATGACATCGGCACGCGCCGGGTCGAGCAGCACATCGGGGGGCTGCGGCGGCTGGGCGCCGTGGTCGAGGAAACACCTGAGGAGTTCATCGCCAGCGCGGATCGGCTGCACGGTGCCCGGATCGTGCTGGACATGCCGACGGTGACCGGCACCGAGAACCTGATGATGGCCGCCGTCCTCGCGAAAGGCAGGACCGAGATCTTGAACGCCGCCCGCGAGCCTCACGTCCAGGACCTCGCCCTCTTTCTCAACGGCCTCGGCGCGCGGGTCACAGGGGCCGGCACCGACGAGATCGTGGTGGAGGGGGTGGAGGCTCTTCACGGGGGCGAGCACAGCATCCGCCCGGACTACCTGGAAGCCGGCACGTACGCCATCGCGGTGGCGGCGACCGGGGGCGAGATCGTCCTCGAGTGCAGCCCTTCGGGAGACTTGAACGTCCCAGTGATCAAGCTCCAGCAGGCTGGAGTCGAGGTCGACGTCGGCGAGCTCGAGATCAGCATCCGCCGGCCGCGCAGCTCGCCGCTGCGGGCGGTCGACCTGACGACCTGGGTTCACCCGGGTTTTCCGACCGACCTCCAGGCGCAGTACATGGCGCTGATGACGCAGGCGGAGGGCTTGAGCGTCATCTCCGAGTACATCTTCGAGAACCGCTTCCAGCACGTGGCCGAGCTGGTGAAGATGGGCGCCCGGATCGAGAGCCTGGACGGGCGAACCAAGGCAGTCCACGGTCCCAGCAGGCTCCGGGGGACCGACCTGGAGGTGCCCGACATCCGGGCCGGTGCGGCGATGGTCATCGCGGCGCTCTGTGCGGAAGGCGAGTCCATGCTTCACCATGCCTGGCACGTGGATCGCGGCTACCCGGACATGGTTACCCGCCTGGCGGAGCTGGGCGCCGACATCGCCCGCGTAACAGGGGATGGGCTGGCGCAGGTGCCGCGGGGAAGCTTTGAGTAGCGTGGATGAGGCTTGACTGGGCCCCGGCCGAAGGCCAGGGGCGGCCGCGAGTGCGGCCGATGGGGGGCAGCGCCGCGCGGAGCGCGGCGCGCCGCCGGTGTCAAGGCCGCCGCAGGCGGGCGAGCGCAGGCGAGCCGGAGGCTTGACGCCGGCGTTGTCGGGGGGGCGGAGCGCCCCAGGCAAGGTGATGGTGGAGGGTCTCTGCCGGGGTGTTAGCAAAGAAGATTGGAATAGATCTGGGCACCAGCACCGTGCTCGTGTATGTCCGAGGCGAGGGCATAGTCATCAACGAGCCCAGCCTGGTCGCAGTGAATCGGGACGGCTCCCGGATCCTGGCGGTCGGCACCCAGGCACGCGAGATGGTGGGTCGTACCCCGGAGAGCATTCAGGTCGTGCGCCCGATGCGCGACGGAGTCATCGCCGACTTCGTGGCGACCGAAGGCATGCTGCACTACTTCATCGCCCGGGTTCAGGGTCGCCAGCGCATCTTCAAGCCCGAGGTGATGATCTGCGTGCCCTCGGGTGTCACCTCCGTGGAGCGGCGCGCCGTCACCGAGGCGGCGATCTCCGCCGGCGCCAAGCAGGCGTGGCTGATCGACGAGCCCCTGGCTGCCGCGATCGGCGCCGACCTGCCTATCAACCAGCCCAGCGGGCACGCCATCTGCGATATCGGTGGCGGCACCACCGAGATCGCGGTGATCTCGCTTTCGGGGATGGTCGTCGCCCACTCGATCCGAGTCGGCGGCAACCGCATCGACGACGCCATCGCCGCCTACATCAAGCGCAAGCACAGCCTGCTGATCGGTGAGCGCACCGCGGAGGAGGTCAAGATCGAGATCGGCGCCGCGGTGCAGCTGAAAGAGGATCTCTCGATGGAGGTGCGGGGGCGCGACCTCGTGTCCGGCCTCCCCAAGAACGTCAAGGTCACCTCGCAGGAGGTGGTCGAGGCGATCCAGGAGCCGCTGGCGGCGATCGTGGGAGCCGTCCGCGCGGTGCTGGAGGAGACGCCGCCTGAGCTTGCGGCGGACATTTTCGACAAGGGGATCGTGCTGACCGGCGGGGGAGCCCAGCTGCGCGGCATCGACAGGTACCTGGTCATGCACACCGGCGTGCCGGCGATCGTGGCCGACGATCCGCAGACCTGCGTCGCCCGCGGGACCGGCCTGGCGCTCGAGCACTTCGAAGTGCTCAAGCGCAACCAGCTGTACCTCCGTTAATCCTCCGCTGAGCGCCGCGGGCGAAGAGGTTCACCTCGCCGTCGATGGCGGCGCGCTGAGCGAGCCCCGGGCCGGCATGGCCACCTACACGCGGGAGATCCTGCGCGCGATGGTCGCGGCGAGACCGCTGGCGCGCCTGACCGTCTACCTTCCGCACAGCGCCGAGCGGCCGCTGGCCGCCACCAACGTTGCCTACCGCGAGATCCCCGGCCCGCGGCTGCTCGGACGCCACCAGCGCTGGCCGGCTCGGATCCGGCGGCAGGACCCGGACGCCTACTTCAGCCCGATGGGCCAGCTCCCACTGCTCGATGTCCGCTGTCCGTCGGTGCTGACGGTGCACGACCTGGCGATCTACCGCCGTCCCGAGTGGTTTCCACCCGGCCAGCCGCTCAGCACCAGGCTCGTGGTGCCGCGGTCGATCGAGCGCGCCACGGCCTTGATCGCGGTCTCCCGCTCCACGGCTCGGGACCTGGCTCAGCTCTTCGACGCCGGACCGGATCGCGTGCATGTGGTTCCCGAGGGCGTCAGCGACGCTTTCCAGCCGCTGCCGCCCGATCAGCTCCAGGAGGTCAAGGAGCGCTACGCGCTGCCCGACCGTTTCATCCTCTTCGTGGGAACCATCTCGCCGCGAAAGAACCTGCCCACACTGGTCGAGGCCTGGCGCACGATGGCCGACCGGCCGCGGCTGGTGCTGGCCGGTCCCTGGGGCTGGCGCCACGAGCAGCTGCAGCGAGAGGTCGAGGAGCTGGGGGAGGCGATCCTCCACCTGCCGTCGGTCCCACCGGAAGACCTGCCCGCGCTCTACAACCTCGCCACCTGCCTGGCCCACCCGGCTTTCTACGAGGGCTTCGGCTTGACGCCGCTGGAGGCGATGGCGTGCGGGACGCCTGTGGTCTCCTCCGACCGGTCATCCCTGCCGGAGGTCGTTGGCGACGCCGCCCTGCTGGCCTCGCCGGACGACGTCGGGGCTTGGCGCGCCGCGCTGGAGGCGGTGCTCTACGACCCGGGAGTGGCTTCGCAGCTGCGTCGCAAAGGGATCCTGAGAGCGGCCGAGTTCACCTGGTCGAAGGCCGCGGAGCGGACCTGGCGGGTCCTGGAAGGGGTAGCCCTACAGCGGCCCTAACCACCTCCGCGACACCTTCCGCCGTCCGTTCCCAAGTAAAGCTCTGCGCCCGGCGCCGGCCGTCGGCGGCCAGGCGTGCCCGGAGTTCCGGCTGCGCGCGAAGGCGTTCGACCGCCTCGGCAATGCCCTCCGGGTCGTCCGCATAGAGGGCGGCCTCGCCGGCCACCTCAGGCAGCGAGCCGGCCTGGCTGAGGACGCACGGCAGGCCTTGGCGCAGAGCCTCGAGCACCGGGAAGCCAAAACCCTCGTAGAGGCTCGGAAAGAGGAGCACCTCCGCCCGCCGGTAGAGGAGGTCGCGGACCGCGTCGTCGACGTGTCCGACCAGCCGGCAGTGCGGCGAGGCGGCCAGCCGCGCTCCCATTGCCGGGTCGACGATCCGGCCCGCGCAGACCAGTAGTAAGCCCGGCACCCGCTCGACCGCCGCCAGCGCCGCGAGCTGGTTCTTCCGCGGCTCGATGCGGCCGACGCAGAGCGCGAACGGCCCCTCGATGTCGAGGCCGGCCAACCGGCGCTCGTCATCCGCTCGGGCCGGTTCGACCGGCGTCTCCCCCCCGCCTGGGTGGACAACCGAAACGCGGGCCGGGTCCACCCCATAGAAGTCGGCCAGGTCCCGGCGAGTGGCGTCCGAGACCGCAACCAGCGCCCGGCAGCGGGCGGCCGCCGAGCGAGTGGTCCAGCGCAGGTAGGCGCGCTCTCGCGGCCCGTAGGCGTTCGGGAACCGCTCGAAGGCGAGGTCGTGAAACACCGTCACCGCCGGCACCGGGCACCAGGCCGGTACCACGTGGGCCAACACCAGCAAGAGGGCCGGGCGGCGGCGGGCGAGCTCGATCGGGAGTCGAGCTTGCGACCAGAGGCGGGGGAGGGGCAGCACGGTGAGGTCGACGCCCAGCCCCGGGGCTGGGCGCGAGGCGTAGAAGGTCCAGCCGAGTTCAGGGGCGACCGCCGGCAGTCGCCGGACCACCTCGCGCGCATAGAGCTCGGTTCCGGTGATCAGGCGGCGGGTGGCCGGGTTGGCGTCAACGGCGATCGCCGGGACGAAACCAGGCTCAATTTTTAGATTCATTTCAGGCGAAGCGTCTAAGGTAGGGAACCAGGTGAACGGTTTGCGCCCCGGCCGCGGGCGGGCGGGCGCGGGCGCGCTGGTCGTGATAGCGGCCATTGCGATCGCGCAGGCCCTTTCACAAGGATCGTCGATCACGGCGGTCTACGCACGCCCATCCCTGCCCACTCTCAGCTACGGCGTGCCTGACGCCGCTCATGCGCCCAAGGCGCCGCCTGCCTCCAGCTGGGTCGTCTACCCGCCTGATTCGGGCTCCAACGTGGTGCCGGTCGGCAAGGCGTCGGTCCAGGTGCCGATCCTCATGTATCACTACATCCGGCCGCTGCCCGACCCGTCCCTCGACCGGCTGGGCCACAACCTGTCAGTCTCACCGGGCGACTTCACCGCCCAGATGGACTGGCTGCGCGACAACGGGTTCAACCCGGTCACCATCTCCGATCTGCGCGCCTATCTCGACGGCAAGCGAGCGCTGCCCGGCCGGCCGGTCGTCCTCACGTTCGACGACGGCTACCTGGACTTCTACACGACGGCCTGGCCGATCCTGAAACAGCACCACTTCAAGTCCGTGGCTTACATCGTGAGCGGCTTCGCGCAGGACCCGCGCACCAACTACATGAACGCGGAGCAGGTGCGGGAGGTGGCCCGCGCCGGGGTCGAGATCGGCTCCCACACGGTCACCCACGCCGATCTCGCCCGCACGCCACCCTCCGAGGTGGTCTGGCAGCTGACGGAGAGCAAGCGGGTGCTGGAGGGCATGATCGGCGGGCCCGTTGACGACTTCTGCTACCCGGCCGGCCGCTTCGACCCGTCGGTGGTTCAGGCGGTCAGGGACGCCGGCTACCAGAGCGCCACCACTACGCACGATGGCGCGACGCACGACCTGAACGGCCGCTTCACCTGGGATCGCGTCCGGGTCGAAGGCGGCGAGCCTCTCGACCTTTTCGCCAAGAGCCTCGCCAGCCATGAGGATGGCGTCGCGGCGCCAACGATCGACCCGATCCGCCTGCCGCGTACCTGGCCGCTCGTCTACGTAGGGCCGCTGGCTCCGAGCTGAACCAGCCGCCGAGATAATTCCTCGGCATGGCCACGTCGGTGCGAGTGCTCGGAGTGAGAGTCGACGCCGTGGACACGGCCGGGGCCGTCGCCCGGATCGGCGCGCTGGTCGAGGCGGGTGGCCACCACCAGGTCGCCACGGTGAACCCGGAATTCATCATGCTGGCGCGCCGCGACCCGGAGTTCGCGCGCATCCTGGAAGCCGCTGACCTCTGTCTGGCCGACGGTTGGGGAGTTACCTGGGCCGCCAAGCAGCTCGGCGTCCCCTTGCCCGGGCGAGTGCCGGGCAGCGACTTCCTGGAGCCGCTGGCCGGCTTCGCCGCCGAGCGCGGATATCGCGTCTTCTTTTTGGGTGCGGCCGCAGGCGTGGCCGAAGCCGCCGCCACGGCGCTGCGGCGGGCGCACCCGCGGCTTCAGGTGGCGGGCTGCCACGCCGGAGACGCCGGGCCCGAAGGGGACGCAGAAAGCCTGGCGCTGATTCGGGCGGCGCGTCCGCAGATCCTGCTGGTCGCCTACGGCCACCCGAAGCAAGAGCTCTGGATCGAGCGGAACCGGCTGCGAGCTGAGGTGCCGGTGGCGATGGGTGTGGGCGGGGCTTTCGACTTCGTCTCGGGCCGGGTGCCGAGGGCGCCGGCCTGGATGCGCAGGGTGGGCCTGGAATGGCTGTACCGCCTCGGCCGTGAGCCCTGGCGCGCGCGCCGGATGGCGGTGCTCCCGGCCTTTGCCATCCGCGTCCTCCTTGCGGCTGGCCGATAACATCACGGCCCGTGGCAACCGCGCCTCAGCTCTCGGTGGTGATCCCGGCCTTCAATGAGGAGGCCCGCGTGCTGCAGAGCCTGGAGCTGATCGCACCGTACCTGCAGGCGTCCGGCCTCGCTTACGAGGTGATCGTGGTCGATGATGGCAGCAGCGACTCCACAGCGGCCCTGGTCAGGGAAGCCGCCGCCGCGAACAGCCACGTCCGCGCCCTGGAGCTCAAGCCGAACCAGGGCAAGGGCCGGGCGGTGGCGGAGGGGGTGCTGGCCTCGAGGGGCGAGCTGGTGCTGGTCTCGGATACCGACTTCTCGAGCCCGATCGAAGAGATGTCCAAGCTCCAGGCCGCGATCGACGCCGGCGCTGACATTGCCATCGGGTCGCGCGCCAAGAGAGGCGCGCGGGAGAAGGAGCAGCCGATTCACCGGGTCCTGATGGGAAAGACGTTCAACCTCATGGTGCAGGCCGTCGCCCTGCCCGGTCTCTGGGATACGCAATGCGGATTCAAGCTCTACAAAGGAAAGGTCGCGCGAGAGGTCTTCTCGAAGCTGCGGACCGACGGGTTCGCATTCGACGTCGAGGCCCTGTTGCGCGCCCGCCGGGCGGGCTACAGGGTGGCGGAGGTGCCGGTGGTCTGGCGACACTCGGCTCCGACCAGGATCCTGCCTTTCCGGCATTCGGCCCAGATGGTGCGCGATCTGGTGCGGATCCGGTTCATGCCGTGAACCGCCGAACCGGCCCGGGTCGAGCCCTCGTCGTCCTGCCGACTTACAACGAGATCGACGACCTGGCGCGCGTCGTGCACGGCATCCGGGCCACCGGGAGCGAGGTCCTCGTCGTCGACGACAGCTCGCCCGATGGGACCGGCCGCCTGGCCGACGAGCTCGCTGTCGCCGACAACGGAGTGTGTGTGCTCCACCGTCCGGCCAAGCTCGGTCTCGGCAGCGCTTACGTGGCCGGCTTTCGCATCGGCCTCGAACGCGGCTACGACATCCTCGTCGAAATGGACGCGGACGGTTCGCACCTGCCGGCGCATCTGCCGGCAATCCTCGCGGCCGCGCGCGAAAGCGGCGGGATCGGCCTCGGCTCCCGCTACGTGGCGGGCGGTTCAATCACCGGCTGGGGGCCGGCACGCCAGTTCCTGTCGAGAGGCGCGAACGTATACTGCCGGGCCGTGCTCGGGCTGAGCGTCCACGACTCCACCTCGGGCTACCGGGCTTACACCCGGGACGTCCTGGAGGCGATCGACCTGAGCCGGCTGATCAGCCAGGGCTACTCGTTCCAGATCGAGATGGTCCACCAGGCGGTGCGCCGGGGCTTCGGGGTCATCGAGGTTCCGATCCACTTCGAGGACCGCATCGCCGGCCGCTCCAAGGTCTCCGAAGGCGAGGTCCGCAAGGCCCTCTGGAACGTGGTCCGGATGAGGTTCGGTTGGCGGTAGCCAGTGAGGCGACGGCCGGAGCCTCCTTAGGGGTCCGGTCGACGATTCGGTCCGGTCTCGCTCTGGCGATGGCCCTTGCGGCGGTGCTCGCCATCCTGACCCTCCTGCCCTATGCCTACGCGCACCTGGCCAGCCCGCCGGGCCGCGTCTTCATGGGGTTCTTCTTTCTGGGCGACGACGCCAACACCTACCTGGCCAAGATGCGCGAGGGCTGGGACGGCCAGTGGTTGTGGACCAACCGCTACACGACGGAGTCCAGCCCGCCCGTCTACTTCTTCGTCTACTGGCTGGCGCTCGGCAAGCTGGCGGCGATCCTCCACCTGCCGCTGCTCGGCATGTTTCACCTCGCCCGGGTGGCCGGCGCCTTCCTGCTCCTCTACGCGGCCTGGGTTTTCATCGAGCATTTCATCGAGGAGCCCCGTGCACGCCGGTTCGCGATCGTGTTCCTGGCTTTCGGGCTGGGACTGGGATGGGTGCTCCAGCTGGCCGGGAAACCGGTGCTCTTCGGCGCCCAGACGGACACGCTCGACTGGCGCATGCCCGAGCTCTCCGCCTTCTACTCAGTGCTGGCATTGCCGCATTTCGCCTGGGCCGCCGCCTTCCAGGCGCTGGGAGCCGTTCTCACTCTGAAGGCCGCCGAGCGCGGCAGCCTGAAGCTCGGCCTGCTGGGTGGCCTGGCCTGGCTCGGGGAGGCCTCGATCCACCCGCAGATGCCGATCCTGGTCGGCGCCGCAGTGGTTGTGGCGCTTGTGTACCGGCGGGTCAGCCTCCGCGGTTACGCCGCCGCCGGGCTGGCGCTGGCATTGGTCGCGCCTTATATCGCCTATTCGTACTTCGCTTTCCTGGGCAACCCCGAGGTGACGCGCTGGAGCTCGCAGTGGCGCAACAACCTGGCTCCGGACCTGGTCAGTCTCGGGATGGCGCTCCTGCCCCAGCTGCTGCTGGCCGCCTTCGCGCTCCCGACAATGCTGCGCCGGCGCTCCCGAGGGGACGTGTTCCTGCTCGCCTGGCTCCTGCTCCTGGCGGCGATCCTCTGGCTGCCCAACCCCGCCGGCAACCTCCGGCGGCGCTTCTTCGACGGCGTCTACCTGCCGCTCGTCGTGATGGCCGCGCAGGGTCTCTATGGCACGATCCTGCCCCGGCTCCGAGGCCCTGTCCGCCGGCTCTTGCCCTTCAGCTACGCCGCCTTCGCTGTCATCGGCAGCGCCTTCCTGCTCTTCGGCCCGCTGCTGGTCGCGGCCAGCCCGCAGTACTCGGTTCCGGCCGGCGACTACCAGGCGCTGCTCTGGCTCGACACGCAGCCGTCGGGTGTGGTCGTCTCCTCGTCGCGGCTCGGGCTGATGATCCCCGCTTACACATCGGACACCGTGTACGTAGGCCAGTACAGCGAGACCTATAACTGGGCCGACAAGTCACGGCAGGTCGACGCCTTGCTGCACGGCCAGGGCGACATCGCGGCGTTCGCCCGGCAAGAGGGCGCCCGCTACGTCGTCTGGTCGGCCGCGGACACCTCGGAGGAACCGCCGGCGTCGCTCGGGACGCCGGCTTTCCGTGCCCCTGGGGTTTACGTCTTCCGGACCTGAGATCGCCGGGCCGAGGGCGCGTCAGGCGGGCGTGAGGTCTGTGTAGTCGTTGACGATGACAGCCGAGCCTGCATCCGGGAAGTTGCCGAGGCCCCAGCTCTTCGAGTAGGGCGCACTCGTCTGCGAGAGCACATTGCCGGACGCATCCCTTGTTATGAGGGTGGCCGTCCCGTGCAGGGTTACGCCGATCAACCGGGGGGCCTGGGTGCTGAACTTGGGCAGCCACAGGCCCAGGCTGGCCTGGTCGAAGCTGTAGGTCTTCTGGATGATGGTCCCCGAGGAAACGTCCTGGCTGATGACGTCGGTGAACTCTTTCAGGGCATCGCCGCTGGCGGCGGTCGACGCCAGTTTCGAGTCGCGAGAGCGGCGGGCTTCCGACTCGACGATCAGGTCGAGCACGACGTCATGGCCCATCCTGGCGGCCCTCTGTGGCGTCATCGACGGGTCGAAGGCCGTCACGTTCGCGGGAATGCTCACGTTGGGTATCGGCGGCAGCACCCAGATCCGCGCTGACACCGCGACCGGCTCTGGCGGTCCGGCCGGTGGCAGTGCCGCCCCGGCTGCGCTGGTCATCCAGGCCGCGAGGCTCGGCCCAGAGTTGACGTTGAGAACGACGGTGGGCGAGGAGCCGTCCGGAAGCTCGGGAGCCGGTTGGGGGCTATGGGTGGAGAGGCTGGCAGCCACGGGCAGGCTCTCCGTGAAGAGGAGGACCAGGGCGATGGTGGCCACGACCGGCCAGAACGTGCGGCGCCGGTTGACCGCCGGGGCGCCCGGCTCGAGGTGCGCAAACGCGCGCGTCAGGGCGAAGCGCAGGGCACACGCGATGACGAGGCTGCCAAGGATCGCGGTCTTGGTCCAGAACTCCAGCGTGGTGGGCCCCAGCAAGACCACCGCCAGCAATGCGACGACCACGCCGAACACGATCCTGGCCACCGGACCGTCGGGGACGGTTCTGGGGTCCGGGATCATGAACAGCGCGAAGATCAGCACCTCCGGCGAGGTGAAGAGGACCTGCCAGAGCTCCAACCCGCACATGGGAGTCGCATGCCAGCTGGCGACCATGCAGTGGTCAGGTATGGAAGCCAGCGCCAGATAGAGGAAGGCGGCGAACCCTGCGATGAAGCCCAGCTCCAGCCCGAGCAGGCGGAGCTCCCAGGCGATCAAGAACCCGCCGCCGATCAAGATCGCGTAGGCGACGATCATCCAGGGGCCGAGCGGAGCCCACCAGAGGTCCAGCGGCTCGGTGTATCGCGGCCCCAGCGCTATAAAGGCCAGGACCAGTCCGAAGTTGGAGGGGTTGAAGATGTGCCTTCCGTGCCAGCGGATGAGGTACTTCGACGCCATCGAGATGGCGACCACGCCGATGAAGATCCAGACCCCATGGAGGCTCCACCAGTCGCCGTGGACGGTACCCGGGACACGCAGGATGAAAGCGGAGCTGTTGCCGGTGAGCAATCCGCTGGCGGGCCAGAGGAAGGTCTTGTCCTTGAAGACGCTGACGCTGAACTCGATGAGCGCGCCGGCAGCCAGGCAGGCCAGGATCTGCGCCACCGAGAGCCGAAAGCCGAGAACTGTCTGGCCCAGCGCCTGGAGGGTCAGCAACACCGCGGCGACGTGCAGCCGGGGATCGCGGATGCTGGGCAGGATGACGCGGTATTCGCGACCGCCGATCCGGACAGTTCTAGGCCGGCCGCTGCCGCTCATGGTCGGATAACGGTCATGGCGATGGGGCCGTTACAGGACCGGAATGAGATTGACTTGAGTCACCGTGCATGGGCCATCCTAGTCGGAGCCGCGGCTCTCACCCTCCTTGCCGCGTGCGACCTGCCCTTGGGACTCGGCCTGCCGACCACTCGCGCCCTGGAAAGCGGCGCCGCCGGTTCCTTGACAGGAGCCAGGAGTTTCCAGATAACCGGCTCCTATAGCGAGTCCGGAACGCGGTGGTCGTTCGACCTGCAGCTGTCCCGGCCGGCGACCGAGCACGTGGTCATGACTGCCGGGAACGTGCAGCTGGAGGCCGTCGTCACCAGCGCTAATACGTACTTCCGCGGTCAGCAGTTCCTGTCGGACCACCTCGGTAGCGATCTGCTTTCGCGCAACCTCGTCAAGGCCGCCGGCAACGCCTGGTGGAAAGGCTTGGCCGGCAAGGTGCCGCAGCTGCCAGACCTGACCGACGGCGTCCGGTTCAAGCAGACCTTCCTCGGGTCGGTGGTGACCCAGCGGTCCGACCACGTGTCGGTTGCTGGAATCGATGCGGTCGACCTTTCGAGCGCCAGAGCTGATGTGTACATCGCCGCCCAGCCGCCGCACCAGCTGCTGCGGGTGCGTATGAAAAGGCGCGTCGCGATCGACGGCATCAGCGATGGTGACCTCCGCTACAGCAACTTCGACCGCGACTTTCAGATTGCCGCACCGAGCAATGTGATCGACTTCACGAACCTCTCGACGCTGCCCCCCATCTACACGGTCGTGTCGGTCGACACTTCGGGCTGCGGCGAGCCCTGCGTCGTCTCTGCGTTGCTAAAGAACCTGGGCGGGAAGAGCGGCGCCAGGGCGCCGTCCACCGTGATGTTCAGCGTCACCGATCCGGCCGCGAACAGGGTGGTCGGCGGCTGCCAGGCGCAGGTCCGGCCGGACGTCGGCTACAACGTCACGACAACCGTCAGCTGCACTGTCAGCGGCCTCAACAGCCAGCAGGAAAACGCGGCTTTGGTCACGGCGACGGCAGACAATCCCGGTCGCGGGTGAACGGCGTTAAGTCTTCCGAACGTAGATGACGGCGACGTCGTCCTGGTATACCCGTTGCCAGTTCGGCTCCGTGGCAAGCACGTTTGCCAGCGCCTCGTCCCGGTTGTAGACGACGTAGTCGACCTGGTAGTCGTCGAGGACCTGGACCCAGTTGCGACGCAGGGTCTGGACGTCCTGGTACTGCTGGAGCAGCCGGTCGCCCATCAGCGTCGCCTCGCCGAAGATGAAGACCCGGCGGCTGGCGTCCGGGTAAAAGCGGTCGGCCAGATAGCCGCCCCAGCCGTACTGGTTGTACATGCGGGTGCCGACCTCCGGGTGCGCCCGCAGCCAGTCCCCCGCCGCGACCGGGTAGGAAGCGCGCGTGTCCGCGTCCTGGTGGGCGAGCGCGGTCGCGATCCGGTAGCCGGAGGCGCCCGCGATCACCACCAGCGCAAGCGCCGTGAGAGCGGCGAAGAGCGGAGCCGGCGTGGCACCAGGCAATCGCCAGCCGCGCCGCTCGGATTCTTCTCGCCAGGTCGCCGACAGGCTCTCGATGAGGATCGGGGTCACGGCCGCGATGAAGAGGACCAGGTTGCGCACCGACTCCAGCGAGAGGGCGAGAGCGGCAAGGGCCAGGAAGAGGTCATAGGCCGCCGGGCGCCGGAGGGCAAAAGCAAGGAAGAGGAGCAGGATCGCGGCCAGGAAAGGCAGCAGCACGGTCAGGTGGAAGTCAGGCGAGAACCACTCCACGATCAGCCGCCGCTGGGTCGCGCTGCTGAGGGTTTCCAGGGGGTTCAAGAAGACCCGGTAGAAGTGGGGAGTGGCCAGCGCGGCCAGCAGAGAAAGGCCGAGCACCCTGCCGAGTGTGCGCAGGCGCATCAGGTGCGCTGCGTCCCGGCGATCGAGCACCCAGCCCACGGCCTCCGCTGCGATCGCCACGCCCAGGAAGACGTAGGCGACCAGGAACCCGCCGTGGAAGTTGGCCCAGAGCGCGACGGCGAGGGGCAGCCAGTTGATCGCGCGGCTGCGCCCTTGCAGGTAGCCGCGCAGCCAGTAGAGCTCCAGGCAAGCGAAGAAGAAGGTGATCATCTGGGCGCGCGGGCCCCAGATGGGCGCGCCTGCCAGCGCGGCGAGGGCGATGCCGAGGCCGGCGATGACGTAGGGGCGGCGACCCGCGCCCGCGGTCTTGTAGATCAGCCAGAAGCCCGCCCAGGTCAGGGCGCCGAAGAAGAGGCTGACGGCCGCCAGCCCGCCCCAGCCCTGGAGAAGGGCGATCAGCACCTCCGAGAGATACTCGTGGTCGATCCAGGCGTGGCCTGTCGCCGTGTATGTGAAGAGGTCGGTCGAGGGCAGCCGGCCGTTGTCGAGCATCCAGCGGCCGACCCGGTAGTGCCACCAGTAGTCCGGGTCCTGCACTGAGCTCGTGAAAGCCGCCCAGATGGCGACCATGACGCCGCCCAGGAAGAGCGTGCGCGCGGTGAGCGTCCGGGTCAGCGAGACCGGCGCCAGGGTTGTGGAATGAACCGAGGTACCGACTTGAAGTACTCCTTGTAGTCGTCAGGGAAAGTGCGGGTGAGCACCTGCTCCTCCCAGCGGATGCGGAGCAGCTGGCAGGCGATGAAGGCCACCAGGACGAGCGCCTGCCAGGGGCCGAAGTTGGGCAGCACGACGCCCAGGCTGGCGGTGAACTCGCCGAGGTAGAGAGGGTTGCGCGAGAGTCCGTACGGTCCGGTCGTGACCAGCCGGCGGGCTTCCGGCAGGATCGAGAAGGACCGGCGCAGGTAGAGCAGGCCCCAAAGGGCGTAGGCGACCCCGACGGTGATGAGCAGGTTCGCCACCACGACCAGGCCGGCGCCGTGGTGCACACCGGGCAGGTAAGCGACTGAGAGGATCGCGAAGGTGCCCGCGAACGAGACAACCCAGACCTCCGGACGGCGGAGCCCGGCCCTCGGCTTCAAGCGCACCACATAGAGGAAGAGCAGGAGGCCGAAGTAGGCCAGGCTCAAGAGGCGGTTGAGGGCGCTCTGCCAGGCTCCGGCCGAACCGTGCACTGCGACCGAGCGGAGGGCGTCGGCGAGGAGCAGGCCCTGGTCGAGCAGGAAGACGCCAGCGACCAGCGCCGGGATGGTCCGCCCGAAGACCAGGTCCGACCAGTAGGCGCGGTCGCGCCGAGCCCGCTGGCGCGCGAGCGCGGCGGGTGGGACGTCAGGTTCAGCGACGCGCGCGGTGCGCATTTGGGCGGCCGTAATCTAACATCCGCCTGCGCACGGCCCAGATGAGTCTCCCCGAACCCGCGACAGGCGTCTCACCGGTGACTCTGCTGGCCAGCCTCGACAGCGAGGCGGGCCGCCTCAGCGAGCTCGTGGCTCGCCTGATGGCCCGGCTCAAGTCCTCGCCGACCTAGTGCTCCGAGCCGAGATCCTGGACAAGATCGCCGAATCCAACCCGGACGGGCTCCACCAGGAGCTGGCGGAGTTCAAGAATTCGGTGCGCAATGTCGTTGCCGACATGCGCAAGTTCATGTTCGACCTCCGCCCGGACTCGCTCGACGACCTCGGCCTGGTGGCCACCATGCGCCGCTACACGAACTCGTTCGGGGACCGGACCGGCGTGACCTGCCCCTTCAACATGACCGGCGAGGACCGCCGGCTCCCGCCGAGCCTGGAGGAGACGCTCTTCCGGATCATGCAGGAGGCGCTCACCAACGTGCAGCGCCATGCCGCGGCCAAGACGGTGGAGGTGACGTTGAACGTGACCGGGGAGCATGCGACAGCGCGTCCGAGACGACGGATCCGGATTCGACCCCGCCCACTACCAGGAGCCGGTCGGTCGCCGCAAGCTCGGGGTGCTCGGGATGACCGAGCGCGCAGCCGCCCTGGGCGGCCGCCTGGAGGTGTCGAGCCAGCCCGGGCGAGGCACGGAGATCCGCGCCGAGTTCGAACTCCCGCGCTAGTGCCCCCTTCGCGGGTGCCAAGCCGGGCACCCGGGAATCGTCTGTAACCTACCGATTGTCAGTTGAGACCCTTGTCGCTACCATGTGGGCGCTTCAAAAGAAGTTGATCGACCAGGAGGCGCAAGAAACGCGTTTCTCAAGCGGTCATAGATTCAGTTCGTCAACGTCTTGAAAAGGAGGTGAACAGCTAGGTGAACGCTCTTATGTGGAGGCTTCGTGGCCTTCTTACCCGTCAGGAGGGCCAGGGCATGGTCGAGTACGCCCTGATCCTCGTCCTCGTTTCGATCGTCGTCATCGTCATCCTTCTTACGATGGGCGGCCAGATCAAGAACGTCTTCTCCAACGTCGTAAGCGCTCTCAACTCATAGCCCAAGGGGATCACCCAAAAGCGCATACCTTCACAGAGAGCCCCGCGATCGGGGCTCTCTGCTTTTCAAAACGGTGCCCTATCCCCATAATGGCGGCGACTTACGGCGTCCCCGCAATTCCCCGGAGGTGAACAACCAGTGGCAGTAGCTCCCCAGGCGGCACCCAGGCCCCGAGCGGGCGGTGGTCGTCTCTTCATCATTCTCGGTGTCGTCATGTTCCTGGTGGCAACCGGCATCCTGATCGCGCTGGGCACCTTCACCAGGGGAGGGGGGAACGGGGGAACCGTCGGCGGAGCCAACACCAAGGTCGTCTACGCGGCCAAGGACATTCCGCTGCGGACACAGATCTTGAGCCAGGACCAGATCACGGTGAAAACCGTGCCGTCCGACCTGGTTCCGGGCGCTTTCACGCTCGACAGCGGCATCTCGGATTCGCAGGCGCAGAAGGCAGCCTTCTCGCGGGTGCAGAGCCTGATCGCCGAGGTCAACATCTCGGCCGGCCAGCCCCTCCTTCAGAACGCGCTGGCCAAGCCTGGTGACATCGTCAGCGGCGCCCAGGCCGCCTTCCTGCCGATCCCGGAGGGCTACGTCGCGTTCACAATCCCGACCAGCGAGCAGACCGGTGTCGCCGGCAACGTGCAGCCCAACGACTACATCACGGTTCTGGCCACGGCCGGCTCAGGCAAGTCCTCGGCGACGGTGACCATCTTCACGCAGCTTCACGTCATCCGGGTCGGCCCCGCCAACCTGACGGTGACCAGCTCTGGCACGACCCAGAACAACTCGGCGCAGCAGGTTGCCAACGCCAGCAGCCTGACAGTGGTGACCACCGCGTGCCAGTCGGAGCTCATGACCTGGTTTGTCAGCAACGCCCAGCTGCGTTATGAGCTGGAATCGTTCCACGACTACGCCCCGGCAGTCAGCGGCCCTGACGCGGCCTGCCCCAGTGTGACCAAGGCGTCGGGCATCACCGCCGCCGACATCGTGAAGAAGTTTCCCAGCTTCGCGCAGGCGTACGGGGGCTGACGCAGGATCAGGCCAGGAGGAACTCCGACGGCGGACAGCCAGCCCATCCGGGTGATCATCATCGATGACATCCCGTCGACCGTCGACAACCTGAAAAAGCTGTTGAGCTTCGAGAAGGACATCGACGTCGTGGGGACTGCACTCACGGCCGAAGCCGGGATCGCGGAGGTCCGCAACCTGCTGCCCGACGTCGTCCTCATGGACGTCAACATGCCGGGCCAGGACGGCATCCAAACGACCGAGCTGTTGGTGGCGGAGCCGCCCCACGTGCCTGTCGTGCTGATGTCGGTCCAGGATGATCGGGAGTACCTGGGCCGCGCCATGCAAGCTGGCGCGCGCGAGTTCCTGGTCAAGCCGTTCAGCGGCGACGAGCTGGTGGCGGCCCTACGGCGCGTCAACCAGCTGGAGAAGCTGAAACGGCAGCACCTGGTGCCGCTGGTCAGCGAAGAAGCGGCAGCCAAAGACGGCGGTCACAGCAACGGCGCCGCGGGGCGTCGGGCGAAGGGCGAGATCCATCTCGTCTACAGCGGGAAGGGTGGCGTCGGCAAGTCGATGGTGGCCGTAAACCTGGCCGCCGCCCTGGTTACTGAGACCGGTGAGAAGGTCGCCCTGGTGGACTTCGACCTCCAGTTCGGCGACCTTGGCGTCCTGCTTGGTCTCGACTCGGCCCGCAACATCTATCACGCCGTCGAGAACTTTCACAACATCGACGGCGAGTACATCGACGCGCTGATGCCAGAGGCGCCGGGCGGTTTCAAGGTGCTGCTCGGTCCGCAGAGCCCCGAGTTGGCGGATCTGGTGTCGACGCAGCACACCCGGATGATCCTGGACATCCTGACCGAGTCCCACGCCCACGTCGTGGTCGACACCAGCTCGCACCTCGGCGAGGTCGTGGTGGACGCGATCGAGCACGCGTCACACGTCATCCTGGTGATCGACTTGAGCCTGCCGGCCGTAAAGGAGGCGAAGCTTGTCCTCCGCGTGCTGGAGCGTCTCAAGATCGCGCCCGAGCGGATCCTGCTCGTGGTCAACCGTTCTGACGCCAACTCGGGCATCACGGCGGCGCAGGTCGAGGCCAGCCTCGACGTGCCGATCAAAGTCCAGATCCCGAGCGACGGCAAGCTGATGCTGAAGTCACTCGACCGGGCCGAGCCGTTCATCACGCTCTTCCCGGACGCCGACGTGTCACAACGGATTAGGGAACTCGCCAGCTGTCTGCTACCTTTGCAGGCCGCCGAATCGGCCCGGGCCCGCTCCGGCAAGCGAGCGGCTTTCTGGTCGCGGTCCGGACCGTCCTGAGGTTCATGAAATGGGTCTCCTAGATCGCGTCAACCAGGCCAACCTCCAGCAGCGTCAGGGCGGGTCTGCCGCGGGCGCTACTGTGGCGGCGCCGCCTGTCGCGCCCTCCGGAAATGGCCCCACGATCGCGCCTCCGCCGCCCGCTCCGCCGCCAAAGGCCCCCGAGCCGCCGAAAGCCGGCGAGCCGCCGAAGGCCCCCGGTGGCCTGACCGAGCGGGCTGCCACCAGCGGCGGCGCGATCGGCGTCACGCCGCAGTTCGCGGCCGCCAAGACTGCGGTTCACGCGAAGCTGCTCGAGCAGTACGCCAACAAGATCGACGTGACCGACCGGGAGTTCGTCCGAGAGAAGATCGTCGAGCTCACCGACGAGTACGTGCGCAGCTCCGGTTTGACGCTGACGCGGCCTGACAAGGAGCGCCTGATCGAGTCACTGATGGACGACATCCTCGGCCTGGGGCCGCTGGAGGTCCTCCTCAACGACCGCGAGATCACCGAGATCATGATCAACCACCCGAAGCAGATCTATATCGAGCGCAAGGGCGTTCCGATGCTCTCTGAGGTGACCTTCGAAAACGACAAGCAGCTGATGCGCGTCATCGACCGCGTCGTCTCCAGCGTCGGCCGCCGCGTCGACGAGTCATCGCCGATGGCCGACGCTCGCTTGAAGGACGGCTCGCGCGTCAACGTGATCATCCCGCCGCTGGCGCTGAAGGGCCCCTGCATGACCATCCGGAAGTTCTCCAAAGAGAAGATGGGCCCGGCCGATCTGCTCAAGTTCAAGAGCAGCACCCCAGCCATGAACCAGTTCATGGAGGCGGCCGTCCGCGCCCGGCTCAACCTTCTCGTCTCGGGTGGCACCGGCTCCGGGAAGACCACGCTCCTCAACATCCTCTCCTCCTTCATCCCGGTCGAGGAACGCATCATCACCTGCGAGGACGCGGCCGAGCTGCAGCTGCAACAGGACCACGTCATCACGCTCGAGTCACGCCCCGCCAACGTCGAGGGCAAGGGCGCCGTGCCAATTCGGGAGCTGGTCAAGAACTGCCTCCGGATGCGCCCCGACCGGATCATCGTCGGCGAGTGCCGTGGCGGCGAGGCGCTGGACATGCTCCAGGCCATGAACACCGGCCACGAAGGCTCGATGTCCACACTCCACGCCAACAGCCCGCGAGAGGCTATCGGCCGGCTCGAAACGCTGGTGTTGATGGCGGGCGCCGACCTGCCCTCACGCGCGATCCGCGACCAGATGGCGTCGGCCGTGCACTACATCGTCCAGCAGCAGCGTCTGCGAGGCGGTCCCCGCAAGATCGTGAGCATCGCGGAGGTTACCGGTATCGAAAACGGCGAGCTGACCTATGAGGAAATCTTTGTGTTCAAGCAGACCGGCCTGCGCGACGGCAAGGCTGTCGGTTACCACACGGCGACGGGCATCAAGCCGATCCGGCTCGAGCACATGCGGAGCATGGGCGAGGAGTTGCCGGACGAACTCTTCGAGCCCAACAAGGAGCCTCGTGAAGAGGATCTCTACTGAGTCAAGTAATGGTTAGGAGGCAGGCACCCTGATGGACATTCCGCACCTCGCCCTGGCTGTCATCGGGGGCATCGGCATGCTCGCGATATTCGTCGGCCTCGCCCAACGGCGACGCTCCGCCGAGGAGTTCCAGTCGCGACTCGCGCAGTACGGAGTCCTCGACGGCACGGCCACGGCGGGTCAGCCGCCGCCGGCCGACTTCCGGGAAGGGCTGGCCCGCGTCTTCCAGCCGGCCGCCGACCGGCTGGCCCAGCGGGGGGCGAAGAAAGGACGCCCCACGCTCACCGAGCAGCTGGCCAAGGCCGACTTGAAGCTGCGCACTTCCGAGTACTTCATGATCCAGGTCGGGATCGTGGTCTTCCTCGGCCTGGTCGGGCTGCTCCGCTTCGGGTTCGGGATCCAGTTCATCGTGATGGCGATCGCGGGCTACTTCATCCCCGGCCTCTATGTGAAGTTCCGCCAGCGGCGCCGCCTCAAGGCTTTCAACAACCAGCTCGGTGACACCCTGCTCCTGCTCTCCAACGCGCTCAAGGCAGGCTATTCGTTCGCACAGGCTGTCGACACCGTCGCCAAGAACGCCGCCCCGCCCATCGCCGAGGAGTTCTCGCGAGCGGTTCGAGAGATGAACCTGGGCAGCACTGTCGAGGAGTCGCTGGCCAACATGGTCAAGAGGATCGAGTCCGACGACCTCGACCTGATGGTGACCGCGGTGGCGATTCACCGCCAGATCGGCGGCAACCTGGCTGAGATCCTCGACAACATCGCGTTCACGATCCGGGAGCGGGTCCGCATCAAGGGCCAGATCTCGACGCTCACGGCGAGCGCCAGGGCCTCCGGGCGGCTCATCACCGGCCTTCCGATCATCCTGGCGATCTTCATGTACTTCGCCACTCCCAGCTACTTCCAGCCGATGACGCAGAACGCGATCGGTTGGATCATCATCGCGGTGGCGGCGTTCATGATCTTCCTCGGCAACCTGGTCATGAGCCGCGTCACGGCGATCGAGGTCTAAAGAAAATGCCCACCTTCTACCTGCTCGCGATCGTCGGCGGCGCCGGCGTTTTCCTCTTCTTCTGGGGCATGTATATGGGCAGTCGCAGCTCAGCTTCCGGCGACCTCGTCCAGGAACGCCTGCAGGCCTTTGCCGGCAACCGCCCACTGACGCTTGATGAGGTCGAGCTTCAAAAGCCGTTTGAAGAGCGGTTCATCCGCCCGATGATCGAGCGATTCGGCAAATACCTCGCCGACCGGACGCCTGACAAAGCCCGCCAGGACCTCCAGAACAAGCTCAACCTTGCCGGCCGGCCGGCCAACCTCTCGCCCTCCGACTTCACGGCACTGCGCTACGGGTCGGCAATCGTCCTCTTCATCATGGGGCTGCTCGTCGGGCTGCTCTTCCAAAACCCGGTCCTGCTGGCGTTGTCCGCAGCCTTTGGGGCGATCATCGGTTTCGTTGCGCCCAACTTCTGGCTGAACAGCAAGGTTCGCGGCCGGCGCAAGGAGATTCAGCTCGCCTTGCCTGACGCGATGGACCTGCTGACGATCGCGGTGGAGGCTGGCCTCGGCTTCGACCAGGCGCTGCAGCGACTGACTTCGAAGTTCCACAACGCGCTCTCCGACGAGTTCAACATCGTGCTCCAGGAGGTCCGGCTCGGGCGGCCCCGGCTGGAGGCTCTGGACGACATGGGGCGGCGCTGCGGCGTGGATGATCTGCACAACTTCACGCAGGCCGTGATCCAGTCGGAGCAGATGGGCGTCGGCCTGGCCAAGATCCTGCGGCTCCAGTCGGAGGAAATGCGGCGACGCCGCCGCCAGCGAGCAGAGGAGCTGGCCGCCCAGGCCTCGCTCAAGATGATGCTGCCGATGGTCGGCTGCATCTTCCCGACGCTCTGGCTGATCCTCCTGGGCCCGGCGGCGCTGATCATCCTGAAAGTCCAGCACGGCGGCTAAAGACCCGCATCGGCGACTTCTCGAACCTGCTGCACCTGGGGGTCCCCTGGTGGGAGCTGATCGTCCGGCCCGTGGCGATCTACTTGGCTCTGCTGATCGGACTCCGCCTGTTCGGGAAGCGGGAGGTCGGCCAGTTCACGCTCTTCGACCTCGTGATGGTCCTGCTGATTGCTAACGCAGTCCAGCCGTCGATGACCGGCCCGGACGCCTCGTTGCTGGGCGGCCTGATAATCATCGCCGCCCTCCTTGGCGTGAACCTGGTGGTGGCGCGGCTGGACAAGAATGGGTTCTTCCACCGGCTGCTCTCGCCCGCCCCGTCGGTGATCATTCACAACGGGCAGTACATCGACCGGAACCTGCGGCGCGAGGGGGTCGACCGCGATGAGTGTGAGATGGCGATGCGCGAGCACGGCTTCCATGACGTCAAAGAAGTGAAGCTGGGCGTTCTTGAATCAGATGGGTCGATCAGCATCGTCCCCGAGAGCTCGACAGTTCACAAGTCACGCCGCACCGTCCGCTACGTCCGCCACAACTGAGGTGGATAGCGGCCTCGCAAGTGGCCCCTTCGGGCTGACCGGGGTGCTGCCGCCCCGGTCCGGGCGGCTCCTACGGATCGGGCTCCTGGCCGGCCTCTTCGAGCTGACCCTCTACAACGCCTACCAGTACGCCTCCTGGATCCCGCGGGGGCTGGCCTGGAACGACTTCCGGCTCTTCTACGCCGCTGCCACCATCGGCCTGCGCTACGGCTGGAGTCACATCTACGATCCCGACCTCCAGCGGGCGGCGGTGCAGGCGGCTTGGCCGGCCGGCCCGGAGGTCCGTTGGTTCCCCTTCGTGAACCCCCCGCCGGTGGCCTGGCTGATGGCGCCCCTGACCAGCCTGCGGGCCCCCGTCGCCTACGTGCCCTGGGTGCTGTTCGTGTCCGGCTGCCTGGTCGCGGCAGCCCTGCTCCTGGCGCCGCGCGACCTGCTCACGCGTGGCATCTATGTGGGCCTGGCCCTCGGCTTCCTGCCAACGTTCGTCGCGATCGCCTACGGCCAGCTTGGCCCGCTGGTCGCAGTGGCGCTGGCGGGCTCCTGGCTGCTGCTGCGCGCTCGTCGGGAGGTGGCCGGCGGCCTGCTCCTCAGCGTCATCGCGCTGAAGCCGCAGCTGGCGCTCCTGGTGCCACTGGCGCTCCTCGCGGCCGGCTACTGGCGCGCGTTTGTGGCCGCATCCGCCGCCGGCGCGGCGCTGACCGCGCTTTCGCTCGCCAGCCTGGGGCTGCACGGCCTCGCCTATTACCGGATGCTGGCGGGAAGCCTGTTCGCGGACGCCTATTTCCAGCGCTGGTCGCTGACCCCTCTCGTCGGTGACGGCTGGCCCTGGGTGGTGGCGGTGCTGGTGGTCGCAGCCGCGACGCTGCTGGTCGCGCGAGCCCACCGGGGCGATGCCGGCGCCGCGATCGCTCTCGGCGTCGCTGGCTCGCTGCTGACGAACCACTATCTGACGGCGAGCGACTTCACCATCCTGCTGATACCCATCTGGCTGCTGCTGCGCCGGCGCCAGCCGGCCTGGGTCCTGGCAATCCTGGCCGGCTGCTGGCTGGCGGGCTGGTTCTCGCTGGCCTTCGGGTGGCCGGTCGTGGTCTTTGAGCTGGCGCTGGTGGCGTCGCTTGCCCTTACTCCGCGAGGAACTCCAGCGCTCGCTCCTTCAGTGCTCGCGCCGGCACCGCCGTAGCGTGGTCGCGGCCGGGCACCTCGAAGTAGATCGCGCCGGGGATCATCCCGGCCAGCTCCTTGGCGCCGCGGGCGATCGGGTCCTCCCCGCCCACCGCGACCAGGACCGGCGTGCGGATTTTGGCCAGCATCTCGGGAGTGAGGGGAGTGTCGGACCCGAGGGCCAGGCAAGCCAGGGCCTCCAGGTCATTATTCGGCACGCGTATGGCGAAGTCGTGGAACATGACCGCGATCGGATCGTCGACGGACTCATCGCCGCGGAGCCGCCGCGCGACAGTCTCGGTGGAGGGCCCGATGCCGCGGAGGCCGTGCTTGCCGAGGCCGGCCAGAACAGCCTTGCGCACTCGTGCTGGGTGGTCGACCAGCGTTCGCAGGCCGATCTGAGAGCCCATCGAGTAGCCGACGTAGTCAGCCCGCTCGAGGGCCAGGTGGTCGAGGAGCGCCACCACGTCCGCGACCAGGTTGTGACCATAGGCGGCGGGATCGTGAGGCTTATCGCTGGCCCCGTGGCCGCGTGGCTCGAGGCCGATGACGCGGCGGCCGGCGGCGACGAACGTCTCCTGCCAGCGGGAGCCGACCCAGTTGATCTGGTAGTTGCTGCAGTAGCCGTTTACGAAGACGGTGGGCGGACCTTCCTCGGGGCCGTGCAGCTCGTAGTGGAGCCGGACGCCCTGATTCTCAAAATGCGGCATGTCCGCGATAGTAGGATTTCGGCTCCAGTGGCCAACTTCATCCGGGTCGTGCACCGCCAGGGCTGGGACGTCGAGCGGGTCGGCGAGGAGAGGAAGCGGAACTTCCCGACCCGCGACGAGGCCATGGCGTTCGCGACCGGCGAGGAGCCGGACTGGATCGAGGTGGGGGAGGTGGTCTACGAGACGCCGGAGGTGCCCCAGCACCACCGGTGGTCGACGCTCCGCCGGCGGCCCGACGGCACCTACCAGGAAACCGGCCTGAAATGGGGTGGCAAACCTGCCCCGCGCTGAAGTAGCCGTACTCAGCCTCGTCCACCCGGCGAGCGGGCGGGTCCTTGCGGAGGCCCTCGAGGAACCGAGGAGCTTCTTCGGGCGGGGCCTCGGCCTGATGTTCCGCAGCCGGCTGGAGCCGGGGCGAGGCATGCTGATCGAGCCCTGCAGCGGGATCCACATGCTCTTCATGCGGTTCCCGATCGATGCACTCTTCCTCGACCGGCGGGACCGGGTCCGGAAGGTCTACCGACGGCTGCCGGCCTGGTATGGGATGGTGCCGATCGTGATCGGTGCTCGCAAGGTGATCGAGCTTCCGCCCGGCACGCTGGACGGGCTCGAGCTGCCCCGTGGGGAACAGCTGAAACTCCAGTTCGCCTAGCCCCTGGATAGGGGCATCTGGGGGCGGATGCACTCTTCGGACCCGCCACGAAACGTGCATCTGCGGGCAGATGCGCCGGGTGAGGAGCCTTTACAGAGGCCATTGCCCCGGCAAGTAGGGTCGAGCGTGTGGTCGAGGCCATCCTGGACATCCTGCTGCCACCCCGCTGTGGCGGCTGCAATCGCTTCTCCGACTGGTATTGCCCGGACTGCGTGGAAGCCACCAGGCGGCTGCATGAGCCCCTCTGCCTCCGTTGCGGCGCTGAATCCGAGTTCGTCCGCCGGGACTGCGGCTGCCGCGCCCGCCTCCGCTCCCTGGGTCGCCTGCGGTCGGCCGCTGCTTTCGAAGGCGTCCTGGAGAAGGCGATCCATCGCTTCAAGTACGGCGGCCGGAAGCCTCTCGCGACCCCGCTGGCGCTGCTTTTGGCCGAGCGCCTGGCCATTGACGGCCTCCCCGGCGAAGCCGTCGCCTGGGTTCCACTCCACTCCCGGCGCCGGCGGCGGCGGGGCTACAACCAGGCGGAGCTGCTGGCCGGCCGGCTCGCCGCGATGGCCGGGCTGCCCCTCCTGCCCGGCCTCGAGCGGACCCGCGATACGCCGCCTCAGGTCGGCCTCGACCGCCTGCGGCGCCTCACCAACGTGCGGGGAGCCTTCGCCTGGAAAGGGCCGCCGCTGGCCCGCCAGGCGGTCATCCTGGTCGACGACGTGGCCACCACAGGAGCCACCCTGGAGGCCTGTGCGGCGGCTCTCCGCGCCGCCGGAAGTGGGCCCGTTCTCGGACTCACTGTCGCCAGAACGCCGTTTTAGGGGTACTTCGAGCGTTATAGTTCCAGCGCACTTTTCCAGCGGAGGTATTAATGGCAGTCCGCATCCCAGGTATCGATCTCCAGGAGTACTACACCCAACTCGGGCCGATCCAGCCTGTCATCGAGGACGATCGCGTCACCGAGGTCATGGTCAACGGCATCGACCACGTCTACGTGGAGATGAACGGCAAGGTCGTTCTGACCGGCATCAAGTTCGAAAGTGAAGACCAGCTCCTCAACGTGATCCAGTTCATAGTTCGCTCGGTCGGCCGCCGGATCGACGAGCGCGTACCCCTCGCCGACGCCCGGCTCGCCGACGGCTCCCGAGTCAACGCCGTCATCCGCCCGCTGGCGGTCGATGGCCCGCTGCTGACGATCCGCAAGTTCTCCAAGGACCCGCTCCAGGTCGAGGACCTGATCCGGTTCGGCAGCTGCACCGAGAGCGGCTTCGGCTTCATGAAGGCCTGCGTGATGGCCAAGGCGAACATCATCGTCTCGGGTGGTACGGGCACCGGCAAGACGACGTTCCTGAACGTCCTCTCGAGCTTCATCCCTCCCGATGACCGGATCGTCACGATCGAGGACGCCGCCGAGCTCCAGCTCCACCAGGAGCACGTCTGCCGGCTGGAGTCGCGCCCCAAGGACATCAACGGCGAGGGCGAGATCTCGATCCAGCGTCTCGTCATCAACTCCTTGCGCATGCGGCCCGAGCGGATCGTCGTGGGTGAGTGCCGCTCCGGCGAAGCGCTCGACATGCTGCAGGCCATGAACACCGGCCACGACGGCTCGATGACCACGATCCACGCGAACAGCCCGCGCGACGCCCTTGCGCGTCTCGAAACCCTGGTGCTGATGGCGGGCGTCGAGCTCCCGGTCAAAGCCATTCGGCAGCAGGTCGCCGGCGCGATCAACATCTTCTGCCAGCTGAGCCGCCTGCGTGACGGCTCCCGCAAGGTCACCAGCATCACCGAGGTGACCGGCATGGAAGGCGAGACGATCACGATGCAGGAGATCTTCGCTTTCGAGTCGCAGGGCGCCGGCCCGGACGGCAAGATCATCGGCTCCTTCAAGGCGACGGGCATCCGGCCGCACATCCTGGACCGCATGTTCGCGATGGGCCTCCAGCTGCCGACCGAGATTCAGACGCTCTTTCCCGACCCGCGCATGATGGCGCAGCGCTAAAGGGAAGTTAGAAAGAGCCCGACGCCTCCCGGTCTAAACTCAGGAAAGACCAGGTACCCCATGCCGGGAGGCTGTCAATGAAGGTTGTCATTCACGACCGGACCGCGGAGCTGGCCGCTCCGCTCCGCGCCTACACCGAGAAGCGCCTCTCCAGGCTCAGCCGCCACTTCGAGCGGGTTCTCGAGGCCGACGTCCTCTTCTCCGAGAACGGACGCCACAGCCAGGAGCCCGAGAGGGCGGTCAAGATCACCGTGCGCATGGACGGCCGGAAGACCCCCCTGCTGACCGCTCACGAGACCGGCCGCGACCTCCAGGCGGTGCTGGACCTGGCCCTGGAGAAGGTCGACCGCCAGGTCGTGAAGCTGAAGGATCGGATCGTCGACCGGCACCGAAACCGAACCCCCGCGCGCCTTGCCACCACGGAGGACGAGGGCCCGCCGCCCCCGATTCAGGACGAGCCCGAGCGGGTAAGACAGAGGGTGCGGCCCGAATCGCTCGCTGAGGCGGCCAAGGCGCTCGACGCGAACGGGCACCTTTTCCACGTCTTCTTGAACGAGGACACCGGGGAGGTCAACGTGATCTACCGCCGGGCGGATGACTCGCTGGCCGTCATCGAGCCAATCGTCACATGAGGAGAAAGGAAGAAACCGCTTGGCGTTCCTGACAAGACTGATCGACCCGAATGAGCGGGAGGTCAGGCAGCACCTCCAGGTCGCCAGCCAGATCGGCGAGCTGGAGCCCGAGCTGGAGTCCCTCGACGACGCCGCGCTGCGCACCCGCTCGGACGAGCTCCGCCAGCGGGCCGAGGCGGGGGAGGACCTCGACGACCTCCTGATCGAGGGCTTCGCGCTGGTCCGAGAGGCGGCTCGCCGGACAATCGGCCTGCGGCATTTCGACGTCCAGCTGGTGGGCGGGATCGTCCTGCACCACGGAAAGATCGCCGAGATGAAGACCGGCGAAGGCAAGACTCTCGTCGCCAGCCTGCCGCTCTACCTGAATGCACTCAAAGGCAAAGGCGCGCACCTGGTCACTGTCAACGACTACCTCGCCCGCCGCGACGCCGGCTGGATGGGTCCGCTCTTCCACCGGCTCGGACTCTCGGTGGGCGTGATCGCGCACGAGACCTCGGTCCTCTACGACCCCGACTACCTGGACGAGACGCACTCCGACAGCAGGCTCCAGCACTTCCGCCCCGTCAGCCGGACCGAGGCTTACCGGGCCGACATCACTTACGGAACCAACAACGAGTTCGGCTTCGACTATCTCCGCGACAACATGGCGGGAGACCTGGCCATGTGCGTGCAGCGCGAGCTCAGCTACGCGATCGTCGACGAGGTCGACTCGATCCTGATCGACGAGGCGAGGACGCCGCTGATCATCTCCGGGCAAGGCGAAGACTCGACCGATAAGTACTACCAGTACGCGCGCCTGGCGGCCCGCCTCCAGGAGGAGGAGGACTATACGGTCGAGCTGAAGCACCGCTCCGCCTCGTTGACCGAGGAAGGCATCGCCAAGATGGAGCGCTGGAGCGGCGTCCCCAACATCTACGACCTCGAGCACGTCGTCGAGGCCCACCAGATCAACCAGGCGCTGAAGGCGAAGGCGCTCTACCTGCGGGACCGCGACTATCTCGTCAAGGACGCCAAGGTCGTCATCGTCGACGAGTTCACCGGCCGCCTGATGCCAGGCCGGCGCTGGTCGGACGGGCTCCACCAGGCGGTCGAGGCAAAAGAAGGCCTGAAGGTCGAGCAGGAGCAGAAAACGATGGCGACCATCACGCTCCAGAACTACTTCCGGCTCTACGAGAAGCTGGCCGGCATGACCGGCACGGCGCTCACCGAAGCCGAGGAGTTCCACAAGATCTACGGGCTTGAAGTCGCCATCATCCCGACCAACAGGCCCATGGTCCGGGGCGATTATCCCGACGTCATCTACCGCACCGAGGAGTCCAAGTTCGAGGCTGTCATCGACGAGATCCTGGATCTGAACAAGGAGGGCCGGCCGGTGCTGGTGGGCACGGTCTCGGTCGAGAAGTCGGAGCGCCTGGCCCGGATGCTGGAGAAGCGGGGGGTGCCCCACGCGGTCCTCAACGCGAAGCAGCACGAACGGGAGGCCGCGATCGTGGCCGGCGCGGGCCAGAAGGGCGCCGTGATGATCGCGACCAACATGGCCGGCCGCGGCACCGACATCGTTCTCGGCGAGGGAGTCCGCGAGGTCGGCGGGCTGCACATCATCGGCACCGAACGCCACGAGTCACGTCGGATCGACAACCAGCTCCGCGGCCGGTCGGGCCGCCAGGGCGACCCGGGCTCGTCGCGCTTCTTCATCTCTCTCGAGGACGACCTGATGAAGAAGTTCGGGCCGGCCGCCGACCGCATCGGATCGATGATGGAGCGGCTCGAAGTGGAGCCGATCGAGCACCCGTGGGTGGCCCGCTCGATCGAGAGCGCCCAGAAGAAAGTCGAGGGCTTCAACTTCGACGCTCGCAAGCACGTCGTCGAATACGACGACGTCATGAATAAGCAGCGCGAGATCATCTACGGCGAGCGCCGCAAGATCCTGGAAGGCGCCGACACGCGATCCAACGTCGAGGTGTACATCCGGGAGCTGATCGAGAAGGGGATCGAGGTCCACTGCCAGGGCCGCCACGCCGAGAACTGGGACGTCGAGGGCCTTGTCAGCTACCTGTCGCTCTACTTCCCGATCCCGCCCGGGCAGTCGATCGAGCCCGAGGTGCTGGGCCGGGGCCGCGAAGCGCTGGCGGCGACGCTCCTGGACTCCGCTGTGGCCGCGTACCAGGCGAAAGAAGAGCAGATCGGGACCGAGGTCATGCGCCAGGTCGAGCGCTACGTGATGCTCCGCACCATCGACGGCAAGTGGGTCGACTACCTGACGCAGATGGAGCAGTTCCGGGAAGGCATCGGGCTCCGCGCCTACGGCCAGCGCGACCCGCTGGTCGAGTACAAGAACGAGGCCTTCACGATGTTCCGCGAGCTGACCGAGTCGATCCAGGCGGACATCGTCGCGAACATGTTCCGCGTCCAGGTGATGCAGGAGCCGCCCCCGCCGGTCGCCGCGCCGAAGGGCATCCCGAACCGAGGCGGAGGCGACGGGCCGATCGGGAGAGGCGGCAATGGCGGCGGGTCCGCCGCCGCGGTCCCGGCGGGTAAGATCGGCCGCAACGATCCCTGCCCCTGCGGGTCGGGCCGCAAATACAAGAAGTGCCATGGACGCTGAATCCACGCCGCAAGAGCTGCTGCAACGCATCCTCCAGATGAAGGAGCACCTTTGACCTGCCCGCCAAGGCCGCCCGCGCCGCCGAGCTGGAGAGCCTTCTAGCCCAGCCCGGGATCTGGGACGACCCGGCGCAGGCCGCTCGCTACGGGCGGGAGGCGTCGGAGCTCCGCGAAGAGGTCGCCCGTTGGGCGCGCCTGGAGGCCAGGGCCCGCGACCTGGTCGAGCTGACCGGGCTCGAAGATCCCGAGCTGGTGACCCAGCTGGAGCGCGAGCGGGCGGAGATCGAAGGCCAGCTCCGGGCGCTCGAGCTCGACCTCCTCTTCACCGATCCTTATTCCTCTCACAATGCGATCCTCTCGATCAGCGCGGGGGCAGGCGGCATCGATGCCCAGGACTGGGTGGAGATGCTGATGCGCATGTACCTCAAGTGGGCTGAGCGGCGCCGTTTCAAGACCGAGGTGCTGGAGGCCACGCCGGGCGAGGAGGCGGGCCTGAAAGGGGCGTCTCTTCTGATCGCCGGCCCCCGAGCGTACGGCCTGCTCCGGTCCGAGCATGGCGTCCACCGCCTGGTGCGAATCTCGCCCTTCGACCAGAATCACCGCCGGCACACCTCTTTCGCGCTGGTTGAGGTCATGCCCGAGCTGGAGGAGACGGACGCCGAGATCAAGATCGACCCTGAGGACCTGAGGATCGACACCTACCGCTCGACCGGGGCGGGCGGCCAGCACGTCAACAAAACGGAGTCGGCGGTCCGCATCACCCATCTGCCGACCGGGATCGTCGTCACCTGCCAGAACGAGCGCTCACAGCTGAAGAACCGGGAGCTCGCGATGAAGATGCTTCGCGGCCGCCTCTTCGAGCGCCAGCAGGAGGAGGCGGTCAAGCAGCGCGAGGTGCTCAAAGGAGCGCAGATGCCGGCCGAGTTCGGGTCCCAGATCCGCAACTACGTGCTGCAGCCCTACACGTTGGTAAAGGACGTTCGTACCGGTTACGAAACCGGCAACGTTGAAGCGGTGCTTAACGGTGGCGAGATTGACCCCTTCATCGAAGCCTGGCTGCGCTGGAAGCTCTCGCAGAACGGTGGCGGAGCCGGCATCGGCTCTTCGCGCTAATGCGTAGGCTCGCCGCGGCTGTAATTCTGATCGCGGTTGCCTGCGGAGAGCAGCCTGCCGTCCCCCGACCGAGTCCTTCGATCGCCGCCCAGCAGGCTCCGGCCACTGCCGCGGCTCTGAGCCTCGATGAAGCGGTGGGAGCGGTGATCATGGCGGGCTTCCAGGGCCCGCTCACCGACGCGGTGCTGGCGGACTGGCGGCAGCGGCGGTTTGGCGGGCTCCTGGTCGTCAACCTGAACGCCAACGCGACCAGCGGGGCGGCGATGAGCGACCTGATCAGCCGGGTCCGGGCGGCCCAGGGTCGGCGCCTCCTGGCAGCCACCGACCAGGAGGGCGGCCAGATCTGCGTCGCCCTTGCCGAGGTGCCGTGCCTCGCCATGCCGGTCGACGGGCCTGGCTCGACCCGCATGGCGGCGGCCCTCCGAGCGGTGGGCTTCGACGTCGATCTCGGCCCGGTCGCCGACGTCTGCCCGGGGCCGGCTTCCTACATGTGGGGTCGCTGCTATGGCACCGACCCGGCCGCGGTGAGCCAGGCCGTCGGCGCGGCGGTGGACGGAATCCACGCCGGTCACGAGCTGGCTGCCGCCAAGCATTTCCCCGGCCACGGCAGCGCGAATGGCAACTCCCACGAAGAGCTGCCGTCCGTCGCAGCGGACCTGGCGACGCTACAAGCGCGGGACTGGCCGCCGTTCAAGGCGGCGGTGGCGCATGGCGTCGACTTCGTGATGTTGGGTCACCTGAGCGTGCCGGCGCTGAGTTCCGGCGGGCCTTCCAGCCTCTCTCCGGTGACAGTCCAGCGGCTACGCCAGGACGTCGGGTTCCAGGGCCCGATCATCTCCGACGACCTCGAGATGAAGGCGGTCACCGACAGCGTGCCGACGCCGGAGGCGGCCATCGACTTCCTCCTCAATGGCGGCGACCTGGTGATGATCGCGCACAACCTCGGCGTCGCCGATGCTGTCTTCGACGCGATCAAAGCGGCGGTGCTCAGCGGCCGCCTCCCGCGCGAGCGGCTGGATCAGGCGGTGGCCGCCCTCGATGCGCTCAGAACGGCTTGAAATACATCAGCCAGACGAGGATCACGAGGCCGGCGACGCCGACCGCCAGCAGCAGGTTGGGGTGCAAGGCGTCGAGTGCTCGCGAGAATTCCTCAGGCGTCGCCGGATCCAGCCCCCGGACGCGACGGTAGCCACCTAAGACGCCCATGACTATCGATACCAACAGGAACACCGCGATCGAAGCCCAGACCCAGCGATGGCTCCACCAGCTCCCCATGAAGCCCAGAGCGATACCGCTGGCTGTGAGGAGCAGCAAAAAGGGGATCGAAGCGTTGACAGAGATCTCTGACAGCCGGAGCAGGGCGCGCGCCGGCTCTGGACGGCGCTCCTTTCGCAGCTGTAGGGCGGCGAATACCGAACCGCCGTGCGCAAAGAGGAAGCCGAACACACTCCAGATGTGCGTCAGGAGCACCCAGCGATACATGCGGCGCCAATCTTAGGGTGCGGGTGGGGCCCAGTTTGACCGTATCCGGCTAGCTGGCTATACTCCGTAGCCGGCCAGCTCCGGGCACGCGTCTCGCAACGTTCCCGCATAACGAACCACCATGGTTTTAACAGCCGATTTCTCGCAACGGCCCCTCATCAGCCTCCAGCACGTCTGGAAGCGGTACGCCAACGGAACCGAGGCTCTACGCGACGTCGAGCTGACCGTCCCCGAGGGAGATTTCCTGTTCCTGGTCGGCGCCTCGGGCGCCGGGAAATCCACGCTCATCCGTCTGCTTGTACGTGAGGAGAAGCCGACGAAGGGAAAGATCTTCGTCGACGGGCAGGAGCTGGGTCGCATGAAGCGGCGCCACCTGCCGAGCTATCGCCGCAAGGTCGGGCTGGTCTTCCAGGACTTCAAGCTGCTGCCTCGGCTGACCGCTTTTGAGAACGTGGCTTTCGCGCTGCGGGTGTTGGGCGAGGCGGGCCGGGTCGTTCAGGCCCGTTCCAAGGACGCGCTTGAGGTCGTCGGTCTGTCAAACAAGCACGACACCTACCCCCGTGAGATGTCAGGTGGTGAGCAGCAGCGCGTGGCCATCGCCCGGGCTCTCGTTCACTCCCCGCGTCTGATCGTGGCCGACGAGCCGACCGGGAATCTCGACCCGGCCACGGGATGGGAGATCATGCAGCTTTTCCTGCAGATCAACCAGCGCGGCTCGACAGTACTGATGGCGACGCACAATCGCGACATCGTCGACGTCCTCCGCCGCAGGGTCGTGGCGATCGACGGCGGCCAGGTGGTTCGGGACGACCGGGCCGGTGGATACCATGAAGCTCTGGCGGCATCTGCTCTTCGCGCTTAACTCCGCCTGGCAGAGCTTCTGGCGGAGCGCCGCTGTAAGCCTGGCGGCGACGGCTACGGTCACGCTGATCCTGACCATGGCCGGCATCAACCTGCTGGTCGGGCACACGCTGGCCGGCGTCCTGGACCAGTACCGGGCGCGCGTCAGTGTGATCAGCATCAGCGTCGCCGACGACACGCCCCTGACGACCGTCACCGACTTCGAGGACCAGCTGCGCAGCGATCCGCGGGTCGTTGGCGTCAGCTACCTGAGCAAGGACGAAGCGCTGGCACGCTTCCAGGCCGACCCGGTCAACGCCGACATCGCCCGCCAGATCGAGGGCAACCCGCTCGCGGCAAAGCTCGAGGTGCGGGTTGGCAAGCTAGCCGACGTGGCTGCCATCGACGCCCTGGCCCGGCAGTGGCGGGGCGCCGACCGCAACGACCCGACCGACTACCAGGGCGAGTTCATCGCCCGCATGCTCCGGCTCTCGGCCTGGCTCAACCTGGCGGGCGTCGTGATCCTTTTTGTGCTGCTCCTGATCTCAATCTTCATCGTCATGAACACGATCCGGACCGCGGTCTACCATCGCCGCCACGAGATCGAGGTGATGAAGCTCGTGGGCGCCACCGAGTGGTTCGTGCGCGGCCCGTTCGTGCTGGAAGGCATCCTGACCGGTGTCTTGGCGGGCGGGCTCGCCCTGGGCGGTCTCCTGCTCGCCTACCGGCCTTTCGTCGACCGCTTCCACTCCGACCTCTTCTTCGTGCCGCTCGGGTACGATCCCGCCTTCGTCGGTGAGCTGGCCCGCGACGTGCTGGTCGCCGGGGCGCTGCTCGGCGCGCTCGGCAGCTACATCGGCGTGCGCCGGTTCGTACGAGTCTGATGCGCGCCAGGCTCGCGGCCCTCGCGTCGGCCGTCGCGCTGCTGGCGGCCCTGCTGCCGTCGGCGGTGGTTCGGGCCGACCCGCCACCCAACTGCGCGCCGGGCGACGCGATCTGCGAACAGCTGGTCCAGTCCATGAACCAGCAAGCGGCGGATGAGGCCCGGCTGGCACAGATCCAGAGCAACATCAACGACGTCCAGAAGAAGATGAAGGCGCTCTACGCGTACATCGGGCAGCTGAACAATCAGATCTCGGCCCAACAAGCGACCATCGCCACCACGGTCGTGCAGATCAACGTTCTCGATGCCAAGATCCGGGCGACCCTGGCCGATATCACGCGCCGCCAAGCGCACCTCGACGTGCGGGAGGAGCTCTTCGGCCAGCGCGCCCGGTCGATCGCCAAGCACGGCACCGTCAACTACATGGCCCTTGTCCTGACCGCGCAGAACTTCAACCAGCTGATCGACCGGGTCCTGATGGCGCAGGAGATCATCCACGCCGATCGCACGCTCCTCGACGGGCTGCGGATCGAGAAGGCCCACATCGGTGAGCTGAAGGACCGGCTCGCCGGCCAGCGCAACCAGGAGAACGACCTGCTCACCCAGCAGAAGGCGCAGGAGGCGAGCCTGGAGGTGACCCGCATCCAGCAGCAGGCCGCATACACCTACCTGGCCCAGCTGGAGGCCCAGTACAAGCAGCAGGCGGACGAGATGGCCAGGGCGATCGCCGCCATCGCCGACCAGGTCAACATGCTCCAGCAGGCCTACGCGGCCGAGATCGCAAACGCCGGCGGTGGAACCGGGCAGTTCGTCTGGCCGCTGGTGCCCCACTGGCTGACCCAGGGCTTCGGCTGCAGCCCCTACCCGTTCGAGATCTACTGGCCTTCCTGCCCGACCAGGCATTTCCACACCGGCATCGACATCGGCGAGCCGTACGGGAGCGAGATCTACGCTGCCGACAGCGGTGTCATCGGCGCCTACTACACCTGCTGCGGATATGGCATCTACGGTGTCATCGACCACGGCAACGGGTACGCCACCCTCTACGGTCATATGAGCGGCTTCGCGCCGGGCATACATACTGGACAGGTCGTGTACAGGGGCCAGGTCATCGGCTATGAGGGCAGCTCCGGCAACTCGACCGGCCCTCATCTCCACTTCGAGATCCGCTACAACGGCAACTACGTAGACCCCTGCGCCTACCTGGGTTGCTAGGCGCCGGCCGGCGCGTCTGGCAGCTCGCCGCGGGGCTGCTGATCGGGGCGGCGATCGGCCTCTTGGGAGGAATCTACCTCGACCAGATCTACCCGGCGGACGTGCCCGCTCTCGGGTACTCGCAGCCGGCCAAGGGCAAGCTTGACCAGCAGACGCTGGACCGGGCCCTGCGGGTGCTGCAGACCAACTACTACGACCCCCGGTTCGATTACGCCAAGCTCTCGCAGGGCACGATCAAGGGCCTGGTCCAGGGGCTTAACGACCCCTTCTCCTACTACCTCGACCCGACGGAGTACCAGCGGCAGCTCAACACCTACGCGGGGCGCTACGTCGGCATCGGGATCGAGGTCGGGTACCAGGCTGAATATCCGACAGTCATCACCGTCTTCGTCGACTCGCCGGCCGACAAGGCCGGCCTCAAGGCTGGCGACGTTCTCCTCAAGGCGGACGGGCATGACCTGCACAACATCAACTCCGACCAGGCCACGCTCCTGATCCGGGGCCCGGCCGGGTCGCCCGTGGTGCTGACCGTGCGGCGCAACGGCCAGGTCCAGGACTTCAAAGTCACCCGCGGCAATGTCGTGATCCCTTCGGTACGCTCGACGAAGCTCGAGGACGGCATGCTCTACATCCGGATCTACAGTTTTGGCGAGTCCACCGGCAGCGACTTCGATCGCCTCTTGAAGGCCGGCCTGGCCGGATCGGGCGGCGTGGTCGTCGACCTCCGCGACGACGGTGGCGGCTTTATCGACGCGGCCCAGAATGTGGTCAGCCAGTTCGTCGCATCTGGAGAGGCTTTCGAGCTGCGCGACCGCAACGGCAACGTCGAGCGGCACGACGTCAACGGCGACCACCCGGCCGCCGCCACCCCGGTAGTCGTCCTCGTCAACTCCAACACCGCGTCGGCGGCAGAGATCGTCTCCGGCTCGCTTTCCGTCCGCCGCAAGGCGCCGCTGGTCGGCACGGTCACTTACGGCAAGGGCTCGGTCCAGCAGGACTTCCCGCTCCCGGACGGATCGGACCTCCACATCACTATCAAGCGCTGGTACTTGCCCGACGGCACCTCGGTCGACAGGGTGGGCCTGCACCCGACCGACGAGGTCCCGCTACCGGCACCCGACCAGATGTACGACGTGGCCCGGCCGGGGGCCGGCCACGCGGCCGACAGCCAGCTCAACGCGGCCCTCAGTCTCCTCGAGCACTCGGCGGCGGTCGTGCCCAGCCGGGCGGCTGGGTAGACTGTTGCCGGCCAGCGTTGCGGGCGGTTAGCTCAGCCGGTTTAGAGCGCCTCGCTTACACCGAGGAGGTCGGGAGTTCGATCCTCTCACCGCCCACCAATGTGCTAGGTTTGCCCGGTCGCCGGCAGGTCCTGTAGCTCAAAGGAGGTGCGCCTTGGAGACCCGAATGGTTTCGCGCGCCTTGTTTCCGGAGAGCGGACCCTAGCCAGGCTTTCGTAACTCTTTTTCCTTCGCGATGGAGGCCGCTCTTCGAGCGGCTCTTTTTCATTTCGGAGGAATGCATTTCAGTTGCGAATCGAAGCCCTGGAGCCCTTCTTCGACGAGGGGCTCATCGAAAGCGTCATCCGTCAAGTCAAGAGCGGGAAAGAGGCCACGGTCTACATGTGCCGCGCCCGGCCCTGGACCGGAGCCGAGTTCTTCGCGGCGAAGGTCTACCGGCCTCGCGAGGAAAGGTCTTTCCGGAACGACGCAATGTATCGCGAGGGCCGCATGGCGGTCCTTAAAGAACGTGACCGGCGGGCTGTAGCGAAGAAGACCGGCTGGGGCCGCGAGGTCCTCTTCGGCCAATGGCTCTTTCAGGAGTACGAGAATCTGAAGGTCCTCCACGCAGCCGGCGCGCGGGTGCCGCGACCGGTTGCGCGCGGCGAGAGTGCGGTGCTGCTGGAGTGGATTGGGGACGAGAGCGGCGCGGCCCCGCACCTTCGTGAGGTCAGGCCCTCACACGACGATGCGGCCGCTCTTCTGGATGTCCTGGTCGGCCAGGTCGAGCTCTTTCTGCGGGAGAACCTGGTCCACGGTGACCTCTCCGAGTACAACGTCCTCTTCTGGCAGGGCGGCCTCACCGTGATCGACCTCCCCCAGATGGTTGATCCGCGCTTCAATCACAGCGCCCAACGGCTGCTCACACGCGACCTGGAGAACGTCTGCCGCTACTTCGCACGGTTCGGCGTGCAGCGTGAAGGGCGCTGGGTGGCTCAAGGTCTCTGGGACCGCTGGCTGCGGTCGGAGCTCTGAGTGCCCTTTGTAGAATTACGACCCGTGCCGAGGTAGCTCAGTTCGGTAGAGCACTTGACTGAAAATCAAGGTGTCCCCAGTTCAAATCTGGGCCTCGGCACCACCTCCGGCGGCCCTTGGTCGGGACTCCTTGGCCCGTTCGCCTGCGACCTGACCCACCCTGTGATAGCGCTACTGATGGAACGGTAAGCGCCCGCGCTCAGCCAAAAAGACCGTGATCATGGCGAGAACAATGAAGCCCATGAATACGGCAAGCACCAAGTAGCCGATGATGAGCCCGGCCAGGGCGGCGTCTGAAGGATTCTCGCGATGGGATATGTGACCAGACACAATCGCAGCCACAGCCGCCGACGGAATCACAAGCGGCACGAGCGCCAGCAGCATGAATGAGATTGGCGGCGGCGTACCAGGTTGCCAATTGACTCGCAGCATCAAAAAGGGCGCCAGAAATTGCAAGCCGAGTGCGGCCGCCGCCAGACAGGCCGCGCCGAGGCTGAATCTGCCTAAGCGAGTGTGCCTACCCCGACGACGTGAGGGTTCGATGGCCATACCAACACTCTAATCCGGCGCCAGCTGCGCCCCGTCACCGAGGCTCCGGCGCTGCATCGCGTCGCCGATATGTCATCAATACCTGGTCCCAAACCACAGAGTCGCCAGGCCGAAAGCGACCATCACGAAACCCGCCACGCGGACCTGCGCCACGCTGAGCGGCCACAGACTGCCCCAGGCCCAAGTCGGGGCGTTTGGTCCTTCCGGATACTCTCGGCGGAAGCGCGCGTAGCGCTCGGCAAAGAGGATTGAGATCAATCCGATGACGATGCAGACGCCGGAAAAGACGGTGACTTTGAGCATTCTGTCTAGCGGCGGCGCACGTAGCGAATCCACCAGTAGGGGATCAGACAAAACGACTGGATACCGACAAAGAGGCTAAAGATTCCTAGCCACAAGGGGCCCAACCATAGGATCTGAAAGGCTCCCATCCCGATCGCTGTTACGCCCGCCGCCACGCTGGCCAAGGCTATCTGAGGAAATTGCCTCCTTCGACGCTCGAGGACGTCCACCCGCTACTCGCGCATCGACCCCGACGGGTCAGTCGTTGATGACGGCCAGGAGAGCTGTGTTGTGGACGGCCACGACCAGCAGGCCGACCACCGAGACCTGGAGCGCCCGCCAGACGAAGTGATAGGCCTGCTGCGAGGCGCGGCCTGGATTGCGCATCGCGTAAAACTGCACTAGAAGGCTCACGATCGCCATCGCGCCAACCAGCGCCAGCTTGAGAACGAAAACCAACCCCAGGCCGCCCATCCCGAGCAGCGTCCCGACGAGCGCGTTGCCCTCCACGCCACCGCGCGCCATGTCGGCGCCGGTTGTGATGACATCGCAGATCTGAGCGAGGGCGAGAAGCGCGATCCAGACAGCCAGGAGGCGGAAGGAGGGTAACTGTCGGCGGCCCCTGGCTGCTCCGACCACTATCACTAAATATGATAGCGACTTCGGCGGCGAGCCATTGTAAGCCTAGCCTATCGCAAAGTTACCAGACGACGCGCGGAGGCTACTGGGCGGCGGGCGGCTTCCCCGGCAGACGGCGCCACTGTCGCGGCCCGACCCCGGCGCTGGGGTTGCCGGGCACGAAGGCGACGGCCTCCGGATTGACCATGCAAAGGTCCTTGCGGACGACGCTCCGGTCTCCGCTGCCGGGGTGCTCGACGACGACAGTTCGCTCCAGCACTGCCCGGACTCGGACCGGCTCGCCGTCGACCACGGCATCGAATCCGCCGCCGACCTCGTGGTTGGCGGGCGGGACGATCGTGGCGAGAGGGACTAGTTCAGTGATGCTCATGCTTAGACACCTTCCAAATGAAACCGGCCCCATCCCAGCAGGCGGGAGGGCCGGCGGCAGTGCAACCCATAGATTCTAGCAAATTCGCGGCCGAGTTCCGCGCGCGCGTGCGCGCGCGAACGCGGCCGCCCCTCCTGCATGCAATGAACGAGAAGCAGCCCGCCGCCGAGGTGGCTAGGCAGGCGATCGCTACGCGGTTATCGGCGCCGGGGCCTCGTCGGCTCTGAGTTCGACCCCGAACGCGCTCTCAAAGTGGCGCGCGTAAGACTGGGCCGCCTCCTGGACGGCCACGCGGCGACCGGTCAGCCGCTCGACCGACGTGGTCTTCTTGTCGGGCAGCCCACACGGCACGATGCCATCGAAGTAGGCGAGGTCGGTTGTCAGGTTGAGAGCGAATCCGTGACTCAGCACGCGTCCGGTCAGCTTCACGCCGATCGCGGCCACCTTGGCGTCCCCGGCCCAGACCCCGGTCAGGCCCGGGACCGGGCCCCCCTTGATGCCGAGCTCCGCCAGATAGGCGATCAGCGAGTCCTCCAGCCCGCGCAGGTAGGTGAGCAGGTCGCCACCCATCCGGTCGAGGTCGAGGACCGGATAACCGACCAGCTGGCCGGGGCCGTGGTAGGTCGCGTCGCCGCCGCGGTCGCTCCAGACGAGCTCGACCTCGCGGCGACGGCGCTCGGTCTCATCCCAGAGGACATGATCCACAGTGCCCCGCCGCCCGAGAGTGAAGACGTGCGGGTGCTCCAGCAGGAGGAGGGTGTCTGGTGCTGTCCCCGCTTTGACGCCCTCGACCAGCTCGCGCTGGAGGTCCCAGGCGTCCAGGTAGGGAACCCTACCCAGCCAGCAGTCTCTGACGACCAGCGGGGATTTGCTCATCAGCGTGGTAGGAGGAGCGGACCAAAGCGCCCGCTTCGACGTGCGCGAAGCCCATCTGAAGAGCCTCGGATTTGAGCTCGTCGAACTCCGCGGGCGGGTAGTAGCGGAGGACTTCGGCATGCTTTTTCGAGGGCCGCAGATATTGGCCGACGGTCAGCACGTCGACGCGGTGCTCGCGCATGTTGCGGAAGACCTGGAGCAGCTCATCTCTCGTCTCACCGAGCCCGACCATGACACCGGACTTGGTGACCAGGTCGGGCCGCAGCTGCTTGACGTGACGCAGGATTCCCAGGCTGTTGGCGTAGACCGCTTTGGGCCGAATCCGGGCATAGAGACGGGGCACCGTCTCGGTGTTGTGGTTGAAGATGTCGGGACCGGCCTCGACGACAGTGCGCACCGCGTCATGGTCTCCCTGGAAGTCGGGAGTCAGAACCTCCACGCTGGTGTCGGGACTGCGCCGCCGGATGGCCCGGATGGTGCGGGCGAAAATCTCTGCGCCGCCATCGCGGAGATCGTCGCGGTCGACTGAAGTGATCACCGCGTGACGCAGGCCCAGCCTGGCCACCGATTCAGCGACGCGAAGTGGCTCGGTGATGTCGAACTCAGTGGGCCGGCCCGAGGTGACGGCACAGAAGCGGCAGGCGCGGGTGCAGACCGCGCCAAGGATCATGAAGGTGGCCGTGCGCCGGTTCCAGCAGTCGTAGATGTTGGGGCAGTGAGCCTCTTCGCAAACGGTGTGCAGCCGCTGGTCGTGCACCAGCTGCTTCAGCTCCTTGTAGTTCTCGCCTTCGCTGACCCGGACCTTGATCCACTCGGGGATCTTCCGCGTCGGCATGATGAGATCGCTCACAGCTTGATCGAAGCCGGGGACCAGTCCTCGAGTCGCTTCTTGATCCAGTTCACGAACTGGCCCGCCTGGTAGCCGTCCAGGATCCGGTGATCGAAGCTCATGCACAGGTTCATCATGCTCCGGATCGTCATGCCTTCCCCGATCACCACGGGCCTCCGCACGATCGATTCGGTGGTCAGGATGGCGGCCTGCGGCTGGTTGATGATCGGCATCGAGGCTATAGACCCGGTGGCCCCGGTGTTGTTCAAGGTGAAGGTGCCACCCTGCACGTCATCCGTCTTGAGCTGCTTCTGGCGAGCCCGGTTTGTCACGTCCGTGATGGCCTTGACCAGGTCGGTGAACCCGAGGCGGTCGGCGTCCTTGACGACCGGCACGATGAGGCCGTCGGGCGGAACTGCCACGGCGATCCCGAGATTGACGTAGCGCTTGAGCAGGATGCCATCGTCGGTCCAGCTCGAGTTCAAGTAGGGGAACTCGTGCAGCGCCTCGCAAAGGATCTGCGCGACGAAAGGCAGGTAAGTCAGGTTCAAGCCGTGACGCTGCCGGTAGTCGTCCTTCTCGGCCTCCCGGTAGCGGACCAGGTCGGTCATGTCGACCTCGACCATCGTCCAGACGTGGGGTGAGGTCTGGACGCTGCGGACCATGTGCTCGGCGATTTGGCGCCGGACGGCATTGATCCGGACCAGCTCTTCACGGTCGCCGGCCTTGGTGGGAGCCTGCTGCGGTGTAGCCGGGGCAGGGGCAGCCGCAGCTGCCGGCTTGGCAGGCTCCTTGGCGGGAGCAGCCGGAGCCGGAGCGGCGGGCGCGGGCGCAGCTGCTGGGGGCTCGGCAGCCGCCGCGGGAGCACCGCCCTGCTGCACGTAGGCGAGCACGTCGTCGCGGGTCACGCGGCCGCTTTCCCCGGTGCCGGAGATCGTGGACGGGTCGATGCCGTGCTCTTCTGCAAGCCGCCGGACTGCGGGGCTGAAGCGGGGCCGCTCGCCGGCAGGCTGTGCCGCCGGACGGGGCACCTCCACCGTCGGGGTTGCCGCCGCCGCGGTGGGCGCCTCGGCCGGTGTCGGGGCGGCAGCCGGCGCTCCGTCGCCGCCGGCGGTCTCGATCTGGGCGATCTCGATCCCGATCGCAACTGTCGTGCCCTCTGGCACGCTGATCTTGAGGAGCTTGCCTTCGAATGGGGAGGGGATCTCGGCGTTGACCTTGTCGGTCACGACCTCGACGAGGGGCTCGTCCTTCTTGACGAACTCGCCTTCCTTCTTGAGCCAGCGATCGACGGTGCCCTCGGTGACCGATTCACCCAGCTGGGGCATCTTGATCGTACTGACACCCATCTATGCGAAGTATAGAAACCGGCTCAGGCCGCCCCTGACAGCGTCGGTAAACTGACGTCGGGTTAGGGCGACGTAGCCAAGTGGCAAGGCAGAGGTCTGCAAAACCTCCACCGGCGGTTCGATTCCGCCCGTCGCCTCCAATCGTCCTGCGGTCCTAGCGAGAGGCTGAATCTCCCGGCTCGCCACGGATCTGCTTTTCCTGCACCGGCTCGAAGCCTTCCGTCCTGGTGATCGTCGCGACGTCGATAAAGCCGCCCACGCCGCGAATGCCGACAGTCCATCTCTGGGCGGAGACCGTCGTCCTGATCAGGAAGATCGAAAGGTCGATGCAGTCCTGCAGCGGTAGGAACTGGTAGGGGATGCGGATGCCGACTTCCGGCGGCAGCGCCTGTTCGAGGGTCGTCTTCTGAGCCGGGGTCAGGTTGAGCGCCTTGGTCGCGATGTCGGGCAGGCGGCCGTCATAGCCGTTCAGCAGTCGCTGCACGTACTCGGTCTGACCGCCGTAAACGATCCCGAACAGGTTCGGCGACTGCTCCACCGCCTCGGGCGCTCCGGGTATGGCGACGAGAAAGACGCGCCCGTACGTGGCGTCCTGGTCGAACCCGGCGACAAGGAAGTAGAGCGGATCGGCGCCGGCAGGCATGTTCGCTTGGTTCCACCGGGCCAGGAAGAACCGGCCCAGCCTGTCGGCCAGGGATTTGATCCCCAGGCGCCCGACTTTGTCCGCCCCGAGCTCCGCCTCGAACTCCGGGATGTAGCTGTGAGCCGTTCGCGGTTCGGCCTGGCCCAACGCACCCTGGCCGTAGGTGACTACGCCGGCGAAGTCCTGGCCCCGGATTCTCAAGAGCTTGGTGGCGTTGTCGAAGTAGGCCGGCAGGAAGACATTGTTGGGAAGATTCGCGGTCAGCGTGACCCTGCTGTCTGCCGCCAGGACGACGCCCTCAGGGCCCTTGAAGACGATGCCTAAGGACACGCCGAGACGCTATCACTACGGCCTCTCGGCGGGGCCGACGTTACGTGGCAGCCCGCGCCGCCTCACACGGGCGGCGAAAATGGATGCAGTCTTGAAGGGATCTCTCGCTCGTCGTTTCGCCGCCCTCGCGGGGGCGCTGGCCGTCCTCCCGCTGGCAGCCGCAGTCCTGTCCTGGAACCAGGCCGGCTTTGGAGCCGCCGCCGCTTTCGTCACCCTCTACCTGGCAGAGGCGCTCTACCTGCTGCCGGCGATCATCGCCTGGCTGCGGCCGGGGCCCGACAGTCGGACGATCATCCACCTCAACCTGACACTGGGCTGGTCTGGCCTCGGCTGGCTCGTCGCGCTGATGCTGGTGGTCTGGCCGGAGCCGAGCCAGAAACATCGCTCAAGGCTTGCGGCCCGCCTGGTCGATCTCTGAGGAGTGGATTCCGAGCTCTTCCGCAGTACCATGGCCCGTCACGCCGCTGGCGTCGTGGTCGTCAGCGCGGGCGCTGACAAGCGCTGGCGGGGCCTCACCGCGACGACGTTCACAGCCATCTCCATCGAGCCGCCGCAGGTGTTGGTGTCGCTGGACAGGTTTGCAGCCACCCGTGACGCGGTGCTTGAAGCGGGGATCTTCAACGTCAGCCTGCTGTCCTCGCGTCAGGAGTTCATCGCGGAACGCTTCGCCGGCCGGGCGCCGCAGGTCGATCCAAGCTGGCGCGAGATCCCGCACCGGCTCGGCGAAAACGGCCTGCCGCTTGTAGAAGGCGCGATCGCCTGGTTCGAGTGCAAGCTTGACGCGGCGCACCCGGCAGGAGATCACGACATCGTGGTGGGCGTGGTTACCTCGGCCGGCGCCGGCACGGGCGACCCGCTGATCCTTTGGGACCGGTCTTTCTGGGAGCTTCGGGCGCGCTAGGCGGTCAGTAGGGGAGGTCCGGCTCCTCCATCCCGAAATGGTGCCCGACCTCGTGCAGGATGGTGCGCCGCACCTCTTCTACTAACTCCTCCCAGGTATCGCAGCTCAGCTCGTGCTGCTCCATGTAGACGGTCACGCGTTCCGGCAGCCCTTCACCGGCGGCCAGCGCGGTGGCGCCTTCATAAAGGCCGAGCAGGCCGTCAGGCGAGCTCCGCTCGATGACGAACCGGGTGTTGTCCAGGTACGGCAGAAAAGGTTCCGGAATCGAGGCGATCGCCTCTTCCACCGCCTCTTGAAACCGGTCCATGCTCACGTGCACTCCGAGTCCGTATCTTGAGGCGAAGGGCTGCAGGCTATGGAGTTCGTCAACCTCGGACAGGCCGGACTGAAGGTGAGCCGACTTTGCCTCGGCACGATGGTTTTCGGCGCCCAATGCGACGAGGTGCAGAGCGCCCTGGTCCTCGATGCAGCGGCCGAGCTGGGCATCAACTTCCTCGACACCGCCGACGTCTACCCGGTGCCACCCGACCTGAAGACGGCCGGCCGCACTGAGGAGATCGTCGGCCGCTGGCTGCGCGGCAAGCGCGATCGGTTCGTCGTGGCCACCAAGTTCACCAATCCGATGGGCCCGGGGCCCAACGATCAGGGCGGAGGTCGCAAGCACGTCATCGAGGCTTGTGAGGCGAGCCTGCGCCGGCTGGGCGTGGAGCGGATCGACCTCTACTACATGCACCGCACCGACGAGTCGACGCCTGTCGATGAAACGCTCGAGGCGCTCGACCGGCTGGTCCAGGACGGGAAGGTCTACTACGTCGGCCTCTCCAACTTCGAAGCCTGGCAGCTGGGTCTGGCCGAGGCCATCGTGCGTGAGCACCGACTGGCGGCCATCAGCGCGCTGCAGCCTCGCTACAACCTGCTTTTCCGCCAACCCGAGCGGGACCTCTTTCCCTTCTGTAGAGCTGCCGGGATCGGCGTCATGCCTTACAACCCTCTCGGCGCCGGGATGCTGACCGGCAAGTACCAGCGCGGACAGCAGCCGCCGCCCGAGTCGCGCTTCGGCTGGGGCGAGTACGGCCAGATGTACCAGGGCCGCTACTGGTCGGAGGAGATGTTCTCGGTGGTCGGGGCTCTGATGCAGGTGGCCGAGCAGGAGGGGATGACGCCCGCACAAGCCGCCTTGGCGTGGGTCCTGAGCCGCGACGCCGTGACAAGTCCGATCGTGGGCGCCTCGCGACCGGAGCAGCTGCGCGAAACCGTCAAGTCGCTGGAGGCGAAACTCTCTGAGCAGGCGGTCGCCAAGCTAGACGAGGCGTCAAAGACCTTCTTATAGCGCTAGATTGCGCTCTGCCCCCGTGGCCCAATCCGGCAGAGGCAGCCGACTTAAAATCGGCCCAGGTGTGGGTTCGACTCCCACCGGGGGCACATCAGAACGCCACTCTTGACACCCCCCTCGATAGGCACCAAGCTACTAGGCCGAAAGGGGGGCGGAGTACGCGTTCAGGGTGGTGTGCCCATGGCCTCGGACCCGTCTTCTCGCTGGCATCAGGACCCTCGCCGGCTGCCCTCCATCCGCGGCGACACCGTCCTCGTGCAGGCAGGCGACAGGCGGCCTGGTGCCAGGTTCTGCGCTCTCTGCGCGACGCCTCTCGAAGGCGGCGCGGTACTGCGCGGGATGTGGGCTTACTGCAGCATCGAGTGTGCGCTCAAGATCGAGCGCGAGGACAAGCGGCTCTAGCTCGCACAGGCTAGCCGGCTACGCCCACCTCATCGCTGCTCTCGACTTCGACGTGGTGGCCGAAGAGGGCCCCGGCCGGCAGCTTCTTCGCGCCGACCGCCCAGGCCTCCTGCTCGATCAGGCGGTATCCCCAGCCGGGCACCTTCGCGGCGTTGGCACGAGCCTCGTCGAGCGCTTTGGTCATGAGCCGGATCCCCTCCAGGCCGGGCAGGCGGCCGATCTTCTCGTCGATCCCCTGCAATGCCTCGGCGCCGGGCGCGTCATCGAACAGGTACAGGCCAAGGGCGTCCACCTCCTCCTGATTCTTGACGCCTTTCCCGACGACCACCCAGGTCTTGTCCAGGATGAAGCGGTCTAGCTTCTGGGCCCGGCGGTTGCCGTCAAGCCATTGCTTGGCGCTGTTGTAGTAGAAGGCGAAGTGGCGCCGCTCGTCCTTCTGGATGCGCCCGAGCAGATCCTCCAGAACTGGGTGGTGGCACTTGCGCGCCAGCGCGGCGTAGCCGGTCGTCGTGCTGAGCTCGTTGATGGCGCCGACCGAGAGGTAGATCGCGGCGAAGTCCTCCAGCAGCCAGGACCCGACCATGGTCGTGAAGATGCTCATGGTGTTCTGGAACCCGAGGCCGGCCCGGATCTGGGCAACCCGCTCATCGGTGTCGAACTCCACGCCGTAGCACTTCAGGAACTTGCCGAGGTTCTCGCCATGCCAGAGCTCTTCGTAGACCCAGCAAGAGAGGAAGGCGGTCAGTATCGGGTTCATGCACGCGCGCGTCACCAGCAGGTGGGAGAGGTAGAGAGACGTGTGGTTCTCGATGTCCATCATGTAGTGCAGGCAGAAGAGGTCGCCCTTAGAGAGGGGGTACTTCTGGATGTCGTCCCAGGCGACACCGCTGGTGTCCAGCCGCCTGGACTCTTCCTTATAACGGTCGATGCTGAAGCTCAAGGCCGCGCCCTCCTTTGCCTCGAAGTCGGTCGGTCGGTAAGGATACGACCCGCGCAGGGCCGGAGATCATTCCCGCTGACTCCCCTCTAGGTGGAACCATCCCGGCGAAAACGCTGCATCCGGCCGCCCAGGCCGCCGGGCGCCCCCGGGGCGCTGATGCCGGTGTCTGGGGGCCCGGCGCGCGTCGTTGCGCATCTTCGGATGCGCTGTCTGGCACGCCACCCCATCCTTGGCACCGACGGCCTGGACGACCGGGCGGAGCCCCTTCGGGCTGCGAGGTTTCCGCCGGGATGGGTCCACTAGAATCGAGCAGATGCCTGATCGGCGAGACGTGCTCGATCCCGACGAGCTGCCTGAAATCGAGCCGGACGAGCCGGATGACCCTGACGAGGAGCCGGGTCAGAACGCCGCTGCCAGCGCGGTTGCGACGCCCCAGGTCAGCAACGGCACCGCTGACCGCGAATGGGAGTTCCGCACCGAGACACTGAGCCTGGCCGAGATCACCGACGGCAAGACGCTGGGGGAACGGTTGACAGCCGCCTCCGCCGACGGCTGGCACCTGGTGGATGTGGTCGATGCTGGCGAACGCCGAGTGCTGGTCCTGCGCAAGCCGCGCAAACCGGAGCGGGAGCGGCGAACTGTCGGCTTCGCCCCGCCCGGCCGGTCCTGACCAGCCACTGACTCAAATGCCCGAAGCACAGCCCGCCGCGCAGGCGCGTAAGCGCGTCCTTCTCATCGAGGACGAACCGGCGATCCGCACGGTGGTCATCGAGATCCTGCGTCGGGAGGGCTACGAGGTGATCGAGTCCGCGAGCGGGCAGCAGGGGATCCGGGCGGCGGTTTCGCGCGAGCCGGACCTGGTTTTGCTGGACTGGGTGCTTCCTGACATCAGTGGCCTGGACGTCTGCCGCGAGATCCGCCGCCAGGGGGTCCTCTGCCCGGTCATCATGCTCACCGGCCGCAGCTCCAAAGTGGACATGGTCGTGGGCCTCGAGGTGGGCGCCGACGACTACATCACGAAGCCCTTCGACGCGCGCGAGCTGGCCGCCCGCCTGCGCGCTCACCTGCGGCGCGCCGACCAGAGCCCCTCTGCCAGCCGGCGCGAAGGCTTGCTGGTTGTGGGCGGTGTCCAGGTCGACACCGAGAGCCGCCGGGTTCGCGTTTCCGATGAGGAGATCCCGCTCACGATGACCGAGTTCAACCTGCTCGCCCTGCTCGCCGCCAACGCCGGGCGGGTCCTGACCCGGGCCCAGCTCCTGGAGAAGGTGTGGGGCTACCTGGCCGATGTCGACTATCACTCGGTCGACCCGCACATGCAGCGGCTGCGCCGGAAGCTCAACTCGCGCGACGCCGCCGGGGTTGCCCTGGAAGCCGTGCCGGGTCTCGGCTACCGCCTCACGCCACTGAGCTAAGCCGAAGACATGGCCGATTCCCGACCTATCGGCGTGTTCGATTCCGGTGTGGGCGGCCTCACCGTGCTGCGCGAGATCCACGATCGGCTGCCCAGCGAGTCGACCATCTACCTGGGCGACCTCAAGCACTTTCCCTACGGGCCGCGTTACCCGACCGAGGTCCGCGGCTTCGCTTTCGACATCATTCGCTACCTGCAGGGCCGCGACGTGAAGCTGGTGGTGATCGCCTGCAACACGGCCACGGCCGCGGCCCTGAGCCAGGCCAGGGAGACTTTCGACGTCCCCATCGTCGGCGTCATCGGTCCCGGCGCGCACGCCGCGGTCGAAGCCACCCGCAAGGGCCTGGTCGGGGTCATCTCGACCGAGGGCACGGCGGCCAGCCAGGAATATCTCCACGCGATCAAGGAGATCGATCCGATGGTGGGCGTCTTCCAGAAGGCCTGCCCGGAGCTGGTCGACATCGTGGAGCAGGGAGACGCCGACTCGCCGCGCGCTGAGGTCGCCCTTGAACGCGACCTGGCCGAGATCGTCAAGCTGGGAGCGGACGTCCTGGTGTTGGGGTGCACGCACTACCCGCTCCTGAAGCCGGCCATCGGCCGCATCTACCCGGGCTGCTTCCAGCTCGTCGATTCGGCCAGCACCACCGCCGAGAAGGTGCGGCGCCAACTCGAGCACGCCAACCTGCTGGCGGACGGCGCCCGGCCTCAGCACGAGATCGTCGTGACCTCGGTGCCGGAGCGCTTCAACGAGGTGGCGGAGATCCTCTTCGGCGAGCGGGTGCCCGAGGTGACGGAGGTGGATATCTGGGAAGCCAAATGACGGCTGCGCCTTTCGGGCCGGTCGCCGAAGACCTGGCCCGGGTCGAAGAGCTGCTTCACAAGTCGATAAGCGAGGACGGCGAGGCGATGTCGGCGCCCATGTCAGAGCTCTTCCTGGCCGGCGGCAAGCGGCTGCGGCCGGCGCTGGTGCTGCTCGCGGGCGGACTCGGACGCTACGACCCGGAGCCCCTTGCCGCGGCTGCCATCGCGGTTGAGCTCGTTCACGCGGCGACCCTGGTCCACGACGACGTGATCGACCACGCCCAGGTGCGACGGGGCCGGCCGACAGTCGCAGCGACTCTCGGCGATTCACCGGCCATCGTCGTCGGCGACTACTACTTTGCCAAGGCCTACGGCCACGCCAGCCTGACTCGCCAGCCGGCGGCCGTGCATGAGCTTGCCAGCGCGGTGATGCGGATTTGCCTTGGCGAGCTCCGGCAGCAGCGCGATCGCTACCGCTACCGGCCAACGCGCGCCGAATACCTGGCTCGGATCGAGGCCAAGACGGCGACCCTCCTGGCGTCGAGTTGCTGGATCGGTGGTCTGCTGGCTGGGCTCGGGGAGCGGGAGCTGGCCGCCCTCCGTCACTACGGCACCTCGCTCGGCCTCGCCTTCCAGATCGCCGACGACGTGCTCGACTACGTCGCCGACCAGGCCATCCTCGGCAAGCCGACGGGACAGGACCTGCTCGAGGGCCACGCCACGCTTCCCCTGATGCTGGCGCTCGAGGAAGCGGGTGTCACGGCGACGATCGGCGATCTGCTGGCCGATGGACGCCGCCTGGAGCGCGCGGAAGTTGAGCAGGTGGTGGCCCGAGTGCGCGGGTCGAACGGCCCGCCGGCGGCCCTGGCCGAAGCAGACCGGCTGGCCGCGGCCGCCCGCGACCGCCTCGAATCGCTGCCGGCGGGGCCGTCTCGTGACGCGCTGGCGGAGCTGACCGAATACGTGGTCAGGCGGGAGCTGTGAAGATCCATCGCGTGCACCTGGTCGGGATCGGGCCCGGTTCGCCGGATCTGCTGACTTTGAAGGCCGCCGAATCGATCAGGGCCGCGGACGTGATCCGCCACCCGCCGGGCGTTGCCGCCGCGATCCTGGGTCACGCCCGCCCTGGAGCCCAGATCGGCCCCTATGAGAGCGACGACGAGATCTTGCATCTCGCCTCTCATGAGCACCGCGTGGCAGTGCTCTTTTTCGGCGACCCGTTCGTATTTTCGCCCGGGGCCGAGCTTGCCGGCAGGCTCAGCAACGCCGGCCTCGAGTTCGATGTGGTGCCTGGGATCCTGCACGAGTCGGCCGGCTCCGCGATCAGCGGCATCACCCTGAGCGTGATCGGGCTCACCCCGGCTGACGGCTCCACCGGTGCGTTCAGAATTCCGGCCGGGGAGATGCAGGCATCCGTCAGTAACCTGCTCGCGCAAGGGCATTCGCCCGACGTCGCCGCCGCCGTCATCTTCAACCCGGGCGGCCCCGGCCAGCGCAAGGTGATGGCGCCGCTCCGCCATCTGGCCGGGCTGGCGGCCGCCGGAGTCGAGGGCGACGTGCTCCTGGTGGTGGGTCCCGGCGTCGAATCGGGCGACCGGCTCGACACGCTCGCCCGCCGGCCGCTCCACGGTTTCCGGGTGCTGGTCACTCGCGCTCGCCAGCAGGCGGAGGAGTTCCACCGCCAGCTCTCCGACCTCGGCGCCTGGGTGGTCGACGTTCCCACCATCGAGGTGCGCCCGACCCGGCTCGACGCGCATATGCGAGAGGCCATCGAACGCCTGCCGGATACGAGCCTGGTGGTGTTCGCCTCCTCCAACGCGGTCGAGATCTTCTTCGACATGCTCTTCGAGCTCGGGCAGGACGCCCGCCGCCTGCGGGATTGCCGGCTCTGCGCGATCGGCCCGGAAACGGCCCGCTCGCTGGAGTCGCACGGCCTCCGCCCAGATCGAGTCTCCGGCGAATACACGGCTGAAGGGCTGGTGGAGACGCTGCGCGGTTGGGATCTACGCGGCGCCCGCATCCTGGTGCCGCGCTCGCGGCAGAACCGAGATGCCTTGCCGGCGCTGCTCGCCCAGCACGGCGCTGAGGTGGAACTGCTCTTCGTCTACGAGCTGGCTTGCCCGGCGGCGGCCGCGCCGGCGCTGCGCCGGCTCTTCGAAGCCGAGCCGGTCGACGTGGTCACCTTCACCAGCTCCTCCACCGCCGTCAACTTTGCGTCTGCCTTCGGGGAGGGTCTAAAGGGCGCCCTGGAAGAGACCAAGGTCGCCTGCATGGGGCCTGTTACGGCCGACACCGCCCGCCAGCTCGGGATGCGCGTCGATATAATCGCCGGCGAGTACACGAGTCGCGGCCTGGCCTCCGCCATCGCCGCGTTTTTCACCGCATGAGCATCTCCAGCAGCCAGTCCGGCACGTCTCGCCGTCGCGGCCGCCGCCCGGGACCCGCCCAGGAAGTCCAGGAGGCCGAGGCGCCCTGGCGCCTGCCCGATCTCCCGGCCCTGCTCACTCTGGCGGTCATCCTCGCCCTTCTCATGGCGCTGGGTTTTGGGCTCTGGAAAGCGGTGGAAGTCAAACCCGCCGGGCCCTTCGCAAAGTGCAAGACGGCGGCCCAGCTCGGTCCCCACCTCTACGCGGGGCCGCCGGCCATGTGCATCGACGTCAACAAGACCTACATGGCGAACCTGTACACCACCCGCGGCACGATCGGCATCTCGATGATCGCCAAGGACGCGCCGCAAACCGTCAACAACTTCATAGTCCTGGGCGTCAACGGCTACTACAACGGGCTCGGCTTCTGGCGGATCGAGAAGTGGATCATCCAGGGCGGCGACCCCAGCGGGGACGGGACCGGTGGGCCCGGCTATACGCTGCCGCCCGAGGCGAACAGCAGTGCCTGGGCTCCGGGTTCGGTAGGAATGGCGAGGGATCCGTCGGGACCGGTCAACGGCAGCCAGTTCTTCTTCCTGAAGGACGCCTGGCCTGGGTCCGGCCCCGGTGGCGTGGTCTACAACCAGTTCGGCACGGCACTGATCGGGTTCGAGCTGGTCGGCCAGCTCAACGACTCCGACCGGGTCTTGGGCTTCGACGTCAAGCTCCAGTCCTAGCGACGGCGCCAAGCTCGCGGGCGACCGACTGGAGACGAGTCGGGGTAAACTGCGCGCATGCCCGGGTTCATAGGCCATTGGTGGTTCATCATCCTGCTGGTGATCGTCCTGATCATCTTCGGGCCGGGCAAACTGCCCCAGCTCGGCGGGGCGGTCGGCCAGGCCATCAAGGAGTTTCGGAAGGCGACGAGCGAGCTCCGAGACGAGGTCACCCGAGCCACGTCGACCGAGCCTGAGCAGCCGCCGCCGGCTCCGGCGCCTCCGCCTTCTGCTTCGACCCCCGCCCCCGAACCCATCAAGGAAGCGCACCCCGAGCCCAAGGCTTAGCGGGCGCCCCGGCTGATGGCACTCCTGGACCGCGTGCTCCAGCGCGGGCCCTCCGGATCCTCACCAGAGGACTTCGACGACGCCCGGATGACCATCCTGGAGCACCTCCAGGACCTCCGGCGGGTGCTCATCGTCTCGATGATCGCCTGGGCGTTGGGGACCGCGATCGCCTTTGCCTTCTGGCCTCGGATCCTGGAATTCCTGATCCAGCGGGGCGCGGTGAAGCACCTCGTCTACCTGGGCCCCCCAGGCGCTCTCACTCTCGGTCTCAAGATCGCTCTCTTCGTCGGGATCGTGGTCGCCGCCCCGGTCTGGATCCAGCAGCTCTGGTGGTTCGTCAGCCCCGGGCTGCACCAGAAGGAAAAGCGGCTGATCCTCCCCTTGATCCTGGCCACGATCGCCTTCTTCGCGATCGGGGTGGCTTTCGCCCTCTTCTCGCTGCCGCTTTTCCTGCGGATCCTGAACGGGTTCGCACCACCCGATCTGAGCTACCTCGGCGTCGCCGACGAATACATCAGCTTCGTCCTCCTGCTGGTCGTCGGCTTCGGCATCGTCTTCGAGCTGCCGATCGTGATCTTCGTGCTCGGGCTGATCGGGGTCATCAAGTCGAAGTGGCTATACCGCAACCGCTTCTACTGGATCATCGGGCTCGGCGTGATCTCCAACCTGCTGACGCCTGGCGTCGACCCGATCACGCCGCTCTTCATGTGGGTTCCCCTCTACGTGTTCTGGGAAGCGACAGCCCTGCTCTTGAAGCTCCTTGGTAAGTAAGCTCGGCAGCGTGCAAAGGCACGATGGGCGAGCGCCGGACGAGCTCCGGCCGGTCCGCATCACGATGAGCACCAACGCGTACGCGGAGGGCTCCTGCGTGATCGAGATGGGACGCACGCGCGTCAACGTCACCGCCAGCGTCGAAGACCGCGTGCCCGCGCACCGCCGCGGAACGGGCCACGGCTGGATCACCGCCGAGTACTCGATGCTGCCGCGGGCGACGCACGACCGCGGCATGCGGGAGTCGATCCAGGGCCGGCTCGGCGGCCGCACCCACGAGATCCAGCGCCTGATCGGCCGGGCGCTCCGGGCGGGGGTCGACATGTCCCGCCTCGGCGAGCGCACGATCACCCTCGACTGTGACGTGCTGCAGGCGGACGGAGGTACCCGCACCGCCTCGATCACGGGGGCGTTCGTGGCCCTCGCCCAGGCCCTGGGCCGCATGCAGGCCGCCGGCCAGTTGGGCGGCGCCTCACCAGTCAGGCAGCACGTCGCGGCGGTCAGCTGCGGTGTCGTCGAGGGCGCGCCGGTGCTGGACCTCGACTACGCGGAGGATTTCCGGGCCGAGACCGACCTCAACTGCGTCATGGGCGAGGATCTGCGGCTGATCGAGCTGCAGGCGACGGCCGAGCGGCAGCCCTTCAGCAAAGAGGAGCTTGACGCGATGGTGCGGCTCGCCGGCAAAGGCATCGGCGAGCTGATCACCGCCCAGAAAAAGGCTCTCGCGTCGCTCGACTGAGCCGGCTCGTCGTGGCGACGGGCAACCAGGGCAAGCTCCGCGAGTACCGCGACCTGCTCGAACCAGCCGGGTTCGAGGTCGTGCCGTTCGAGCCGGGCATCGAAGAGACAGGTTCGACTTACCTGGAAAACGCCGCCCTCAAGGCGGAGGCGGCGATGGCCGCCACAGGTACGCCGGCGGTCGGCGACGACAGCGGCGTCGAGGTGGAGGCTCTCGACGGCTTCCCGGGCCTTTACTCGGCGCGCCTCGGCAAGACGCAGCCGGAGCGGACTGCGGAGCTGTTGCGGCGCCTGGAGCCTTACCCGCGGCCCTGGCGGGCGCGGTTCACCTGCACGATCGCCCTGGTCCGACCCGGAGAGACGACCCGGTCCGTGACGGGTGAGCGCTGGGGTGAGATCGTGCCTGAGTGGCGAGGCGGTGTCGGCTTCGGCTACGACCCGGTCTTCTATGTGGCCGAGGCGGGGAAGACGTTCGGGGAGATGGACCCGGAGGAGAAGCACCGCTGGAGTCATCGGGGCGCCGCGGTTCGGGCTCTGCTCGCCAGCGGCTGGCTATCCTGATACGCGCCTTCGGGCGGTAGCTTAGCCCGGCAAAGCGCCTGGTTTGGGACCAGGAGACCGCGAGTTCGAATCTCGCCCGCCCGACTCAGGTTGTTTTGGAGCTAGCCTTCGGCGAACCGGACCGTGAGCCGCGCCAGGTGCCGGATGGCGTTTTCGAAATCCTGCAGCCGCATGAACTCGTTGGGGCTGTGGGCTCGGTTGAAGTTGCCCCAACCCACGCCAGGCGCCACCACCGGCACACCGTGCTCGGTGAACAGGAACGTGGGCGTCGTGCCGCCGCTCAGCGGCGTGATCATGGCCTGCTTGCCGTACACGGCCTCGCCCGTCTCCGCCATCCAGTGCACGAGGTCCGCGTCCGGCTTGGTCAGACCGGGCCGCTCGGCGCCCAGCACATCGATCTCGACGTCCTCGAAGCCCTCCTTGTCGAGGTGGCGCCGCAGCTTCGTCTCGATGTCGTACGGGTCCTGCTCCGGCACCAGTCTGAAGTCGACCTTGCACGTCGCCCGCGACGGGATCACCGTCTTCGAGCCCGGTCCCTGGTAGCCGCCGCCGATCCCGGCGATGTTGCAGGTAGGGTCGAACGTCGCCGCCACGACGTCGATGCCCCGCCGGTCGAGCAGGAGGCGGTCGATGCCGTACTCCTTCTTGATGTTCTCCTCCTGGCTGGGCAGCTTGGCCAGCAGGTCTCGCTCCACGGGGGATGGGTGGCGCACCGCGTCGTAGAAGCCTGAGATGTTGATGCGCTCGTCCACGCCCTTCAAGCTGGCCAGCGCCCAGACCAGGCGCCAGACGGCGTTCGGCAGGAGGTTGGCCTGTCCCGAGTGGGCGTCTCGGGAGATCGTCTGCACCCGCAGCTCGACGTAGAGAAGCCCGCGCACGCCGAGAGTGATGAGCGGATGGCCTTGGGCGTCGATGCCGCCCTCCTCCCAGATGGCACCGTCGACCGCGAGGTCGTGGCGGTGCTTTTCCACCCACTCCGGCAGGTGGGGACTGCCCACCTCCTCCTCGCCCTCGGCCAGCCAGGTCAATCGGCACGGGTAGCCGCCGCCGGCTTTTGCCAGGGCGTCGAGGGAGGCCAGGCGGGCCACGAACTCGCCTTTGTCGTCCTTGGACCCGCGGGCGAAGACGGCGCCGTCCCGCTGGGTGAGGTCGAAGGGCGGGCTCTCCCAGAGCTCGAGCGGCTCGGGCGGCTGGACGTCGTAGTGGTTGTAGAAGAGGAGGTCCCGTTTGCGATTGGCGCCGTCGGCGTGCGCCAGCACGATCGGGTGGCCGTCCGTGGGGGAGACCTCGGCGTCGAAGCCTCGCCGGCCCAGCATGCTTGCGACCAGCTCAGCGCAGGGCTCGATGGCCTCATGCCGGGCCGAGACGCTGGGCACCGCGCAGAGCTCCTTCAGCTCGCCGAGCCAGTCACCCAGGTGGTCGTGGATGTAGGCGTCGACCTTGGCGAAGTCGGTCAGCTCGCGGTCACCTTGGTTCGGCTCGCCTGCACCACGTTCAAGGATGCCATGCGGCGGCCGTAAACTGAGCCCGCCCCGATGAGCGTAGCCAATTCGATCTTCCTGATCTGCCTGATCGCCGGCGGCGGCCTGCTGCTGGTCACGGTGGTGGTGGGCGACCTGCTCGGCGGGGTCCTGGATGCGATGCACGCCGGTGTGGACATCGGTGGCGTGGGATTGATGCCGTTGATCCTCGGATTCATCTCGATGTTCGGCATCGGCGGACTCTTCGCGACGGAGGTGTTTCACTCCGGTGACGGGCCGGCCACACTGGTCGGCATCGGCACCGGCTTCGCCGGCGCGCTTTTTGTCTTCGGGATTTTCAGCGTCCTGGCACGCGGGCAGGGGGCGCAGCCGTTCAGCCTGAGCGACCTGGTCGGCCAGACCGCGCGCGTCTCGGTCGGCATCCCGGCCGGGCATTTCGGATCTGTCCAGCTCAGCTACGCGGGTCAGTCGCACGAGCTGACCGCCACCGCCGACGTCGCGATTCCCGCCGGCGCTTCGGTCAAGATCGAGGCCGTCGCCGGCTCCAATGTTGTGGTCGCGCCCCTGCGCGCGGCCGGTGCTGGGGGAGGAACTCAATGAGCGGACCGCTTCTCGCGATCGCCGTGATCGTCATCGTCGTCCTCCTGCTCGCCTACGTGGCGAGCCGCTACAAGGTCGCCAACGCGAATGAGGCCCTCGTCGTTGCCGGCTCCCAAGGGGCCAAGGTGCGCGACGAGAAAGGCCAGGTCATGGCGGCCGCCGGCGACCGCGGCGTCAAGGTGGTCGTCGGAGGCGGCACGTTCGTGATTCCGATCCGCAACCGTGTCGGTCGGATGAAGCTGACCGCCCGTCAGATCTCGGTCCAGCTCACCGACGCCGTGACCAGCCAGGGGATCAAGGTTCACGTCCAGGGTGTCGCCACCTTCAAGATCGGCCGCGACGTGGAGTCGCTGCGCAACGCCGCCGAACGCTTCCTGGAGGCGAAGGATGAGCAGGTCGACTCGATCGTGAAGAACGTGCTCGAGGGGTCGCTCCGCGCGATCGTCGGCACGCTCACCGTCGAAGAGCTGATCCGGGACCGGCAGAAACTGCTGCAGCAAGTCCAGGACGCCGCGAAAGGCGATCTGGCGACCTCCGGCCTGCAGATCGACGCGTTCACGATCCAGAGTTTCAGCGACGAGTCCAACTACATCGAGCTGCTCGGCCAGCAGAACCTGGCCGTGGTCGAGCGCGACGCGCGCATGGCAAAGGCCACCGCCGACCAGGAGGCCGCCGTTCGGGAGGCCCAGGCCACGCAGATCAAGATCAACGCCCAGCGAGACGTCTCTTTGAAACAGGCCGAGATCGAGACCCAGGTCCAGGCGGCCCAGGCCAAGGCCGCTCAGGCCGGTCCGCTGGCTCAGGCGGAGTCGACGCAAGAAGTCGTCCGCAAGCAGACCGAGCTCGCCCAGCTCGAGGCGGACCGCAAGGAGAAGGAGCTGCTCTCCAGCACCGTGAAGCCGGCCGCCGCCGAGGCGCAGGCTGCGATCCAGCGGGCCGAGGGCCTCAAGCGCGCGACCATTGCGGCCGCCGAGGCGCAGGCGGAGCAGGTCCGACTCGAGGGCGGCGCCGAGGCTGCGATCGTGCTGACCAAGGGCGAGGCCGAGGCCAAGGCGCTGGCGCTGAGGGCCGACGCCTACAAGCGGTTCAACGAGGCCGCCATCATCCAGACCGTTCTCAATGCGCTCCCGGAGATCGTGAAGGCCGCCAGCGAGCCGATGTCGCATATCGACTCCTTGACCGTGATGAGCACCGAGGGAGCAACCGACGTCGTCCGCACCGCGACCCGAGCCGTGGCCGAGTCTGCCGCAGTGATCAAGGGCCTGACGGGCATCGACGTTCCCGGGCTCGTCAGCAATGCGATGGGGGCTGGCGCCGGCCGGACCGTTGGAAACGGAGCGCCGGCGGCGCCTGAGGAGTCCGTTGCCGACACCGAGCCGATGGCCGTGGGGGACGCTGCCGAGCCGGTTGCTGGGGACGCCGCAACCCCCGCTCCGGGCCCAACCCCAGGCCCTGGTTCGGGCGCCGTCGCGACAAGCCTCGAAGTCGAGGTGCGGGCGCTGGTGGCCGAGCTGCGCAAGGTGCCAGGCATCGAGCGGCAGTCGGCGGTCAAGCTCGTCGACCTGGCCGGAGGCGGGTCCTCTCGCGTCAGATCGACGCTTGCCATTACGCGGCCTGAGGTGGTGCAGGCCTACGGCCAGTGGACGCTAGGCCAGCTACTCCAGCACTTCGGGGGCTGACGGCCCGGCTTCCTACCATAGCCAGAGTGCCCGTCCCAATACCTGCCGACCTGGAGCCGATGCTGGCCCTGATCCAGCCGGACCTGCCCGCCGGAGACGGCTGGGAGTACGAGCCGAAGTGGGACGGGTTCCGGGTGCTTGCTTACGTCGACGGGGACCAGGTTCGCCTCGAAAGCCGCGGTGCTCGCGAGATGACCCGCTACTTCCCCGAGCTGCTGCCGGGGTTCCGGCGGTTGCCTTCAAAGCGGCTCGTGCTGGACGGCGAGGTGATCCTGATCGGGCCGGACGGGCTCGACTTCGACGCGCTCCTCCAGCGCGTGCACCCGGCCGACTCGCGGGTTCGAATGCTGGCTGAGAAGACGCCGGTCTCGTACGTCGCCTTCGACCTCCTGGCGATCGGGAACGAGGACCTCCGCGAGCGGCCCCTGCGGGAGCGCCGCGAGCGGCTCGAGAAAGAGCTCGCGGGCGTCGACCCGCCGCTCCACATGACGCCCTTCACGCGTGACGTCGAGGTGGCCCGCCGCTGGCTCGCCGAGTTCGAGGGGGCAGGGCTGGACGGCGTCATCGCCAAAACCTGGGACCAGCCTTACATCGCGGGGAAGCGAGGCTGGGTAAAGATCAAGCACGGGCGCACCGCCGACTGCGTCGTCATCGGCTACCGGGTGGCCAAGGACGGCAACGGTATCGGCGCCCTCCTGCTCGGGCTCTACGACGACAAGCAGACCCTCCACTACGTCGGCCACACGTCCTCTTTCGACGCCGCCACCCGGCGCCGACTCCTGGAAGAGCTGCAGCCGCTGCGGGGCGAATCGGGCGTGCCGATGGGGCGGATGCCGGGCGGCCCCAGCCGCTGGTCGCGTGGCCGGGAGACCGAGCACGTCTCCCTCCGGCCGGAGCTGGTCTGCGAGGTCTCCTTCGACAAGCTGCAGAGCGGCTGGCGCTTCCGTCACGCGACCGGCTTCAAGCGCTGGCGGCCGGACAAGCCGCCCGAGCAGTGCCGGTTCGATCAGATCGACCTAGTTGCCAGGTACGACGTCGCGGAGATCTTCGCGACCCGCGGTTAGCTGGGGCCAGCGCGAGGCCGGCCCGCCCGGGCCGTAGTAGCGCATCGCCGCTCGGCCCAGGGCGCTGACCGCGATCCAGTCGAACCCTGCGCCCACCACCATGCCAATCGCAAGCGGAGCCGCCCGCCCCACCGCCGCGACCGCGCGCGAGCCGGCCGCCCGCATCAGGATCCGCCGGATCAGTGAGCCGCCCGCCCGCGTCGCGATCTCGGCCGGCAGGCGGCGGAAGGCCGCGATGGCCAGGCGCTGGCCGCCGACGACGAGGACGTCCTCCCGCAGCTTGACGGCCCCGCCGGCGATCCCGACCACGACCAGCGCCTCCAGCAGGCGCTCGTCCGAGGTGGTCAGCTCGTGGCCGTAGACGATCGCGATCGCGAGCACCAGCTCCGTCTCCTGCTCGAGGGCGTAGACGGCCTGGCCGGTCGCCGCGCCAAGCGAGATCAAAGTTCCGAGCCCGGGGGCGATCGCGGCCGCGCCGGTCGCCGCGCCCGTGGCCGCCACCCGGTAGCGGGTCGAGCCGATGAGCTTGCGGGCCAGATCGTCGTTGCTGAGCTGGGGGTTGGCGGCCCGCAATTCGTCCACCTTGTGGCGGATGCCGGGCTCGCGGGAACGCATTGCGGCGGCCAGCGCGCGCACGACGTCGCGCAGCTGCGGAGGCAGCTTTTCGAGGTCCATTCAGAACCTCAGACTAGATCGTGACCGCCGATTGCAGCCATTCCGGGAGGACGCGGGAAAGGCCGGCCGTGAGCCAGGTCAGGTTGTTCGTGAGCAAGATCAATCCCATCACCGCGAGCAGGGCGCCGGAGGTGAGGTCGATGGCACGCCGGTGCGTGTTGAGCGAGCGGAGAAGCGGGGAGAGGCGGTCGAAAGCGAGCGCCACGACCAGGAAGGGGACGCCAAGACCGAGGCAGTAGAAGAGGATCAGCCTCAGGCCGCTCGGGGTCGTTCCCTGGAGCGCGCCCGAAGTCAGCACAGCGCCCAGGGTGGGTCCGATGCAGGGCGTCCAGCCGGCGGCGAAACCGATTCCAAGGAGGAGGCCGCCGGCGGGACCGCCGCTGCTAGGAGCGCGGTCGAAGAGGCGCCATTCGCGCATCAGCAGCGGGATTCGGAGTAGGCCGGCGACCTGGAAGGCCATCACCAATACGACGACGCCGGCAAGCGGGACGACGATCGTCCGCAATGGCGTCAGCAGCGTCTGGAAGGCGTAGAAGACGAGGATGAAGACGATGCTGAGTCCGGCCACAAAGGACACTCCGGTGACCGCCACCTCGGCGCGGGCGGGCGCCGCCACGTCCGCCGCTCGGCCGCCGAGGTAGGCGACGTAGGCCGGCACCAGCGGCAGCACGCAAGGGCTCAGGAAGGAGACGAGCCCGGCCGCGAAGGCCAGCGGTGGCGTGATCTGCTCCAAATGCATCTGAAGAATATGAGCTGATGGATCTGGCCGATCGGGCGGAGGCGGTCCTCTTCGCGAACCACACGGGGCGCTGGACCCGCCCGTCGGCAAAGCAGTACCCGCACCAGTGGAACTGGGACAGCGGCTTCATCAGCATCGGCTGGTCGCTGATCGACTGGAGCCGCGCGGAACTGGAGATCCAGTCCATGCTCGAGGCGCAGTGGGTGGAGGGGATGCTGCCCAGCGTCCACTTCGACCGCCAGCACCTGCACGATTACTTTCCCGGCCCGGACCGCTGGCCGCGGGCGCAACAGCATGTGCGCCGGCCCGGCGAGTTGACGAGCGGCATCTCCAACCCGCCCATGCTGCCGATCGCCGCGCGCCTGGTCGGCGACCGGAACCGTGACGCTCAGGAACGCCGCGCCTTCTGGCAGCGCGTGCTCGCCCCGTTGGTTGAGTCATTGCGGTACTTCAGGACCGACAGGCGGCTCCCCGGTTCGCCGCTGGTGACCGTGGTGCATCCCTGGGAAACCGGCTGGGACAACTCGCCGCGCTGGGATTTGCTGCAGGCGGCGGGCCTGCGGCCGAAGCGGCCCTACGAGCGGCTTGATACGCGCGCCGTGCCGCCGGCTGAGCGTCCATCGAGTCGCGACTACGACGGCTACGTGGCCCTGGCGGAGATCCTGGACGACGCGGACTATCGCCTTCCCGCTTACCGCGCGCGCACCCCGTTTCTCGTTCACGACGTGGTCTTTGACGCGCTCACCTACCGGGCCATGGGCGAGCTCGATCACATCGCCGCGGACCTGGGGCTGCCGGCGCCCTTTCCAGCCGCCGAGCTGACCGAGTTCCAGTGGGCTTTTGAGGAGTACCACTGGAACGAGCGGCACCGCACTTACTACGACTACGACTGCGTGGGCAAAAAGCAGATTGAGACGCCCAGCGCGGCAGCCCTCGCTGCCCTGGGCGGGCACCTGGTCGAGGACCTGGAGCGTGTGACCGGCATCCTCGAGGAGCACGTGCGCCGCTCCGGGCACGCCCTACCGATCCCAACTGTGCCGTCCGACGCGCCCACCTTCGACCCGGTCCTCTACTGGAGGGGGCCGGTCTGGGTCAACGTCAACTGGCTGGCCGTCGACGGTCTCCTCCACCTCGGTCTGGAAGGCGCGGCGGAGGCGATCCGCGAGCAGACGCTGGACCGGCTGGACGCCGCCGGACTGGCCGAGTACTTCAACCCGTTGACCGGCGCCGCCTGTGGGGCTCCCGAGTTCTCCTGGTCAGCTGCTCTGGCGCTGGACTTTTTGGCCAACCGGCCGTAGATCG